>JAEEGH010022097.1_pt1 | contig 13082 bp, 10 predicted proteins | sample 9134181 | NCBI WGS metagenome assembly JAEEGH01 (sample SAMN16246544, study PRJNA631951) | gut metagenome | biome: gut microbiome; feature: rumen; material: DP-attached | host: Bos | place: Iran: Karaj | collected 2018-10 | reverse complement strand
TTTCAATAGAACACAACTATGCGTAAAGGATTGTTTTCATTATGCCTGTTGATGGCGACACTCTCTGCTTCGGCCCAGATGAAGTGGAACGAGCGCTATCAGCAGTATATTAACCAATATAAGGACATTGCCATCGAGCAGATGCTGCGATGGAAAGTGCCCGCTTCCATCACGTTGGCACAGGGCATCTTCGAGAGTGGGGCAGGGCAGAGTGAGCTGACGCGCCGTTCCAATAACCACTTTGGCATCAAGTGTCACGGCTGGACGGGGCGCACCGTCTACAAGGACGACGACGCAGCCAACGAGTGCTTCCGTGCTTACGACAACGCCTTTGAGTCGTTCGAAGACCACTCGCGCTTCTTAGCTACCGGCCAGCGCTACCGTAGTCTGTTCTCGCTCAAGACCACCGACTACAAGGGATGGGCACGTGGACTCAAGGCTGCTGGTTATGCCACCAATCCGCAGTATGCCAACCGGCTCATCGAACTGATTCAACTCTACAGGCTTTACGAGTTGGACAATGCCAAGGACTACGACAAATTCATGACCCAGCACGCCAAGGACCACGGCGTCAACGGACAGCCCCTGCATCCTATCAAGATATACAATAAGAACTATTACCTGTACGCCCGCAGTGGCGACACCTTCCGCAGCATCGGCGAGGAGATAGGCATTTCGTACAAGAAGATAGCCAAGTATAATGAGCGCGACCGTGACGACCGCCTCACCGAGGGTGAGATTATCTGGCTGAAAAAGAAGCAGAAACGTGCCCCCAAGGAGTATAAGGATCATCTGCACTACGTCCGCAAGGGCGAGTCGATGTACTCCATTGCCCAGGAATTCGGCATCCGCCTGAAGTCGCTCTACAAGATGAACCACATGAAAGCCGACGACGATATACATATCGGCGATGCCCTGCGGTTACGTTAAGGCGTGAACTCTTTAAAATGTGTTAATCGCAAAAAGGGCTTTAAACCTTTTTTGTCTTTTGCGTCAAATACAAGAAAAGAACAAAAACTGAATGATGCAAAGACAGCGACTTCTCAAAGCCCTCCTGCCACTGATGCTGCTACTGAGCGCAGTGCCCCTTTCAGCCCAGCAACAATCGTTGTCAGGGCGTGTGATAGATGCCGAAAGCCGTGAGGCGATGGTCAAGACCACCTTACAACTCTATAAGATTGGCAGACGCGACACGACGTTTGTCAACGGTACGTATTCTGACCAGCAAGGACGTTTTGCCTTCAGTGGTGTAGGAGAGGGGAATTACCTGTTGCGCATCAGCTATTTAGGATATAAGACGCAGAGCCGGCCGGTAACGAAACGTGGTGACCGGGCTTTGGCACTCGGCGATATTGCGTTAGAGACTGATGCCGTGCAACTGAAGGAAGCCGTGGTGACGGCGAACATCCCAAAGATGGTCATCAAGGACGATACGGTGGTCTACAATGCCGATGCCTTCCGCGTGCCCGAAGGCTCGGTCATCGAGGCACTGGTGGAGGCGCTGCCGGGTGCCAAGATCGACGACAACGGCGGCATCACCATCAACGGCAAGTCGGTGAGGAAGTTCAAGTTGGACGGCCGCGACTTCATGACGGGCAACAACGACGCGGTGATGAAGAACCTGCCGAGCTATGTAGTAGATAAGGTGAAGGCTTACGATGAGAAGAGCGACCTGAGCCGCATGACGGGAGTGGACGACGGCAACGACGACTTCGTACTGGAGTTCACGACCAAGCGTAGCGCACGTAACGGCGTACAGGCCAACCCCGACATAGGTTACGGCACCGACCATCGCTACGGCATCCGACTGACGGCGATGAAGCCCTTCGGTGCCATGCGATACACGTTCATGGGTAACGCCAACAACGTGAACGACCGTAACTTCTCGGGACGTGGCGGACGTGGACGCGGCAACAACAACGGTCAGCGTGAGACGAAGACCGGAGCGCTGGACGTGAGCTACGAGAACGACCGCAACCTGAAGGTGAGCGGCCGTGTGACCTGGAACCACGCCGACGCCGACAACTGGAACCGCACGGGGTCGGAGAACTTCGTCAACACCCGTGGCGGTGCGTTCTCGAACAGTGTCAACCAGAACTATTCGCGCAATAACAGCTGGACGGGCAACATGAACCTGCAGTGGACCATTGACTCGCTGACCACGCTGTCGTTCCGGCCCGACGTCAGCTACTCCACCAACGACGGCCGAGGGTTCTCGACGTCGGCCTCGTTCAATACCGACCCGTTTGAACACGTCGCTGACCCGCTGAGCGCCGAAGGCATAAGAGCGATGAACGACTTGAACCTCATCGTCAACAGCCGGCAGAACAAGTCGTTGAGTTACGGCAAAAACACCAACGCCAGCAGTCAGCTGCAGATTTATCGCCGCATGAACAGCAAGGGGCGTAACATTGCCATCAGTTCGAACTTCAACTACCGCGACGGCAGCAACCAGAACGCCAACCTCTCGGCCGTGTACCTGTATCAGCAGAAGGACAGGTTCGGAAACGACTCTACGTACCAGACCAACCGCTACACCGCCTCGGCGTCCGACAACATCAGCTACAGCATTGGCGTCACCTATACCGAGCCGCTCTATATCTTCAAGCCGAAGCCGACGCCCGAGGACACGCTGCAACAGCAACAGCAGGGTAGGGGACCTTTCGGCCGTGGCCGTCAGGGCGGGCGCCGCATGGTGGGACAGCAGGGTATCTTCCTGCAGCTGAACTACCGCTATAGCTACAGCTACCAGAAGAACGATCCTTCGACCTACGACTTCCCCGACCTGTCAAACGACGCATTCCAGGATGCGCTGAACGACTATCGCGAGTTTACCCGCCTCTTCGGCTATTTGGAAAATCCCTACTGGGATTATCTCAGCACCAGCCTGAGCCGCTACTCTGAGCGAACGGAGTACGGGCACAACGCCGATGTGCAGCTGCGCTTTGTCCGCGAGAAGTACAACATGAATATTGGTGTCAATATACAGCCTCAGAAGTCGCACTACATCCAGCAGTATTTAGGCTATCCTGTCGACACCGTGCGCACCGTCACCAACATCTCGCCGACGCTCAACCTGCGTTACCGCTTTAACCAGCAGACCAATCTGCAGGTGCAGTTCCGTGGACAGACGCAGCAGCCTAACATCACGCAGCTGCTCGACATCTACGACGACACCAACCCGCTGAGCATCTCAATGGGTAACCCGGGACTGAAACCGTCGTTCACCACCAACCTGCAGGCAAACTTCCAGATGCAACGTGCCCCGGTGCTCATCGAGGACAGCTTGGGCTTCATGGTGCCCAAGAACGTGCGCCACTGGAGTTTCAGCACGAACGGCAGCTTCCGCCGTACCTCGAACTCCATCGGCAACGTTGTCACCTATAATGAGACCACCGGCGGACGTATCAGCCGTCCGGAGAATATCAACGGCAACTGGAGTGCAAACCTGGGCGCCTCGTTCAACATCGGCCTCGATACGCTGAACCGCTGGGATATCAGCGGAGGATTCAACGGCAGCTACAACCATCAGGTGGGCTACGTCAATCTGAACCGCACGGCTGTGCCCGACCGCAATGTCACGCACACCTACAACCTGTCGCCCGACGTGTCGCTCAGCTATCGCAACAGCTGGCTCAACTTCTCGCTGAACGGACGGGCCACCTACGCACGCACCGAGAACCGGCTGCAGGCTTCGCGTAACTTGACCACCTGGAACTTCAACTACGGTGGCAGCACCCGCATCACCTTCCCTTGGGAAAGCAACCTTTCGACCGACTTCCACATCTACAGCAAGCGCGGATACAGCGACGAGACGCTGAACACCAATGAGTTCATCTGGAATGCACAGCTGTCGCACAGCTTCCTGCGCGGCAAGAAGCTCACCGTCATGCTACAGTGGTACGACATCCTGCACCAGCAGTCGAACTTCACCCGCAACGTCAGTGCCAACGGCTGGACTGACCGCGAAGTGAACGCCATCACCAGTTATGCCATGCTGCACGTCAGCTATCGCCTGAATTTCTTCGGCGGTCGTAACGGCGGTCCTGGCCAATGGGGCGGCGAAGGCTTCGAGGGTGGTCGTGGCGGACGTGGCGGCGGACGTGGTGGTCGCGGTGGCTTCGGCGGAGGACGTGGCGGTGGCGGCGGTTTCGGCGGCGGAGGTGGCAGGTTCTGATGGTTTAGCTTTTATTCAAAACAGCATCATCTGAAAACCTATCGTCAATGCGCGGTTATGGAACGACTGCCTGAGGAGATACGGCTCCCTGTCGGGCTGGCCGGCCAGGTCGTGGAAGTCGGCAAACACGTTGCAGCGTTTGCCTAAATCCTTGTTCATCTTCACCGAGGCGTAGAGATGGGCCGGCTGGTCGGGGACCTCCTGCTTGCTGTTGTAGAGTAGCGTGGACGACAGCCTGAAGCCCTTGCCCAACAAGAGGGTAGGGGCGAGCTTCAGGGTGTAGTATGTGTTGTTGATGGTCTCGTCGTAGCTCGTATGCAGGTGGTACACGTTGGCCCCTGCCGTGAGCCGGACGGCTCCCTTGTGCCAGGTGACGGAGGTTCCCAAGTCCGTCAGCGACTCGTTGGGCTTCGGCAGGTCTGTGATGAGCGTGTGTTTCACGCTGGCCGTTGCCACGAGCCGCTCGGTCTGGTAGGTATAGCGTAGCTCCGACCGCCAGGCGAGGTTGGTCTTGTAGTCCGTGGTGTGCAGGGCGGGGCCCTCGTCGAGATAGGTGTAGAAGTCGCTGACGAGGGGATTGAAGAACGTGCGGCTGAAGGTGCCCTGCAGGAAGTGGTGCCCCGAGCGGTAGCCCACGCTGGCGTGCAGGGCGTGGTCGCAGCGGTTGTAGGACCAGAGGCTGCCGTCGCCCTCGTCGTAGCGCTTGTCCCAGAAGTTGTTGTGACGGAAGCGGTCGCCTACGCTGAGGATCCACGGCCCCTTCTTATAGTCCAGCATCACGTACAGGTCGTTGTAGAGGCTCTGTTCGCGTTCGAGGCCCTGATACCAGAGGTTCGTGTAGCCGCCCTCGTAGCCTGCGGTCAGCCAGAGCGACTGCTTCAGGAAGGGGATGCTGCACTCGGCTATCCACCAGGGAAGGGCCGTGCGAATCCCTATCTCGTACAAGCTGTTGTTGCTATAGTTGAAGCCCGTCTCGAAGTAGAGTCCGGCCTCCTGCTCGTTGAGCGTACGCTCGTAGGTGGCGACGAACTCACCCCACCGTTGCCTGACGAACTCGGAGTCGTCGTAGCCGGCGGCTGGATGGTGTAAACGGTCCTTCTCATCGCCATAGCCCTGCGAGAGCTTCAGCTTCAGCAGGTCGGCATCGGTCGCCTGCCAGTCTACGAAGACCATGGCGTTCTCCACGCCGTTGCGTGAGGTGATGCTGCTTTCGGGCAGTGCGTCCACATGGCCATACTGCAGGTTGGTCTGGGCAAAGGCGCGCACGGTCACGTTCTCGCCACTGTTGGCCATATCGGCATATAGCCGGCCGTTGCCGTAGGTGCTGCCGCTCAGTTCCAACTTGCCTTTCAGCCCCTTGCCCTCCCTGAATTGCAGGTCGATGGAGCCCGTGGTACCGTCCATGGCGTTGTTCACGGCTCCGTAGGTACACACGATTACCTCGCTCAGTTCGCAGGCCTTGATGCCCTCGAGCAGAGGTTCGTAGTCGATACTCAGGAAGATGTCGTCGACACTCAGCAGATAGTCGGCCGTGAGTGTCTTTCCGTCGCTCGACATCAGCTCCGGACAGATATGCAGTACGTCAAGCAGCGTCATATCCTTGTCAGGGTTCAGCCGCTCCACATGGATGATGTATTTGTTGCCTTCGTGCTCGATAATCTCCTCCTCCTGTCCCCACGCCGAGAGGGAACAGCAGGCCAGGAGCACGCCTGACAGCAGGACCTTCAGTCTGTTACCGATTGAATATATCATAGTCTTTGTTGTAGGCAGGCGAATGAATGGATAGCAGGTTGAGTACGGAATGGAATACATAGTGCTGTTCGAGCACCGCTGGTAAATCGGTCTTATAGTCCCTGAAGTTCTTCGAAGTCCATACCAGGAATGGTATCTCATACTGATACTTCGGCGCTAATCGCATGGGCAGGCCGTGCATGAACATCTTGTTCTCGCCAAGCGATTCGCCGTGGTCGGAAACAAAAATCATGGCGCTGTTCCAGTCCGTCATAGCACGCAGGGTGTTGATAAGGCTGTCTAACAGGAAGTCGGTGTAGCGAATGGTGTTGTCGTATGCATTGACCAGCATGCCGATATTCTTCTCGCCTTCTTCCACATTCCTGGCTACGGGCTTATACACCTCAAACTCCTTGGGATATTTGTCGGCATATTTGGGACCGTGACTGGTGCTGGTATGCAGCACAATCAGCACTTTGTTCTTCTGGCTCGATTCGATACGTTCACGAAGTCCTTTAAAAAGAATGGCGTCGTATGCTTCGTTCTCGTCGGGATATAGAATGCCAAGTTCATCGTCGGTGAGGTATTCGTCGATGTGTATTGGCGGTTCTCCCCAGTTGGAGGTACGCCACGACACGTCAACGCCCGTCCTGAAGGCATAGTTGGGCAGCAACTCGTACAGGTCGTTGCTGTCTATCGGTTCAAGAATGGCTTTGGTGCCGGCTGTGGTGTAAGTGGCACACGAAGTGGCCTGATACACCTTCAGCCCCTCTTGTCTGGACAGCAACGGATTGGTATTGCGCTCGTAGCCGTAGAGCTGGAAGTTGGCTTTCCGTGCCGACTCGCCGATGACGAGCACCACTACAGCTTTCTCGTTATCAGTAATCTGGCCGTCGGGAAGTTTTATCTCCTCGGCTTGTTCGTCATGGCTAAAACTAATGATGCGCCCCGTATTCACCAGATATGACCAGGGTTGCAACAGTCCCCCTAATTCAGTATCGTGCTGACTGACCCACAGCGTCTGGTTGAAATTAGCCAATGCTATGACAATGACAATAGCCAACGAACTGCCGCAGTAGATACCCATTTTCTTCGCTTTACCGAAGACTACCGGCTGCAGCAGGCAATACAAGGCAGGGAGAACGCCACAGGCAAACAGGAATAGCCACAGTGACCAGCTGAAGAATCCGGAAGCCTCGGAGTATCGGGTGTTGAATACGTTCTCGATGGTTGTGGCATCTATCATCACGCTGTAGGTGATGATGAAATAAACAGCCGTAGCATTGATAAGTGAAAGGATGGCAAGCAGAATACGACCAACCATCCTCATCAGAAACATCACGAGATAGGTCATCATGAAGTTGACCGCCAGCATGATAACCGCCAGCGATGCTATCAGGAATATCCTTCCATCTTCACTTTCATGGGTATTGTCAGCAACATAATTAAAGAAAGGAATGTTGTATAACAACAAAGTTCCGATGCTGACGATACATGAAAAGGTAAAAAGCGAAATGGGCCGTAGGAGTCCCTTTATCATCTTGTGTAGTAAACTGTTCATTTATAATTTGTGATGCAAAGGTAGCATTTTCCCACGAAACAGCCAAAGCAAACAATATCATTTTTTGTGAATTATTGGTAAAATAATGTAGAAAAACATGATGAATGATGATTTGTGCCATATTTTTCATATATTTGCGCACCACATCAAGATATAACACCTGAAAATGGATAAACTTACTCCACAGCAACGAAGCAGAAACATGGCGTCAATTCGGTCAAAGAATACGAAGCCAGAGATGATTGTGCGCCGTGGACTCTGGAAGAAGGGATTCAGATACAGGCTGAACCATAAGCGGTTGCCAGGTCATCCAGACTTGGTATTAAGAAAATACAGAACGTGCATCTTTGTAAATGGTTGCTTCTGGCACGGGCACGGAATCTCATGGAACAATGAACATCAACCATTGACCATTGAGAGTTCTGCGTGTTGTAAGATACCTAACACCAATCGACAGTTTTGGGTGGCAAAGATTCGTAGGAATAAGGAACGGGACAAGGAGGAGCAGAAGAAGTTGGCGGCAATGGGCTGGCACTGCATCACGGTATGGGAGTGTGAGTTGAAACCATCGAGGCGGGAAGAGACACTGGAGTCGATAGCCTTCACACTAAATCACATTTGGCTACAAGACCATCGGGCTAAAGTCGTACCCTATCCGAAACAGGAAGAAGAGGACATACAGATGCCGATGGCAGCAGAAGATATCACAAATCAAGCATAGGTATAAATCTCAGGAATCTGCGGTTAGGGTAAACTGGAAGTTCCCGATGATGCATCATGTCCAAAACTCCTTTTCGCCTGTGTCTTCCATTTCTCCCTGACACTTAGGACAGGTTTTCATGTTCCAGATGCGGATGTTGTCGCTGCCACATTGTAGGCACAGGCGGCCGACCTCGCTTCTGTAGGATGGGGCTACGTCGGCAATGATGCCACCCACCACGATGTTCTGGATGGTCTTGCAGTCAGGACACGACATCGCCGTAATCTGCTGACGGAACAGTCCACGCCCTTCGTACACCTCGGCCTCATAGCCACAGGCCTTGCAGCGGTATTTCCGTTTCCACGCCATTATTTCTTACGATAGAAATATGCTACCATTGCTCCGCTGATATTGTGCCACACACTGAAGATGGCTCCAGGAATGGTGGCGAGAGGATAAGCTGCAAAATGTATTGTAGCCAGACTGCTGGCCAGTCCTGAGTTCTGCATGCCGACTTCGATGGAGATAGCCCTTTTCTTGGGCTCAGACAGACCAAGCATCCGTCCAATCAGATAGCCAAGGCTCAGTCCGCAGAGGTTGTGAAGCATGACGACCACGACGATGATCAGTCCGCCTGCCATCAACTTGTTGGCATTGGCAGCTATGACGATGGCTACAATAAGTGCTATGGCAATCGTCGAAATGGCTGGGAGATAATCCGTCGCTTTCTCTGTGAACTTAGGCCATAGCCATTTCACTATCAAGCCCACAACTATAGGCAGGATGACTACCCATAGAATACTTAGCAGCATGCCTGCCACGTCGACATCAACCGTCTTTCCTGCCAGCGCCCATGTCAGCAGCGGCGTCAGCATCGGTGCCAGCAAAGTGGAAACGCCTGTCATACCTACGGAAAGCGCCAAGTCGCCTTTTGCCAGATAAGTGATAACATTGGAAGCAGTACCACCCGGGCAACAGCCAACCAGAACGACGCCAAGGGCCAGTGCCTCGTCCAGCTGGAACACAGTTGCCAGCCCCCAAGCCAGCAGCGGCATGATGGTGAACTGGGCCAGACAGCCGATGATCACATCCTTTGGACGACTGAATACAATCTTGAAGTCATTGAGGTTCAGCGTCAGTCCCATACCGAACATCACCACCCCCAGCAGGTAGTTAATGCACGTTGGACGTATCTGTTGCAGCACATTTGGGAATGTCAATGCCAGCAATGCTGCTGCCAGCACCAGCACGCCCATGTATTCCGATAGGTATTGGCAAAGTTTCTTCATAGATTATAACCTTATACCAATGATGGCACGGGCACGCCATTTGTTCTGATTGACGACTACCGCTTCGTCGTCGAAGATAGAGTTGTTCATGACGAGGGTAGTTCCGGCAAAGTAGCGCGGTGAGAAGTTGTAGATGATGGCAGCACGCTCGTTGAAAATCATGTTGAAGCGCATGTGCTTGGCTTTCCTCTCCTCGCCGTTCACGGTCATGTTGTTGCGGTTATAGACCACGACGGTAGGCAGTATGGAGAGGTGGAGCAGCCACTTCTTTCCGGGAATCCAGTTGTAACCGTAGCCGCCGCCAATGCCGATATGGCCTATGTCGATGCTGATGTCGGGGGCATTGGGAAGCCTGGCTTTCAGTTCGTCGCGCGTCTCGATGATGCCTCCCTGGTAGCTGATGCCAGCGAGCCACGAGCCTGCCGAACGGCGCTGTATATAGCTCTGGTTGAAGGCGGCAGGGTATGAGAAGCGGCGGTGGTTGAAGGTATAGAAGCCCGCCAGGTTGACAACTTTCAGCGTGAGGTCACCCGACTCCATCGTCTGCAACTTGTCGTTGCGGTAGATGTCGCCCGCCAGCGATTCCGAGCGCTGGTAGCTGAAGTCGAGGCTGATGCTGCTACTGTAGTAGTTCAGGTTAAGCTCGTAGTCCTTATAGGCTCCGCTCATCTTGGTCGGATTGAGTGACAGTGAGGCCGAGATGCCACGATAGGAGGCCCCGATGCTCACCGTGGTCTTGTGGCTGGTGCTCAAGTCGGCTTTCGAGTAGATGCCGTTCACCGTTCCCTTTGCATGGAAGTCGTTGCCCGTCTGGTTCAGTCTCAATTTCAGCGTCAGGGTTCCTTCGGGGCGAACCACATAGTTCGTGTCGTAGGGTGTGCGGTAGTATCGGGCAGCAAGTACACTATCCATCCGCATCCTCCTTTGTCGCTGGTTCAGCTCCTGGGCATTAGCTTCCACTACCGTAATACCTGTCAGAAGAAGTGACAAGTAGAGGATTGAAGAGTTGAAGAGCCGAAGAATTGAAGATGTTTTCATACTCTTGTATTACCAAATTTCGGGTGCAAAGGTAATCAAAATAAATGAAAGCACCAAACTCAGATGCTTTTTCTGCCTTAATTATTTGTGGGGTTCAGAAATTATTCATATATTTGCAACCGTTATCAAGAATGACAATATGATTGACAGAGCACAGACCATAGAGAAGTTGAAATCCACTCGCCGTTATCTTGACGAGCACTATGGTGTACATTCCATGATGCTCTTTGGGTCGCTTGCCAGAAACGAGCAAAGTGAAGACAGCGACGTAGACATTTGTGTTGAAATGACACCAAACTTATTTAACCGTGCTGGTGTGAAAGTCTATTTGGAAGAACTGTTGGGTCGTCCTGTTGATGTCGTTCGTATGCACGATTATATGAACCCCGTTTTCAAACAGCAGATACTGAAATATGGAATACCTATCTACTGAAAAGTTGACCTTGGTCTATGAAACCTTAAAAAACATTGACCTTGCAATAACTCGATTACAAGAAAGAACGATACAAATACACGCCGTTGAAGATTTCTTGCTATCACCGTTTGGCATGGAAAAACTCGATTCAGCCTGTATGGTCATTATTGCCATTGGTGAAAGTGTAAAGTCTTTAGACAAACTTACTGACAAGAAGTTGCTTCCTACTTACCCATCAATCGATTGGAAAAAGATAATGGGAGCAAGAGACATTATGGCTCATCACTATTTTGTGGTAGACGCTGAAGAGGTTTTCAGTATCATTGAAAATGACCTGGAGCTACTTAAACAAGCTATAGAGTTCTTTAAGGAACAAATGTTCCATGAAGAAAGGCAATAGGAATAAATAGAGAATAATTACAATAAAACTTGAAATGCCTATGAGGTAAGACAGTCAATGGGGAGAATGCATAAAAGACGGCACAGGGTGCCACGCTCCCAACAGGGGATCATTTAACAAACAATCAGTATTAACCGGAGACGGAAACTGAGCGTCACGTAATCCCCGTTCGTATTTATACTTTATGGATAAATGAGCTTTTAGCTCTTGCCCTCTCTTTCAAGAATACCGGCAAATATTCACAATGAGAGCAAGAAAACTGAAGGTTCACGTTTAGGTGTGAATTATGCAGTTCTTGTATATTGTGATGGCTACTTGCCGGTAGCCTTTGAAAGAATGCAAGTAACGAATGGTTGACGCCTTTTTTCGTATAAAAACGTAAAACAAATGAGACCGCAATACTTATTATGTGCCTTATTTTCTTTATTCCTTTTGCTGCCAATCCACACAGCAGCATACAATATGGGAACATATGAAATTACAATTGGTGAAGAAAAGACTGTGTCTATTGATGATAGACCGAACGTGACAATAACAAGCACTGGCCCAAGAATTGAAGGCAATACTATAAAAATCATCAGTAAGGCTCCTAAATCTTGCACTGTGCAAGGAACTGCATTAGGTGTATCTACTTTGAAATGGTCTGGCATTATTGGTGGAGAACCTTTTGAATTTGAATGGACATTCAATGTCGTTCCTGGTGTAGCTCCTGACAAATACTTTTATGAAGATAACGAAGACGGTATAAGCTTGTTCTATAAAGGTTGGAGATATGAAGGATTCACATATCCAATTCTTTCATCATCTCCAATGGAAAACTGTACTATTTCAGATGATAAAATTGCGTCTGCAAATGGCAAACTGGTTATTCCAGAAACAGCTCATGGTGTAATAGTATATAAAATAGGAAAAAACTCTATTAGACTTTTAAATAATCTCACAGAACTTGTTCTGCCATCAGGGTTACGTTTTATTGATCACTTTGGGATTGGGTATTGTCCCAATCTCAAGACATTAACCTGTAAGGCGACCATTCCTCCAAAAAAATATTTTGCTTATGGCGAAATGATTGATACGAGAATCAAAGAAAACATCACGTTATATGTACCTAAAGGCTGCGTAGAGAAATATAGAGCTGCTGATGAGTGGAAAGACTTTAAAAGTATTAAAGAGATAGGAAGCGAACCAGAAATACTGATTAATGAAGAGAATTTCCCCGACAAAAATTTCCGCGATTACTTGCTTTCACAGAGTTACGGTGCAGATGGTGAGCTGACGAAAGCTGAAATAGAAGATGTGTGGATCATCAATGTGAATAAAAAAGAAATAAGCAGTCTTAAGGGTATTGAATTGTTCACTGCTTTGAGATGGTTATATTGTGACGATAACAATCTATCAGCATTGGATGTCTCGAAGAATACTGCCTTGAGAGAGTTGTGGTGTCAGGATAACAATCTATCAGCATTGGATGTGTCGAAGAATACGGCCTTGACAACTTTGGAGTGCTATGGTAATCAGTTGACAGCATTGGATGTCTCGAAAAATACTTCCTTGACATCATTGGGATGCAGTTCCAACAAGTTGACAGTATTGGATGTCTCAAAGAACACCTCATTGACAACTTTGTTATGCGGATCCAACAAATTGACAGCATTGGATGTCTCGAAGAATACAGCATTGACAAATTTGTCTTGCTCATCCAATCAGTTGGGAGCATTGGATGTGTCGAAGAATACCGCATTGACAACTTTGGACTGTTATACCAATCATT
>JAEEGH010022096.1_pt1 | contig 13082 bp, 8 predicted proteins | sample 9134181 | NCBI WGS metagenome assembly JAEEGH01 (sample SAMN16246544, study PRJNA631951) | gut metagenome | biome: gut microbiome; feature: rumen; material: DP-attached | host: Bos | place: Iran: Karaj | collected 2018-10 | reverse complement strand
CGCGCATCTTCTTACCTGTCGGGCGAACATTGATTTCGATGTCGGCGTCGAGGATATCCATGGGCTTGCCCATTTCATCCACCTTTTCGACAAGGCTCATCTTGGTTTCGCCATTCAGGAACAGCTTGCTGAACACGAACTGGAAGTTCTTCTGGATGCGGGCAAACGTATCGAGGTAACGGCTGCGGGCAATATCGTCGAGCTTGGTGATGGTGCGGTCCAGCGAGGCGCGAGCACGATCCAAGTCGTCGAACTGCGCTTCGACTTCCAGAAGACGCTTCTTTTCGTCTTCGTAGTCTTCCATCACGTTCACGTTGATGGGGCCCAATTCCTTGATCTTTCCGCGGAGTTCGCGAATTTCACGGTCGGCTTCAGGCTGAGAGTACTCTACCCTTTCCACATCTTCGGGGTTCGCGAGGTCCACGCTGTATTCGTTTGTAATACGTTCAGTGAGGCGGTCGATATTTGCCTGCAAGGCTTCCTGCCTGCGGCCCACATCGTTCAATTCCTTCATCTTGTCGATCATGTCGTCGCGGAGACGGTTGACTTCGCTACGCCATTCTTCGAGGTCGCCCGAAACAAGTTCATACTTTTCACGGGCCAAATCACGCTGGTTTTCGAGTTCGCGGAGAGCAGAATCCTTGCTCTGCACCTGGTCGGCAACTCCCCTGCCGTCATCCTCATTCTTCTGGATGGCAGCGAGGTTCTTCTCGATTTCAGCCTTACGACCCTGAATTGCATTTTCCAGGAATTCCACCTGTTCGGCAATGTAATTCAAGCGGTTCGTATTCTGCGTGAGCTTTGCAGTCTTGTCTTGAGCGCTGCGTTCCAATTCGCGAACGTCTTCTTCTTTTTCGCGGAAGAGCGTATCCTGTTCCGAAAGTTCGTCGTTCACGCGGGAATATTCTTCTTCGATCTTTTCGAGAGAAGCCTGGGCGTCCATGAGTTCCTGGTCGCTGTTCTTGGAGGCTTCCGCCGCCTGAATCTTGGATTCGGCGTTCTGCATTTCGCCCTGCAACTGCGCAAGTCTGCGATCACAACCGGCGATAATGTTATTCTGGATCGAAATGCCGGCGTTGCCGCCGCGCTTCATATCTTCTTTTTCGCGGATTTCGTCGACCAGCGAGGCAAGCATCTGCGTGTCTTCGTCGACCAAATCCTGCAAGCGGCCAATTTCTTCTTCGGCCTGGGCCACTTCGAGGTTCACGCCTTCCAGCAGGCTGTTCGCCTCGGTAATTTCGTTCTTGCGGCTGAGCGTTCCAGACGTTGCCGTACCGCTGCTCATCAGGCCGCTCGTACGCACGATGCCTTCGGGAGCCACAAAGCAAAGGTCATCACCGCGCATGGCTCGCGCAAGGCGCACCGCCGTCTGCAAGCTATCTACGACAAAGTAACGGGAAAGCAGCGCCTTGAGCCAGCCTGCGATCTGTTCATCGGCAGTCACGTAATCTTTAAGGCAACCTACAACGCCATCGCCCTGGAGCGTGCCCGAGTAAGATTCTGCACCGGCACCCACCAGCGCGAGCACCGCCTTGCCTACGTTTTCGCCCTTCATGGCATCCACCGCGGCAATCGCCGCATCGTCGCTAGCAACGACCACGGCATCCATCAAGTCGCCGAGGGCGGCCTCCACCTGCGCTGCATATTCGGGAGCAGCTTCGATACGTTCCGACAGGAGCCCGCCCACCAGATCCGCCTTATGCTCCATGAGCCAGCGGCTAGCGTCGGTGCCCTCGTTGGCAACGCTCTGTAAAACGTCGATTCGAGAGGTGAGCCTTGCCACCTCGTTCTTCAGTTCCTGCAGTTTCTTCTGGGCTTCGAGCAAGTCGGCGCGTTCGGCATCGAGCCTTTCTTCGCGCGTCGAGCGCTGTTCGGTAAGGCGTTCCAGGTCGGCATCGGCGGCTTCGAGACCCGCATTGATGTCGGCAAGCGCAGATTCGGCGTTCGCCTTCTGCGACTGCACCTGTTCCATTTCGCTACGCCACTTGGTGAGGTTCGCCTGCAACAGGCCCGATTCGGCGTCCATACGCTCGAAACGGCTCTTGAGGGAGTTCACCTGGTTCGTCTTCTGCAGGCGTTCGTTCGCAAGTTCCCTTGACTGGGTACGCAGGTCGTCCACCTTGTCGCGCATGACCTGCAAAATTTCACGTTCGCGCTCCAACAGGGCGTTCATTTCGTCCACGTCACTGTCGGAACTGAGCACCGCATTTTCTTCTTCGAGACGGGCGCGTTCAGAGAGAAGCTCCTGCACCTTGCCCGTATTGCGGTCAATTTCTTCCTGGGACTTTTCGTTCGCGGCTTCCAAGTTGGAAATCACATCGCGAATGCGGCCCATGCTGTTGTTCAAGTCGTTGAGCTCGATAGTCGCCTTCTGCACCTCGCGTTCCAAGTCGCGGTAGGCGTTTTCGTCTTCGGCAATCAACAGCTTCTTTTCGTCAATCTTTGCCTGCAACACCGTCGCATTCGTCTTCGAATTTTCCACATCGTGGTTCAGACGGCGGGTCGCAGTATCGAGGGTCGCAAGGCCCTCCTTCATATCTTCAAACTTGTCGATACTGACCGAGAGGTCCAGTTCACGCAAGCGCTTGCTGAGGCGCTTAAATTCGTTGACCTTTTCGGCCTGGGTTTCGTACAGCTTTACGGAACGGCGCACGCTGCGCAGGTTGTCTTCCACACGTTCCATGTCCATCTGCACGCGTTCAAGCTGCCTGCGGGTTTCCTTGCGCTGCTGCTTGTACTTGCTCACGCCGGCGGCTTCTTCGAACAGCACGCGGCGGTCGTCGGCCTTGTCAGAAAGAACAGCCTTGATCATGTCGGCGTTCATCTGCGAATAGGTACTGGAACCGAGGCCCGAGTCAAAAAGCAGGGCATGCACGTCGCGCAGGCGGCATTCCTGGTTATTGATCAGGTATTCACCCGAACCGTCACGGTGCACGCGGCGGGTCACAATCACTTCGGAATATTCGGAATTGAGCGTTCCATCGCTGTTATCGATCACAATGGAAACTTCGGCAAGGCTCATGGCGGCACGTTCTTCGGTACCGCTAAAAATCACGTCCTGCATCTTGCTCATACGGAGCGATGCAGCCTTCTGTTCGCCCAGAACCCAGCGGATAGCGTCGGTAATGTTCGACTTACCGCACCCGTTCGGACCCACCACGGCGGTGAGACCCTTCGTCGGGAAGTTGATTTCGGTCCTCTGGGCAAAGGACTTAAAGCCAAAAATCTTTAGTTTTGTAATCTGCACTGGGACTTAATTTAGTAAAGTAGACTCAAGGAAATGGAATGGCATTCCCAAACTTCGCTTTAGAAACTGCATGGATCCCCTCCCGTTCGTCAAGGACGACCTGCTAACGGAATTCCAGCTTAATTTCGCCTTTTTCTTCTTTTACCACCATGTAGTAGCTGCCGCCGTCAAACTCCACCGAGAAGGATTCTTCCGTCGAAGTCACGGAGCAGTTGCGGACACAGTCACCCGTGCAAGTATTTTCGGTTTCTGCAACCGGCTCATAACAAGATCCCTTTTCCAACAGCAACCGGACATGGAACGAGCCCACGAAATCTTCTTCGTAAACGCGGCTCTTTTCACCGGGGGCGATCGTGTCTTTCACCCATGGCCAATACGAGCCATCGTCGGAAAGAATTCCGAAGCCGACAACATGCCAGTCCGTCTTATTTTCCACCTGAAGCCTAGTCGTCGAATCGACGAACAAATGGCTCAGGCAACCCGTGAGCGAGAAGGCGCACACCAAGACCGCGATAATTACAAATAAATTTCCAAGTTTCTTTTTCATCACTTGCCACCCTCCGTGCTAGCAGGGCTACCGACTGCGCCTCCGTTCGAAGCGGAATTCGACTTTTCGTAGCGGATTCCCTTCGCCTCGATGGTCTTGGTCGCTCCCGACTTATCGGCATTCAGCGGCGTAATTTCGCTGTGTTTCGAAGACTGGTCCATCTTGATGACATTCGTTTCGAGAGGAGCGCTCCTGGCGCCACCACGGTTAAAGAGGAGTCCGTCGACAGTCGCCAGGTTGAACTTGATTTCGGCGACAAAGGTTCCCTTGGTTCCAAACAAATGTTCATAGTCGTAGGCCGCATTATAGGCAAAACGCACAAACAACAAATCAATGGCTCCACCCCAGAGGAAATCTTCGGAGCCACTATACAAATGCCTACGCAGGCAGGTTGCCTCGAAACCAATCATACGCGACGGATCCGGATAAAACTTAAGCGCCGCGCTATGGAACCCAGCATCGGACAAGTCGTAGGAAACTTCCGCATAAAGTTGCTGGCCGTAAAGATTCTGTTCCCAGGTCACTCGCATCGAGTCCACATCACTATGCGAATCGGCATTATACATCGCCAAAGACACATTCGGCAAGTAGGTCAACGGTCCCGAAGAACGGCCCCCGTATACGGCGCGGCTCTCCAAGTCGAGCGAGAAACGGAAAAGGCGCCAATCCGTCTTGTAAAAATTCGCCTGCGCACTCGCCTTGCTAAAGCGCAAGTGGGCCCAGCTGTAAAGCAGCGAATCGTTTTCGTGCGGGTAAACCTTGCCTACATGCTCCACATTCTGGTGCTGCATACCCAAAGCCAGCGTCCAGTCCGTTTTGGAATCCGTAAACGAGAAACCCCAAGTCGCAATCGACCGTTGGATAGAAAAATCATTGTACTGCGGGACGAAGAAAAAATCCTCGCCATCCCAACCCGAGCGTTCCAGCCACAAAAGCATTCCCAGATGTTTCTCGGGAGCCACCTCGCCCGAGCCGAAAACCGCCGCATGATGCCTAAACGCATAACCATCGTGCTTACCGTATTCGCTCTGGAGCGGGGTCTGCGTACGGAACGGCAAATAGTGGAAACCGATATCCAGGTAACCCCCACGGCCACCGCGCATTATATCGCGAATTTCGGAAAGCTGCTGGTCACGGGCCACCGCGCCCCCCTTTGAGAGATCCGACGGATTAATCGCATCGGCAAACACGAAACCCGAAAGGGCTACGCCGAGCAGTAGAATCTTTGACAATAAGCGCATACGAAAAATGTAGCTAAACTTTTCGTTTGTATATGCTCCCCATGAATGACGCCACCTACAAAAAAGACTACATTTATCCCGTATGAATAAGTTTTTTGTAACATTCGTTATGTTCATGACCGGGGCGGCATTTGCGGACCGACTCGTCGTCGATACGACCATGGCCGCAGCCGAAAAAAGCGAACACATGAAATATGAAGACCGCGGTTCATTCGGGCCGTATGTGGAATTCGGCAACATCAAGATGAAAAATGTCACCTACGACTACAAAATCCACGGTCTGGATTACGACATTTCGATAGACAATTCCTACATCTACGGTGCATCGGGCAGCCTTCCGCTCACCGAATGGTTCGACATCTACCTGATGGCCGGTTACCAGTACCTGGGCATCAGCCACCATCCGCGCAACCGCGACAAAGTTGAGGCTGACATCGAAGCCCTCAAGGAAGATCTCATCGAAGCCCCCTACGGCAGTTCCGACATCGACGGGCGCCACCAGATCCACACGGCGCTTTTCCAGCTGGGATTTGACCTTGCGCTTCCGCTCGTCATGAGCTACAACCATCAGTTTATGCTCAAGCTCTACGCCTTCGGCGGAGCCCTGTTCGGCAAGACCTTCTTTGCCGACGACACACAGTTCCTGTCTCCGGTGCTTTACGGCTACGCCTACGGTGCAGGCATCCGCACGGCACTTCACGGATTCTTCCTTTCGGCAGGATTCCGCAACAGCCACGAATACTTCCACACCTACTTTGAGCGGAAAACCGGCGAAAACAAGGACGATGACGAATTCATGCTGGACTTCGATACTTACTTCGTGCCTTACGTTTCGCTTGGAATCACGCTGTTCTAGCGCTTAATTTTCAGGCGTTCCCCGACCTTCAGCTTGGTATCGTTCAGTCCATTCCACTTCACGATCTCTTCAATAGTCACGTTATACTGGCGAGCGATGTCCCACAGACCCTCGCCTTTTTTGACGGTGTGAATCTTGAAATCGGCTTCGGGTTCGCCACTCACCTTGAGGCGCTGCCCGACACTAAGATTAGTGGACTGTCCCATATTGTTCAGACTCTGCAACTTGGCAACCGTCGTTCCGAACTTTCGGGAAATGGCACTCAGGTTATCGCCGGACTGAACCACATAGACAGACACCTTTTCCGTAGAATTCTTGAAAGCCTTCGGAGCCTTGGTGGTTGAAGGTTTTGATTCAGACTTGGCCGTTTTCAGTGTCGCCTTGGAACTACGAACAAATTCAGGAATTTTCAAGGAATCCCCCACGGTCAGGCGGCGAGAAAATCCCTGGTTTTCCTGCATCAGCAGCACGACAGGAACATCGTAGGCCTTCGCGATAGAGGCGAAATTGTCACCTTCCTGAACCACATACTTTTCACCCTTCGAAAGTTTCGGACGAGAAACTTCGGCAGCGGGTTTCAGTTCCGGTTTAGAGACAAACAAGGTGTCCCCCGCATTCACAAATGCGGCCGCATCCATAGAATTCCAGGTGCGAAGGCTTTCTTGCGAGACGCCGAACTTACGCGCGACCGAAGCCAGGTTGTCACCTAATTTTACGACATAGGTACGCACCTTTTCCGGTTTCTTACCTACATTCGATTTTGCCTTGGGAGTCACCTTGATCGGAATCAGCAGAGACTGTCCAGCGCGGATGCGGCTACCCTTCATGTCGTTCGCCTGCTGCAGCTCCGAGACCTTGATGCCGTACTGTCGGGCGATAACGCCGAGGCTTTCGCCCTTGCGGACCTTATGGTGATGCCAGCTCGAGAAGTTATTCTTTTCCATCTTGTCGTAGCCTTCGACAAAAGCGGAACGCGTTCCCACCGGCAAACGCAACAGGTAGGAATCCCTGTTCGGCGGAGTACACCACTTGACCAGTTCCATGTTCAAGCTGCGGAGCGTATCTTCGCTGACCTTCAAGAGCTTTGCGACTTCTTCGAGCGGAAAGGAATCGAAAACAGTCACCGTATCGAAATCGGGCTGATACGTTTTCTCGACCGTCATTTCGTACTGTTCCGGATAATGCCCGATGACCATCGCCGCAAGGATTCGCGGCACATAGCGCATGGTTTCCTTCGGAAGTTCCAGGTCCCAGTAGGTAATCGGAAGGGTGGAATCGCGGGTAGTATCTTCCTGCATTTCGCGGACAAGCCTACGCACGCGGCCCTCGCCGCAGTTATAAGCGGCCATCGCCAGCAGCCAATCGTTGAATTCTCCGTGCAGACGGTTCAGATACTTGAGGGCAGCCATCGTCGCCAGCTCCGGATTGCGGCGCATATCCACCCAGTAGTCCACCTCGAGCCCGTAGCGCTTGCCAGTCTCCGGAATAAACTGCCACATGCCAGATGCTTTCGCGCGGCTGTACGCCTTCACCTTGAAACCCGATTCGACCAACGCAAGATAAATCAAGTCGCGCGGCATTTTCGCTGCATCGAGCTGGGCATAAATCAACGAATCGTAAGCGGTCTTTCGATTCAAGGAACCGGCCGTAAAGCTACGGGCCGCGTTCGTCATGTAATAAATTTCCTGCAGCACGCGTTCGTTGAACTGCACCGGGAGCGTAAACTGCGACACGTCCAGCGTATCAAGAAAACTTTCAATCACCTGCAGGGCCGCACTATCCGCCGCACTTTCGTCGAGAGCGTCAATACCCTCGATCGAGACATCATTGCGCAAGTAGTTCTCGGCATTTTCACCGAGTTCGGCTACGTTCGGATAAACTTCGTCCAGGGCCAGCACAATACGGATCGGCATCGTGACCCGGTAAAGGGAATCCTCGTGGTCGCTCACATTCCTGTAAGTGGAATCGTACTTTTCGGCAACTAGCTGACGCAAGGATTCATCTAGGTAATGCCTTGCCAAAAGCCATTCCTGGTTTTCCATTGCCTGCAAGGCGTACTGGTAATAGGTCCACGACGGGCGTACCGACAGCGAATCCGAGACCTTTTCCTTCAAAGCCCTTTCCGAAAACGAAATCGGTTCCTGTTCCATCGCCACGGGTTTCACGGCGGGAGAAACCTCGGCCGGCTTGCTCGCACACCCCACAAGAATCAGGGCAAACAATATCGCTGGAATAAAAAATTTCATTATGGACTAGTTTCCGACAACACGCTCAACGCCAAACCAAATGACACCCGCCAGCACAAACGCGGCCACCATCTGCAAAATAATGATAATCCGGTTAATGCGGTACGCCTTTTGCGTTTTACGGTGCCAGGAAGGCAATTCTTCTTTTTCTTGATCCTGATTCATTATAGGGGAAATATAGTAATTAGTCACCTAAAACTATTAACTATATTATACCACAGCGTATGAAAAAACTTTTTGCCGCATTGCTCCTCCTCTCTATCGCCGCCTCCGCCCAGGTGGGAATCGCGAGGTCTACAAGCGGCATCCATGCGCCTTCAGCCAAGACTCTTCCGCAAGGCAACCTTTTTATATCGGGCAGTTTCGAAATCGTCAATGACGGGCAGGCCCACAGTATCGAAGGCTACTACACCGACAACACGGGCAAACAGGTCGAACTCGATAAAGGTTCTCCTTCTAACGACGAAAACTTATTTGTCGGTTTCGGGATTTTTGACAACCTGGAAATTGGAGTCACATTACCCTTCCACTACGAAGGAGATATCCAGGAACAAGACCTGAAGGGACTCGCCCTCGGCGACCTCCAGATTATGGCCAAGGGACATATCCCCATCAACGACTGGTTCCATTTCGGCCTGAGCGGCGAAATTTTTGCACCGACCGGTTCAAAGGACAAGGGGTTCCGCCCAAGGCACCGCTGGTATGTCGGACGCGACGGGAAAGCCTACGCCTATACCGCCGGCAGCTGGGCCGTCGAAGGCAATGTGTACTTCACCCTCGATTTTCGGGACTACATCACCTACAACGCCTATGTAGGCATCTTGAAGACCATCGAAGAAAACGAGAACTATATCATCTGGGGAACCGGGTTCAACTTTTTCCCAAACATGATGATAAGTCCCATTTTCGAGGTCTCCGGAGAAGCGCCCCTACACACCACTCACGCCGAAAACAATTTCTTGAGCAGTCCTTTCCGCCTTACCCCCGGACTCCGGATACATCTCCCCTACGAAAGCAACCTGACCATTTCGGGTGACATCGGACTCGGCTACTTTAGAAAGAAGAAAATCGAAGAAGGGCTCCCCGTCACTCTGATGTCCAGCGACGAGCCTATCTACTACACGCAATCGGGTTCCCCGAACCTGACAATCGCCGTCACCTTCAGCAAGACACTTGATTTCAGCTGGGACGACGATGACCAGGACGGTGTCATCGACCGCAAGGACATGTGCCCGAACACCGGAAAAAATCTCAAGGTCAACGAACGCGGATGCCCCGTAGACGAAGACCAGGATGGCGTCCTGAACATCGTCGATGTTTGCCCCGGAACCCCTGTCGGCCTGGTCGTAGACTATAACGGATGCCCACTCGACACAGACCGCGACGGAGTTTTTGACTACCTGGACAATTGTTCCAACACCCCGGAAGGCTTCGCCGTGGACACCAACGGCTGCACCCGTGATACCGATGGCGACGGAATTGACGACAACAACGACCTCTGTGCCCACACGCCTTCACACGAAAGGGTCGGAAGCGACGGATGCCCCCTGGACCAGGACCACGACGGTGTCCCCAACATCCAGGACCAATGCCCCAATACGCCCGAAGGAATTTCGGTTGACCGAGTCGGCTGCCCCCTCGATTTCGACGGAGACGCCGTCCCCGACGAGCTTGACAAGTGCCCAAACACTATTCTCGGCGAAAAAGTGGACTCGCTCGGATGCCCCATAGACAGCGACATGGACGGTGTTGCCGATTCCAAGGACCTTTGCCCCGAAACCCCGGCCGGAGTCACCGTCAACAAGCAAGGGTGTCGCATCGATCAGGATAACGACGGCATCTTCGACGAAGACGACAAGTGCCCGGGCACTCCCGAAGGCGCCCCCATCGACAGCTTAGGCTGCCCGCAGGACAACGACATGGACGGGATCGCCGATTGGAACGACATGTGCCCCGGTACCTTCCCGAATGTCGCCGTGAACAACCAGGGATGTCCCCTGAACGGCAAACTGAATTTCAACTACATCGCCATGCGCATCCGCTTCAAGGGAGCCGATTCCACCCTACTCAATTCCAGCTACACGGCTTTGAACGACATCGTCTACATCATGCGAAAGAACCCCATGGCTCTCGAAATCCAATGTAGCGCAAGCGACATTTCGATCGGGGACCCCGACAAGGTTTCCAGTGAGCGCGCCGAGGCCATCTACAATTACCTGGTCCACAAGGGAATCAGCGAAAACCGACTGAAATTCCAGGGGTTCGGAAAGAAACTTCCGCCAACCATGCCGAAAAGGATGGAGAGCAATTACAGCGTGCGACTCATCCCCTCGCCCGAAGCAAAAAATAATACCGAGAAGCAATAGTTTTTTGCTATATTTGCGCATCCAGTACCTATGCGGACATTCCGCGCAACCCCAAAGGATTACCCATGAAAATTGCCGACAAGACCGTTGTCCAGATGCACTACACCCTGACCTCCGACGAAGGCAAGGTCATCGATTCCTCCGAAGGCCGCGAACCGCTGCAGTACATCCAGGGCGCCCACATGATCGTCGTAGGTCTCGAAAAGGCAATGGTCGGCCACGACGTGGGCGACAAGTTCGACGTCAAGGTGATCCCCTCCGAAGGCTACGGCGAATACAACGAAGAGATGACGCAGGAAGTCCCGCTGGACGTTTTCCAGGGAGTCGACAAGGTTGTTGAAGGCATGATGTTCTATGCCCAGACGCCCGCCGGCCCGATGCCCATCCGTGTCAAGTCCGTAAGCGAAAAGTCCGCCGTCATCGACGCAAACCACGAACTTGCCGGTCAGAACCTGAACTTTGCCATTGAAGTGGTTTCTGTGCGCGAAGCCACCGAAGAAGAACTCAATCCGCAAGGTCACCACTGCTGCTGTGGCGGCCAGGGAGACGGCGAAGGATGCTGCGGAGGCAAGGGCGAAGGCGATCACGAATGCAAGTGCGGCGAAGAAGGCCACGAATGCGAATGTGGCGGCCAGGGTCACAAGGAAAACTGCGACGGCAATGGCGGCTGCGGCTGCCCCAACCACGACAAGCACCACGGGAAGTAAATTCTGAATTCAGAATTCAGAATTCGGATTTCAGAATTCAGATTTCGGATTTAGGAATTTGGAATTCGGATTTCAGATTTAGGATTTAGGAATTCGGGTTTAAAGCATAAAACAATTAACGCGTGTAATTTTTCCAATTACACGCGTCTTTTTTTGAAATTTATCCGGGATCAACCCGTTTTTCAGCGTTTATTCGTACTGCGGGAGCGTCCAGTCCTTCGGCATGACCGGCGTGCTGCTGTCGTCATGCTTGTAGGTGAAGCCCTTCTGCGGATCAAAGCCCTCGACGGCGCCCTTCACGGACTTTGCGCATTTTGACGGGGACTGGCAACTGGTATTCTTCAGCAGAAGAATATCGCCATAGACATCCCACTTTCCAGAGCGGACATCTTCAGGATTCTTGCCCTTCGTTGCATCAAGAGCATAATCTCCCGACTTCTTGAGACTCATAGTCCAGTCGACGCCATCCGCATCGGCAACCCATTCGTTCACGAGGCTGTCGCGTTCCACTTCGTCAAACTTGAAGGTCGTCTTTTCGCACTTGAATTCCGCTCCGGTATCCATCGACAGATTGAAATCGCTACTCACCTGGCCAGAAACCAGCGAATAGGCGGACACATCGAAGAACACGGGCGTCATCAGCAAATGGCTACGCTGAATATCGTAGTATCCTGCCGACCAGAAGGAAGAGTCCTTGATCGATTCTTCAACAACATAACGGCCCTTGTAGAAGGAATAGGTCTGCTTCGAATCTTCGTTCTTGCAAGCGAGCCTTACGCCCTGCAGCTTGGTTCCATCGGAAAGCCAGTTCGAAGAGGTCTTCACATCGGCCTTTTCGACATCGGCATAATCACCGCCGTTAATGGAATACTGGAGCTTTTCACCCTTCACGACAAATTCGATCTTGCCACCTTTTTCGAAGAAAGCCGTCAATGAATCAGATACAGCCGTAGCGGTCGCCATGATTGAGCCGTTCGACTTTCCATATTCAAGGACACCGTCCTTGAATTCCGAATGGACAGCAATCCACGCCGTATCGGGAATCCAAATAGAAAATACGCCGAGTTTTGCGCCCGTCGCAAGGTAAATATCAGACCCGAACATCTTGCCCAGAGCCATATTCTTCTGCAAATCGTCCAGAGTAGCGGCACGGGTTCCTTCGGGAACCTCGCGCTTTTCGGAAGAGGATGATTCCTCCGAAGAAGAGGAGGTCGCCTCGACACTAGAGCTGGAGTCCTCTTCGCGTTCAACGTTAGAAGAATTATCGTCGCTGCCACAGGCGGCAAACATCATCGTCGCAGCCACTGCAGCGGGCCAAATCGCAAGTCCAAAAGATTTTTTCATAAAAACACGTCCTTCAAGACAATTCTTTTTCCACGAATATATACAAAAAGCGTCAAAAAATCAAGAAAAAAGCAAAATCTGTGAGCTAAACGACAGATTTTCACCCCTTTTCGAGCGGACAGCTGGGATTATACCCCAAATCGCGCATCGATTCGCCGATATCGGGGGCGGCATCGTACAGGAACCCCGCAAGCGCCTGCTCCGCCGTCACGCGACGACCACCGATCCAGCTTTTCAGCACGGCAAGCCTGTTTGCAATCCACCACGGCAAGGGAATCATCCAGTGACGCATTCCCGCCGACTGCAATATCAACCGCGCCATCTGCGCCATGCTCATCACGGTAGAACCGGCCAGCGAATAAGTCTTGCCGCAGGCTTCTTCATTGAGGCCCGCCGCAACAATTCCCTTGACCAGGTCCTCGCTGCAAACAGGACGCTTGAGGCACTTGCCCCCGCCCGGCAAGAAATACACCGGGAAACGTTTCACGTAGGCAGCGAACATGTTGAATTCCACACCGCCACCATCGC
>JAEEGH010022095.1_pt1 | contig 13083 bp, 12 predicted proteins | sample 9134181 | NCBI WGS metagenome assembly JAEEGH01 (sample SAMN16246544, study PRJNA631951) | gut metagenome | biome: gut microbiome; feature: rumen; material: DP-attached | host: Bos | place: Iran: Karaj | collected 2018-10 | reverse complement strand
CACGTTCGATGCACGCACCTTTAGCGCAGTTGGTAGAGCAACTGACTCTTAATCAGTGGGCCCAGGGTTCGAGTCCCTGAAGGTGCACCAAACACAAAAAGAGGCGGCCAAACGGTTGCCTCTTTTTGTGTTTTACGAAAATTACCAACGGGACTCGAACCCGCGAGGGTTTCGGCGTTAAGCAAATTCTCCGGTGGAGGATTTGTAGCCGAAATCGCGATGAGCTGAGCTCGAGCAGTAAGCATGCGAGCGAATAGACAGGAAACAAAGAGCGAAGCAGGCGGCGAGTCCCTGAAGGTGCACCAAGGTGTGTAGACTAAATAGATGCACACGCAAAAATTTTAGTGCGAAATAAAAAGATGCAAAAGCCCTTTTTCGAGGGGTTTGAGGGATTCGTACGCTATTGAGGCTTTTCAAACACGAGCTTTCACGAAAAACGTAGAGTGAAATTAAGACACATAATAATGGTTTATTGCCGACTGAAAGATGAAAACTCAGCCGGTTTTTTGGTTTTTCGACATGGTTGCTTTTTGGCGTCATTTAGAGTAAGATGGTTTTGAAATCGAACAGTTCGATAAACTGGGATTTGACCGGAGTGAAATCGCATGAAACAGTTAGGTAATATAAGCATAGGGAAAAAACAGGAAGCCGTATTCTATCTTAATGCTTATTTTTTGCTTCCTAAAGAACATGATTCGTATGAGTCTTTTCGAGAAGCCGTCCATAATTCGGAAAAGCCCTTGCGGGTTTCTGCTGTTGTTCTTCGAGAAAATCACGAGATACCTTCTTGGAGTGTTCAAAAAGGCATCAGTATCGCTCCGTTCTTTATCACCGGTTATCATGATGAACCGTCTGAAATCGTCATTACAGATGAAAATGCAATCTTCCCTGGAGAAGTAACTCTCCTGACTCAGGATGAATATAATGCGCTTCTTCGTGAGAAGGTGCTGTCTTACTGCCCGGGTTGTATACGCTACCGACCGTTAAGCAATCGCGTTCAAAGCCTGAACGGTCATTTTGAGGAGCTGTCGCTGGATGGCTACTGTGCTTTTCGTGCCGAGAAAAAGCCGTATCCTCGCCGATTTCGAGAACCCCTGTTTTTCCTTGGGACGCCATGGAGACGTCCGTATTTCACGGAAGGAAAAGCTGAGGACGTTGTTCGAATGATCAAAGAAGCAGTGTATACGCGAATCAGTTCATGGGAATACCAAGAGGCTGACGGGACGAGAACGCTGTCGTTATCTTCGGACTATACGCTTGATTTCATCATTTTTGAACTGCTTTCGGCGTACATTCAAAAGGTGATCGATCCGCACTTCTTGACAGTTCGGGCCGAGTTCGCCACGATCCCGGAACTGGTACGGCAGTGTCTTTCAGATCCGGCTTCGTTTCAGAAGTGTTGTAAACGGCTCGGTGTCGGCTTGCTGAAACTAAGCACCTCAAAAGAGTATGCCGGTCTGGTTCAGGACAGTTTGAAGGACTTGATCGACCGATGGTATTTGTTCCCGCTTTTCACTGAGGAAGAAGGAGCGTGGTATCTGGTGTCGGACGTCTTTTCTTCCTTAAAGGCGCTTCACTTCAGAGCCCCATTACTTTCTGTGGCGGGGACGCATGCGGTCCTGTATTCGCAGTTTGGAATGACTGAAGGAAATGCCTGGGAACTGGAGAATCCGGCCATAAAGGCTGTTCCTTTACAGCCGGAAACAGATTCTGCGTTACTTTCGCCAAAGGATCTTTCAACGATGTTCAATCAAATGATCCAGACATTGAATAAGCGGGTATTCAAACCGTACGGTTTTCAACGCAGTGGTCAAAACTTTCGGCTCTTTCGAACCGTCAACGGGAAAGAAGAAGGGGTGATCGTGAATTTCCAGCGATCCATCTTTGGAGATGGTAATTCAACATCTTTCACCGTCAATCTGGGCATACGTGACCCCTTCGCACATGAAACGTCTATTCCAAATAACTTCAAGGAATATGAGTGTTCACTGGAGAGAAGAACTCGTATTGGAATCATCGCACCCGAGTATCAATGCGACCAGTGGTGGACAATCGATGAACAGGCCGATATGAATCAATTGACGGATGAAATGGAAAGGCTCCTGAAGACCGTTGCTTTCCCGTGGTTAGGAATGAATAATACGGAACAGAAGCAATAACGAAGGTTTCATCCGTTATTGATCTGGGAGACGGTGAACAGCGAATAGAAATAGCCCTTCTGTTCCATCAGTTCTCCGAAGGTTCCCTGTTCCGAAACCGCTCCGTTTTTCAGGGCGAACGGGCGGGTGCAGCCGTCCAGCTTCAGGATCGCGTCCAGCACCTCGAAGGACGTTTCGGCGTCCAGGGAAGCCGTGGCCTCGTCCACGAAGAGCACCGGCGTCTTACTTAATAGTGCCCGGGAGATGGATATCCTCTGCGCATTTCGCAATGCAATATAATGTTATCATATTATAAATTAAAAGGATTTGTTTTTTGCAGGATGAATACACCAAAGCTGAGGTCTCATGAAAACGATTTTTGATTGGCTTTGCCGCGCAGACTTCCGGACAAAACCCGGAGTGTTTATCGGTCACGGAAACCTGAATACGCTTGAAACATGGATAAATGGATACGCCGACGGCTGTTTCGACGCCGGGCATCCGGAGTGTTACTATTATACCCCGAACGGCATTCCTTATTTCCTTCTTCGGGATTATATTGCACTTCAGGAAAACGACCAAAGTGTTGGCGGGATCGCTTTTATTCTCCTGCAATCGGCTGGCGGGAACGAAGAAAAGGCTTGGAATCAATTCTTTGTTTATCTTGACGCCTTTATGGAATTGACGATCATCGAAAGTGAATTCATAGATTTAACTGATTCAATGCGGCAACACTATGACGAGACGAACGAAAGATATCAATACAATCCCAACGGAACACCGACACGCTGCCATTACAATGTCCGCCGTCTAAAAAGAGTCATTCTCTCAAACGGGATGTGTTGGGTCGAAGAATATCCAGCCCCTTCCAAAGGGACGATTGCTTTCTTCGATCCGCGGCCGATGGACCGCCACTATAAGATCCTTCCGAAAAAAGAAATGGATGAAGAACTACGTAGATTATTCGGAACGGACCTCGAGTGGAAGAGGATCGTCACATCGACAAACGATGACGAAATTCGAGTTTTCATCAATGACCTTGTCGGAAAACGATTGGAGTCCTTGTGCTGTGAAGCAGAAATACTCGACTTTGGTTTCGAGGACAATCTTGTCCTTCACGCAATGGGGATGAGCCGAATCATCCTTCGTGATGACGTTCTGGTCTCAACGATCGATTATCAATCCTGGGATGGTGAAGTCAGTACGAACAACGATGAATGGATCAATGTTGAACAGTACAGGGAAAAGATCATCGGCGGAACTGTGGTATCCGTATTCTTTAACCGGGTTCATGATCTCAGAATCGAATTAGATAATGGCATCGTCATTGAATGTCTGGTAGCAAACGGCTATCCCCACCATGAGGAGGAGTTTGAACAATGGGTTTTATTCGAGCATACCGCCGATCGCTCCGGCAGATTCTTGACGGTTTACAACAAAACAATTAGATTCAAGAATGACATTTGAATGCATATCTATGTTTGAATTGACCAACGATCAACGCGAATATTTTGCCATACCGCCTGTCGAGGATTCTTGGGAAAAGGTTGAAGTGACCCCGAGCCCCTACGACAGATATTATACGTACGCTTATCTTGACGGGCGGCAGGTAAGGAAGATGATACAAGTCTATGATGAACAGCCCGAACAGGGAATGGATTTGTATCGGGAATTCACTATGGATGAATTACTGTCTGAAGACAAGGCAATGATCCTTCCAAAGACATCCAAGGGCAAGCCGCAAAAGTTTACCGCCGCCAATCTTGACAAGCGCACGAAAAAAGGAATGAGCATCTTTTTCGGGCGCGGCTGCATCTACCTTTCAAATTACACAAGCGAAAAAACCTATTACTATTCATCGATTGAAGGAATAATAATCAATACACTGCAGGAATTCAGCGAATGGGTCCGAAAGTGGTGTGAGGAATCGACGGCAGAAGACATTGCCGACGTCACCGCTTTTTCTTTAGAACCCCGCGAACACCAGAAGTATCACGAAGGCGATTTCTTTCGTTTTCGAATCGGCAGACGATTGTTCGGCTACGGAAGGATATTGCTGAATTATTCAAAGCTTAGAAAACAAAAGATTCCATTCTGGGACATCTTTATGGGCCCGCCGCTTTGTGTTGCCGTATATCGCATCGTTACGAAGAATCCAAACCTGACTCCGGCGGATCTTGAAGGAATCAAAATGCTGCCTTCGCAGATGATTATGGACAACGTGTTTTATTACGGGGAGTGCCCGATCATCGGAAACGCACCGCTCTCTCCGAATGAAAACAACTATCCGATCCATTTTGGAAACACTATTTCCGTTTGGGAACATGGGGTAAGGTATCAATGCGGAAGAACCTATATTGCTATTGACGATACTGATGATCCCTATAAGGGGTTTTATCGGAACGGCGGCATTGGCTGGACGTTTGATGTGAACCTGCCGATCCTCAACGCATGCATTGCCAAGTACTCCAATGATCCATATTGGGAAATGAGACCGAAGGCTGCAACACGGCAGGACTTAAGAAATCCGGAAAATGCTGAAGTCCTTAGCGAGGTACGGCGTATTGTCGGGCTGAATCAACATCCATGACTTAAAAGAATCCAAAAGCCCCTTGCCGTTTTTTCGCAGCAAGGGGCTTTTTTCTGCTCATTATTTGATTTATCTTGGTTATCCTCGCCGTGTTGCAGAAAATGTTGCAAAACTGGCTTAAGAATAATAAGCAATGGCTTGCTACAGCTCATACACCGCTATGATCTCAATGCTTAATCATGCTTTGTAAAAATGTTTACGTCATGCCCCAAGCAGTGATACAGGGAAACTAAACGCATTATCGTTTATCGCTCTTACGGCATCCGCATTGTCTATCACCATACCGCGCATTACCGGCATCTTGTATTTCTCCAGCACACTGAAATTTTTTGTCGGTTTTGTCGGTGAAACACCTTTTTTGATCTCGACCGGATACAGTACACCGTCTTTTACCAAAAGAATATCGACCTCCCTCTTGTCTATATCCCTATAGTAATACAAATACTGAGCCGGATCTATTCCATTGTTCATAAAACTCTTTATCACCTCGCTGACAACATAGGTCTCAAAGAATGCTCCGTTCATAACTCCGTCTTTCAGCATTTCGGCAGATGGCCATTTACACAGATACGAGCAAAGCCCCGTATCCATAAAATATAACTTAGGCGCTTTGATGATCCGTTTCGATATATTGGACATATATGGCTGAAGCAGGTAGATTATCCCTGACGTCTGCAGTATCGAGATCCATCTCTTACATGTATCCACGTTGATCCCCAGATCCTTTGAAATATCGCTGTAAACAAGTTCCTGAGCCGTTCGAAGGGCCAGTATTTCAATGAAACGTCTGAATTGCAGTTCGCTTGACGCCGAGATCAGTTTGCGTACGTCTTTTTCAATATACGTATCGACATAAGCCTTGTAATACGAGTTTCTTTCCGACTCGCCGGTACATACGTCCGGCATGCTGCCCTGAAAAATATCATCAAATACCGCCAGACTGTTTTTATAAAAGCCCGGATGTGCTCGTTGTTTTTTTAATGAGCTTTCAAAATCAACATCAAACAGAGTACCTTCTATTCCTCTTTTCTCCATTTGTGTGAATCCGGCCATATTTATCACAGCAGTTCTTCCGGCAAGGGATTCGGCTATACCCTCTTGCAGTTCGAACTGATTTGATCCGGTCAAAACAAACATGAGTCTTCTCTGCTCACCGTTTTTCATCCAGGAACGCCGCTGCTCATCTACTATCCTTTTGATTTCATTTAAAAGCCCCGGTTCCTTCTGGACCTCATCAATTATGAGCGGCCATGGGTGGGACTCAAAGAACGCTTTCGGATTATTATGAGCCAGAACCAGCTCATCTGAATCGTCCAATGTTACAAAACTGAATTCATCACCGAACAGTTGATCAGCCGTGGTCGTCTTACCAACCTGCCGGCTCCCGAATAATGTAATCACTTGAAATGATTCTGCAGCTTTTAACAAAACCTTTTCTATATCTCTTCTCAAATACATGATGTCGCCACCACCTTTCCAAGCACAGGATAGCACAACATCGCGATTAAATCAATATCGAACTATGATTTTAATCGCAACGAATGATGCCTTACAGGTGTTGTAACAGTGTTGCAAATCTCTGTAACACACAAAAAAAGAAGTCCGGAATCCCTTTATTATCAAGGGTTTCCGGGCTCCTGTAATCCGGTTTATACTATTCCCACTCCAGCGTTGCCGGCGGAATACAATGCATGGGAGCCTGACGCTTGGAGTTCTCCTTGACTTTCCAGGCAGGAAAGCACATACTTTCATAAAAGACCTGTGCGCAAGAGGAGGGGATCATGAGCGGCGAATATACATATTACGATGACGGTTTTTTCGGCTTCGGCCCTCCCGGGACGTTTAAGCCATATACGCTGATGCATTTCATTCCGATCGTGATCTGCATCGGACTCCTGATCCTGGTCGGTTTTCAAAAGGAACGATTGCGTCAGTGGAAAAGGGAGATCCATCTCCGCTTTGTTCTGGCGTTCCTCATGTTCGTCATGGAATTCAGCTATTACATCAGGCTCTTGTATGTGGGCGACTTCAGCGGGCGGTACCTCATGATGGCAAGAATGCCGCTTAATGTGTGTGATCTGGGACTGATCGTCTGCATGTTCATGACGCCAAGTAAAAACCGGACGCTGTTCGGCATCAATTTCTTCGTGACGCTGTTTGGCGCGACGCTCGCCTGCATCATTCCGCAAACGGTGCTGACCGAGGCGGATCCTCGCTATTACCGGTATTATCAGTATTTCGGGGAGCATCTGATCCCGATCTTCTGCACGGTCTACATGATCATGGTTCACGATATGCGGCCGCGCTACCGCGACATCTGGATCAGCGTCGGCGCGCTTGCCCTCATGGCTGTGCCGGCCATTTTCTTAAACGACGCCTTTCCGGGTTCAGACTATATGTTCCTGAAACTGGAGACCCCGCTGCTGCCTGAAAATCAGCTGATTCGTGCGGCGGTCTTCGCGGTCGCGGTCCCGGCCGTATTTCATCTGATGTGGCTGATTTGGAATCTGATGCTGAAAATCGAGAAGAAGCGCAGCATCACTTCGCCTGATCCAGGCTGAATCACATGACACCCAACATGGCACCTCCGTCCACGACTCCGTCAATGGCGACGAATTCGTCCGGTTGGCAAGAGAGAAATGCGTATCATTCCCACTCGACAGGACTTAACTGATTCCGTTTAGGAAATATTGTTTGTCCTGTTTATCGTTCCTTTGATTACTTGATATATCCATATTATCCAGCCTATCACCCCTTCTGTTATCATTTTGTTATCAGCGTTGATAACAGAGAAGGGGAACTGCTGCGGATAATAGCGTTGTTATTATACCAAAACACAACCCAATTTCAAGATGCCTTTAGGAAATACGATTATCTCTGGGAGACGGTGAACAGCGAATAGAAGTAACCCTTCTGCGCCATGAGATCATCAAAGGTCCCCTGTTCCGAAACCGCGCCGTTTTTCAGGGCGAACAGGTCGGTACAGCGACGGAGAATGCTTTCGTCCAGATCGTGGGTAACGATGACGCGGGTGTAGCCATCCAGCTTCAGAATGGCGTCCAGCACCTCGAAGGAGGTTTCCGCATCCAGGGAAGCTGTAGCTTCATCCACAAACAGCACCGGCGTTTTCCGCAGAAGCGCTCTTGCGATAGAGATCCGCTGCCGCTCGCCGCCGGAGAGGCCGGAGCCATTTTCACCGCAAAGATAGTCTGAGCCCTTTTCGTCGATGAGCTTTTTCAGCCCCGAAAGCCGCACGGCGCGTTCGATCTCTTCTTCCGGGAACTCGGAGAACATGGTGATATTGTCACGAATGGTACTGTTGAACACAAACACGTTCTGCTGAACAATAGACACAAGGTCGTAGAGCGAGCCGGCAGATACGGTTTTGAGTTCCTTCCCGTCATAGAGGATCTCGCCCTGATAGTTTTTCGAGGACGCCATCAGAAGGTTCAGGATCGTGGACTTGCCGCTGCCGGAGCCGCCTACCAGCGCGTAGCAGCCGCCGGCGCGCAGGTCCATGTCCACGTCACAAAGCACCGGCTTTCCTTCCTCATAGGCAAAGGCAAGATTCCTGACCGAGATCCCCTCGGTGAGCTGGGGCGGGATCTGCTCGCCCTCGTCGGGGACGTTTTTGTTCAATGCTGCGGCCAGCTTGTCGATCAGCCCGAAAGCGGACTTTGTACCTGCAAAGAACACCGGGAATGCCTGAATGGGCCCCAGCACGTAGTTGAGGAGCTGAACAAATACAATCGCGGTACCTGCCGTGATGCCCCTGCCGGAGAGCGCCAGCGCGGCAGCGACGAAGAATACGCCGAACTGCAGGATCGCGCCCGCAACGCCGGAGGAATAGCTCACCAGTACGTTCACCTTCGTGCGCTTTTTCGAGGCCTCCGCTACATCCTCATTGCTGTGATCATGCAAAGCAGCAATGCTTTTCTCCGCCTTAAAGCTCTTGATCACAGAGAAGCCCATGAGTGCGTCCTTCAGCATGCCGGTATAGCTCTCTTTTTGATCGGAAACATTCTTTTCCGCGATTGCCGCCTTGTTTCCCAGGACCACGGAGACGATGATGGGCAGCAGGGAGAAACCGATGGCGATCAGTGTCAGCAGCGGGCTGCACCAGAGCATGAGACCCAGCGCGCCGATGAACGCAATGCCCACCTGAACGGTGTTTTGCAGCCGCCCGATGAACTCCGTTTCGATGGTGTTCACGTCATTGGAGAGCGCGGAGAGATAGAGCGAGCTGTTCTCTCCCGAGAAGGCCTGAATGCCTTTTTCCAGCAGCCGGTCAAACACGTATTCCCGATACTGCTTCATCGCCTTTGCCCGGAACGCGGAGAGGAAGGTCCCGTCCAGGATCCACCCCATCCCGAACAGCGCAAACGCGCATACCGTGATGATCAGCAGCGTGCCGAAGCCGTAGGGGCATTCTCCGGAGATCAGGTCGGCGACCTCCTTGATGAGCCAGGAGATCACCAGCTCTGCGGCGGCGCCGAACAGAGCAGCGATCACCGTCATTGTCAAATTGAATTTGTTGTTCCGAAACAGTTCTTTGAGAAAAGGACGCCGCAGCGTCTGGATCTCTTTCTTACTCATGATGCGCCTCCTGTTCCATGACGGATCGCCAAAGGGCGGTCAGCTCTTCGTTCTCAAATTGGGCTACCGTATGACCGACAGCCTCCGTGGCTGTCGCCCCCATGTCATCATGGGCGCTGGCGCCTTCAACGCGGCCCACGAAGCGGATGTCGCTTTCGTCATAGCTGGGAGAGGCGTCAAAGAACGCGGCAAGCTCTCTGGCTTTGATCAGGGTATCCCGCGCCTCGTCACCCTGCCCGGAAAGAAACAGTGACCCGGCAAGCGCGGCGAGCAGAATAGCGCTGACTTTGTCGAAGTAATTTGGCTTGTCCGGTTCCCGCAGCCCCGACAGCAGCCCGATCCCCCAGCGCAGGATCGCCTGTGCGGAAGCATAGTCAGCTCGCTTCAGGTATACGTTCATATAGCCGATGATCGTGTTGATCAGGTCGGAGACGCGCTTCAAAAGGGCCTCCGACAAAAACAGTTCCGCTTCCTCGAGGTGATCGCTTTGGGCCAGAATATGACCGATCTGGGGACTGTACAGCCCATCCGCGTTATGGCTTTTCCAAAGCTCTATGGCCTTGTCCGGTTCGCCCAGCCCCAGATACGTCTGCGCGATTCTTCCGTAGATCGTCTGCTCACTAATTTGCGGATCCTGGTTCTGCGGCAGCAGCAGGCGGGACTGCTCCAGAAGCTCCAGCGCACGGTGAAACAGGGCCTTGTCGCCGCTTTCATAGCCGAACGCGCGGTACAGCGCGGCGCTCTCGCTCACGATCCGGAAGGAGTGCGGATACTTCTTGAGCGCCTTTTCCGCCTCCGCAAGCCCGTCCCGATCCTTGCTGCGGCGGTATTCCTGCAAACGCTTCACCGTCGCTTCCAGGCGGTTATCCTTCACTTCATAGCCCAGCAGGACGTCCACAGAGGTATCGAAAAAGTCCGCCATCTGAAGGATCAGCTCCAGCTCAGGGATCGACAGCTTTGCCTCCCACTTGTATACCGCGCCTGCCGTCACCCCCAGGGCCTCGGAAAGCTGCTCCTGGGTCAACGAGCGTTCCTTGCGGAAAGCACGGATGTTTTCTGCCAGCATCATCTTCATCTGTTCGCCTCCTTTGTGTTTCTGTAAATGATTATAACGCATCGAAGCAGGAAAGTGAACAGACCAGTCATATCAATTGGATTTTATTTTTCCTACTATCAGTAAGAGTTTTGCTTTTTTAGGGCAAAAAGAGTCAATAAAAGCAACAGCCTCAAATAGACCTAAAAACCAAGTATTCACGCAACGGCCTTTTTACTGAGACGCAGGTATTATAAAAGCGGCGGGGATCACTCCCCGCCGCCGAAACCTTATGCGTAGATTATATCGTTGTTGACCACCTCTACAGCCTGTTCCCGGATGTTGTTCATCCGCTGCACCCAGAGCATTTGACTCTGGCGTTTGACCCTACCTTTCGTAAACATTGCAAATGAGTAATTTCATCCTAAATGACAAAAGGCAAAGAGCTAACTGATCCAACAAAAATCAATTAGCTCTTTATCACAGTAATATCATCGCCTTTAGCAACAAAACACTCCGCCACATATTTACTGACAAATGTCGTGCCGCCTGTGATAAGAATTTTCATAACTACTCCTTTCAGAATCAAGCCCATTTTTCATCCGTATAATTCTATCACGAATCCGAAAATATGGCAATAGAAAAGCGCCGCCAAGCAGGAGATTATCCCACTTGGCGGCGTTGCTATTATACTGCAACTATATCCTTTTTGACACAGCGAGCAAGTGGCACGATAAACCGATGATTTCATCGTGAGTGTCGAGTAAGCGGACGGTGGTCATCAATATGTTCCGTGACTTTTCATTTTTCCACAGCTCGTCGATATTGTTTGCGAGCCAAGCGCCGCCCATTGTTCCGTGTACAACAGAATCGGAAAAACCTCCGACTTTAAGCTCAGCTTTCAACGCTTTTGCCGTGTGTAAATGTGAACTCCCCAAGCCTGCATATACTTCTTTGTTCGGATTGATATGGGTACCGTCCTTCAGCTCACGCTCCACCATTGCCAAGAAATCAGGTTTTTCCAAATACGATCCTCCGTTGGGAGAATAGACGGTTAACTTGTCGAGAAGAACAGAATACGGTGTTAATGCTGCCGAGAACAACACTCCGCCTTTCTTTAACAAACGAAAGCTTTCTCTTATCGCCCTGATTCTTTCCTCAAAGTCAGTAATATGATAAAGAGGTCCCATCAAAAGCACAGCGTCGGCGCTGTTGTCTGCTCTCGGAACTTTTCGGGCGTCGCAAACCTCACTTGCCGCAAGCGAACAGTCGGGATATTCTTCAGCAAGCTTTTTGCTCATTTTGATATTGGTTTCAGACAAATCAAAAAGATGTACTTCATATCCAAGAGAAGCAAGCCACCAAGAATATTCTCCGTATGCGCCGCCTATATCATAGATAACAGCGGGCGGTGTCGGCAGATTTTCAAGCAGTATTTCTTTTGAACGTTCAAATTCAATCAAGCCTATACCTGTTCTTAACCTATTGTACTCTCTGCCTTCCTCGTAATAAGTCAGAACAGCGTTGTCTATTGTTTTCATATCTTTCTCCTTTGCTATCATTAAAAAATTGTTGGTCTGTTTCATCTGTTTCGATTTGTTGGTGAACGAGCTGTTCCGACATATTAACTCCTCCTTTCAAGAAAAATAAAAACCGGTCAGAAGCTTTACAGGCTACTGACCGGTTGCTGACAGAATAAAAATTATGCGCACAACAAACTAAGCCGGTTGCCTGATTCGACAATGGCTTGCTGCTGATTCATTTTGTTAAAATCAAAATACAACATTGTTGTGTACCTCCATAATTTGCTGCCTATTATAACACTACGTCTACTTTGTGTCAAGAGATATAGAGCAAAAATCACCGCCAAGCAGGAGATTATCCCACTTGGCGGCGTTGATTATAATTCTATATTAGAAGTTTATTCCCACTCGACTTTATGAGCTTGTTTTCTTGTGTTTTTTACCGCTAAAAAGATGCATTTTGTCCATTTATTCCACGTATTTTCACCTTTTCATTACGTCTTTTTAACTTTTGGAGCCATTTTGTAGCCACCACTTTTCAAGACACCGGCCATTTTTCGCAGGAATATGCACGAAAAACAGCGCCTATAATTTTGCGTTTCACAGAAATGTAGCCAAAGAGCGAATTTCACCTCAAACCCACATCTTTTGATTACATGGAGGCATTACGATGAAGAGTATTTTTGAAAAAATGGGTATTACGTACCATTGGGAAGGCGATTATCTGATTCCCGACCTGGAGCCGCCAGAGGCGCCGAAAATTGGCAAATACGGCACCATGCGACATAACTACCTGCGGGATCACCACCGGGGCATCTTTGACGGAATGCTGCTGTCCGGCAAGCTGAATGCCCACCTGGAACAGGTAGACCGGGAAGCCAACGAAATGATGGAGCTTCTGACCACCCAAATGGCCAAAGCTGAAGGCGTCACCGAAGCCCTCAAGGCCCAGGATCAGATGGAATGGGTCCGCCGCATAAACAACATCAAAAACCGAGCGGAAGAAATCGTATTCAAAGAATTGATTTACACTTAAGGAGTAACACAAGCAGTGGACGGCATAGATTTTCATGTGTCGCCCACTGCGATTATATATGGAAACAATGAAATAATATGAAAATCATCTTGCATTCAGAATACAATTGTAGTACAATGAAGAAAAGGCAGAAATGAGGTGAAAAAATCATGGAGGAGCCCGTTTTT
>JAEEGH010022094.1_pt1 | contig 13083 bp, 6 predicted proteins | sample 9134181 | NCBI WGS metagenome assembly JAEEGH01 (sample SAMN16246544, study PRJNA631951) | gut metagenome | biome: gut microbiome; feature: rumen; material: DP-attached | host: Bos | place: Iran: Karaj | collected 2018-10 | reverse complement strand
ATAGGTACAAAACAAAAAGTTTAATAATTCCTAAGTCAATGCGCAAAGTTACATTAGCACTTTCTAACGATTCTTCCATTTCTTTCCGTCTTTCGTAAGAATCAATCCTCGATAGTGCTCATCCACTTGCATGCCTTGCAAATTATAGCGAATGCTCTCCGAATTTCCAGCATCGAAGCCTTCGAAATGTATGGATTCAGCAGCAGTGGTATTCTTCATGTCGAGTATGTAGTCGGAATAAGAAATCACTTTGCCATCCACAATCACATAGAGTCCCGCGTCGGTGCCCGCATAGAGAATGCCATCGTTGAGAAGGAAACGCATAATGGTGGGAACTTCCGCTGGGTAAGCATCGAATCTGTTCCCATCAAACTGATACAGACTGGTTTTCGGATTGGTCTCAAGCCACAACCTGTCTTCCGCATCCACGCCTATCTTAAACCATTTCGTGTTCGGACTGTTGGAATTGTCAGAAGTATAGTTCGTCACCTCATTCCCAACGATTTCCTGAAGATAAGTTGCATTGGGTGCCACCCACACGTGCCCCTTGGAATCGGGTGCGATGCCATACGCATGACCGATGCCAATAGGAAGGGTTTCCACCTCGTTCGTGGCACTATTGTAATGATAGGCTCCCGAACCAGTGTAAGTGCCACAAAACCAGAAATCACGTCCAGAACTGTCGAAAACAACATCCGATGGATGACAAATGGAAGAGAATGGATTGTAACTATAGGTTTCAAGCACAGAAAAGAGATTCACCCGTTGTACGTCCACTCCAATCACCCAAACATTGCCCTGCGAGTCTGTCCGCACAAACCTTGGTTGTCTCTTTGCAGAAATGTGAGAATAACTTTCGAAGCCACCCTCTGAATCAAGGGAACGTGTCCATATTTGAAAGGTATTGTCGATAGCCCAGATGGTAGAACCATCCACGGCAACACTCTGGAAATAGCTCACATTTTCCGCCTCGGGCAAAGCTAACACAACCTGTTTCTGACTCTCATCCACCACTCCCTTCGCCACTCGCACCACTCCCTTCGTGGTGGCAAGATACAGGTAATCTGAAGAAGCAGCAATGTCGTAAACCGAATAGTCCTGTGTCACCTGGGCATTTGCCAACGCAGCCATGAATAATGCTGCAAATGTGAAAAATAAACTTTTCATGATTTTATATTTTGTTATTATCTGTAATGAAAAAATTTCAAAACGACGGAGTAGCGAGAGCAAAGTCAAGCTTGCTTGAATTATGCCGAGTCGTGACAGAGATAGACTATTGTCAAATGTGCCAAGTTATTTTATTTATCGTTACTTACTCCTCCTGTTCGTAATAGTATGAATAGTCAATACCCTTCATAAAGATTTCACGGTCATCTATTCTGTCTGTCATAGCCCCTTGTAGCAAGGTCCTGATTGAATTAGCATTCGTAGTACTCTTTCGCATGGCTTCCAGATAGTCTTTCTTATTAATCTTGCTCCAATCGACACATAGTTTCAGACGTTTCTTGAAAATCAAGTCAAGCCAGATGCGTGTTGAACGTCCGTTTCCTTCCATAAAAGGGTGCGCCATATTCATCTCCACATACTTGTCCGTTATCTCGTCGAACGTCGTCTGGGGCATCTTTTCAATCATCTCAAGGGTTTGCATCAGGTATTCCGCACGGCAGAAGATGGTGCCTCCTTTCGAGATGGTTTTGGTGCGTATCTTGCCGGCAAAGTCGTAGAGGCCACCAAAGATGTAAGCGTGAATCTGCTGCAGACATTCGACGGTGCCGGGCTTCATGCTGTCGAGGATGCCACTTTCGATCAGGGAGTATGCCTTTTTCTTGCTTTGTCCGTCGACGGTGTTGTCACTATAGACGAACCAGTTAAGGAAAGCGTTTGCGCGGTTGTTTGGGTAGTTCTGGGCTAGAGTCCGTACACAAGTGTCATCAAGAGCATCGGCCGCGCGTTGCTTGCCGTCAGGTGCCATAAACTTGAAGTGGTTAGTGACACTAACCAGTTGGATGCCCTCTTTGGCCATCTTGCCCTTCAAGTATTTCCAATAGTTGCGGCATTTCTTGTAGTCCTCTTCATTGTTGATGGCGCGTACGATATCGGTGGCGGAGAACCACCACTTGCTGTTCTCCTCGTCCCACACGGCTCGCACCTCGTGGTCGTTGAAAAAACGTATGGATTTCTTATTGCTCATTGTCGTTAATATATTCATGCAGTCCGATATTCACTAACTATTCTATGTCAAGGTCTTCTGTCAGTTCTCGTTAGAATTCAATGCGGTTGGTCTCATTCATATTCGATAGTTTTTGCTGTTTCATATTGCCTATATCTGTTTTCTTTAGGCCTTACTGTAATCTCATTTTTATCTATGGGGTTTGCTTAACATTTTATACTCTGGGGAGGAATAGTCAATGTACATATCGTATTCCCTTATGCCATGATTCTGCGCAATGGTATGCAACTTGTCCCTGTCTTCCTTTGCAATGCGTTGTCCATAGTAAATAGCAGTGGGTTTTATATGTATTACCGAAGGCTCGTTACTTGTAAAATCCCGTATGGTAGAATCAATCAGACGCCACTCTTTCTTATGGCCCCATCCAATCTACCTGACAATCTCAATTGTCCAGCCTAGATTCAACGACTCGTTGATTTTGTCCAGCATTTTCTTTTTGTCTTTGGTGCTGCTATGTGTGAGGACGTATAGGCCGGGGGCTGCTTCGCGTTGGGCACGACCGTATTTTTTATCTTTGGTTGTGGCCACAATATTAATGCGGCAAAACTTCAACCCCAACTCCCGCACCTTTACTAATCCTGCCTCGACGATGGCAGACGTAAATGTTGTTGCCGCATCGTGTTCTTGCAGTATTGTGCCATCTTTTCGATAGATACAGAGTCCTGTCTTGGGTGCGATATTTGTGGTACGGTTTTTACGTGGTCCAAATTCTTTATGTTCCACTTCTGGGTCAGCTTCCAAACGTTTGGCGTCAATAAGTGCCGAGATATTGGCCTTGCGAGAGAGAGCCACGCTGATGGGTTCTCCAGGGTGGTAATCCACCACAAGCACCAATTCCCGTTGCACTTGTTTAAGTGCAGGTGCTATGGTTTCCTTAACCACGGGGAGAATCTCCTTCTTGATGATGTTCTCCTCCAGTTCGCTTACTTGTTTCTCCAAGTCTTCATTCAGCGAGAGACCTTCCTTGCGCAATGTTTCCATTGCCTTGTACAAATCGCTAAGACGTGACATATTATTTGCTATTTGATGATTCGTATTCTTCTCTGGTTATTGGGGTTTCGGGGTCGACAATGAGGACTTCGTCGAAGGTTAGGCCATAAAGGTTATAGACTTGTTTGTCAATATCATTCTCCAAATCGCCTGTATTTGCCTGTGGGTTCTCCTTTTTTTCGGACAATACTTTATCCACAAGTTCAATTATTGTTTGTTTTTGAGATTCAGTTACTGCTGGTAACGGAAATTCTTTAATGTCCTGAACTAGAATCTTCGGGAATGCTCCTTTTGTGGCTTTGGGAGAATGATTGAAATGATAAAATGTAGCTAACTTTGAGTTTAAAATTGCCCACAAATATTGTAAATCCTGATTATTATCAGTTTTAGAAATTATTGGAATTAATTGAGGATCATTAATATACTCCTGACTCACGAGGCATGCAATTATTGACGGATTCGTTATTTCCCTAACTAAAAGTCTATTAGATGTAAAAAAAATGGGATCCACATAACATGCTACATGTGTGCCATATTTTACGTAGTCACCGGTTGCTCGATAACTATATTTTGTAATATCTCTTCCGTAGATTTCTTGAATGAAGTATTCGTTAGTTTTTGTTGGTGAATGCCATAATCTGTTCTCTTTTATCTTATTACCTTCATCCTTCCCATAAAGAGTAACTAAGTCAGATAATCTATATGGAATATAGCCTTGTGAGCAAAGAAAATAGGATATTATTGAGTTTGGTGCTTTTGATATTTTAGTTATGAGGGAACTAACCTTAGCTGGTAAATAGAATGCCAAACCCCAATTTTGATTCATATTAATAAGGTCATCTTTCATCATGGACACCCTTGAAGTCGATATTAATTCAGAAAAAGATGTCGAACTTGACGTGCATCGGTATCCAATATATTTGTTTTGTTTAGTACTTTTCTTCTGCCATGTAATAATTGAATTTAGAACTGTTGCGTCAAATATTTTAAATTTAGTACAATCTAAAATCTCTATAACATTCCATTTCTCCAAAACCGTCTCTCTGAATCTTCTTGCAAAGGTGTTGAAAAGCCAAGTATTGGGGATTATATAGCAAATAGTACCATTTTCTAAGAGGAGGTTGCGACCTACTTGAATAAAGTAGTAATATATTTCATAATCAGGGACATTGCCCAAACAGCGAACAACTTCCTTGCGATACTCTCCCTTGATAGACACTCCATAAGGCGGATTACCGATAACTATATCAAATCCGCCATCAATACCAAACATCCAATTAGAATCAAAGAATTTGGCTGCTTTGTTTTGGTCGAACATATCCCAATCCAAAAGCATCAAATGGTCTTCATCGCTTACTGCACGTAATCGTTTCAGCTCCTCAACCATTTGGATACGCAGTTGCGCTACGAGCTCCTTATATTTTCTTTTGGTCTTTACAGTCTTTGCCCCAAAGATTTTGTGCTTTGCCACTTTCATCTCATCTTGCAGTTGCTTGATGTTATCGGTGACAAACAAGTTGGTTTGGTTGTGGAGTCCTATCAGCGTATTTGCGGCTACAAACTTGGCTTCAAGGTTTGGCAGCGGACGGATGCCGAAGTTATCAACAGGGTTATCGTTGGTCTTCTGGTCAACCACCAAGGAGATAAAGAAACGCAGCTTGCTTATCTGTATGGCGATTGGTTGGATGTCGACACCATAGATGCAATTCTCTATCAGATAGAGTTTGCGAGCATAGTCGGGTCGGTTGACATTCTCATTGAAGCTGCGCTCGATGTCGGCCACCATCTCTTTGCGCTCATCATCGGTAGCATTGAGGTATGCCTCGGAGGTTTCGCTGATGGCGTTTTTGACCATCATCTCTTTCCATTCCTTGTTATCCGGGTCAATACGGTTGAGGATATGGACCATCTGCTGCAACATACCCATCGGGAAGGCTCCAGAGCCACAGGCAGGGTCGAGCACTTTGCACTGATAGATGGATTGCAGGATGGCTTTGCGCTGCTCGTCGGTGAGGTTGGGTTCTTCATCGGTGTATTGTATCAGCTTGCGGTATTCCGTTTCGAGGTTGTCGCCGACGGTGCGTTTCAGGTGTGCCACAAGGCTCTCATCGACCATATACTGCACAATTTCGCGCGGGGTGTAGAACGAACCTGTCTGCTTGCGGGCGGTGGTCTGCGTCTCGGGGTTGTAGGAAGCCAGTAGATTCTCGAAGACTTTACCCAACAACTCTGGGTCGAGCGACACATCTTGGTCGAAAGGTGTGTTTTCCTCCACGGTGAAATTATAACGCTTCAGAATGTCAATGATGCCACGGGCACTGACTTTCTTCTTTCGTTTGTCGCCATACCATTCGGAGAGGTCGATATTACGGCCTACATCCTCTCCAAAAAAGAGGTAATCGGGCACTATCAGCTGTTTTGCAATCTCTTCGCGGTCGGTGAAAGCATCGAAATATTTGCCATTGTCCTTATCATCGAGACAGTCGAACAGGCCACCATTGAGGAAAGGAACATACTTGTTGGCCAACTCGACGAACAACTGTGGGTCTTGGAACAAATCCTTGTGCCGCATTAGTTTGTTGTTGTCGTAGTCGGCACGATCTTTTCGAAAGCGACGCTCGGAGATGGTGTCCTTCCCTTCTGGAGTGATAGGACTGTTGAGCATCGCGAAGAAGAGGTTCTGGAGGATGCCCTTGTAGTAATAGCTGTTGTCAGCCTTGCCGAAGAGAGTTGTTTCAGCATTGGGGGTAAAACTCTTCAGCAGGTGGTCGCTGATGTATCTTTCGTCGAAGAACTCGTCGGGAACCAGATGTCGCTGCTTGATAAACCAAACAAAGATAAGGCGGGTGATGAGGCGTATCATTGCCTCGGAATTGTACTTTTCGTTGTCGGCTTCTGTTGTAAGGTCGTTGGGGAAACGCACAATTTTCACAGCCCAAGCATACCAGTCGGAAAGTTCTTGATAGAAGGCCTTGGTAAGCACCTCCACGGAGAAACGGCTACGCAGGTCGTCGATACTGACAACCCGGCCGGCTTCGTTGAGATACTTGTTAGGAGTGTGATAGGATATACCTTCGCCGAGATAATAGGAGTAGCGGTGAGGATTGGAGAAGGTTCGTTGCACTTTTGCTGAGCCTTCCTTTTGTTCGAGAGTAATCTCGATAAGGGAGAATCGGTAGTTGCTGTTGTCATCCTGCGGGACAAAGAATACCAACGCCCGCTCACAGAACTCGTCGGCAAGCATACGGAAAGCCTCTTTGGTCAATCCCACACGGGCATCGCTCACAGAAGAATGCAGCACCTCGAAAACCACAAGCTCCAACGAATTGCATTCGCCCAGTCGTGTCACCTGCTGTGTGTATTGGAATTGCTTGGGGTTGGCCAGTGGGGTTTCCTCCTGAATAAAGTCTTCGGGGAGGAAATTCGTTCTCAAGAACTTTACAAGTTCGTTGCGGTTGTATGCTTTATTGAATTCCATGACTTCTATTTGTTTTTGACGGCTGTATATTTTTGGTTAGGATGGTTCAACATTTCGGGGATGGTGTAGAAAAGCCTTTTTTGTTTGATTAAGGTATTGATATAATGATAACGTAAAGCGCGCATGTCGCGATGCAGTAAGGAGGCCATCTCTGCTAAACTCAAAGGTTTAAAAGTGCAAAGGTCTATAATAAGGCTTTCCATGTCTTTTGCAACCATTCGTTTCCCTGTTTCCCCAACTCTTTTTTTCAACTCTTTCGGCAAATCTTCAGCTCTACACATTTCGCCATTAGCTCTACACATTTCTTCATTAGCTCTACACATTTCTCCGGAAGCATTACCATTTTCTCCATCACCTCTACTATTTTCTATACCGTCAGCTCTACACATTTCTCTGGCAGCATTACCATTTTCTCCATCACCTCTACTATTTTCTATACCGCCAGCTCTACACATTTCTCCGATAGCATTACCATTTTCTCCATCACCTTTACTATTTTCTCCGTCAGCTCTACACATTTCTCCGATAGCATTACCATTTTCTCCGTCACCTCTACTATTTTCTTCGTCAAGTCTACTACTAATGAAGTTTTCCCCTGCAATATAGTAGGTGCTTCTACTTTGCCCCTTTTGTTCTAATAATCCTTTTGTACACATATAGTGCAAGTCATAGGATGCTCTTTGATTATTAATGTCACTATTCAACTGTCGGTAGGTAATATTGTCTATTGCCCCTACTTCGCGTACAAAGACCAGAGCCAATCTTTGTTCATTGTTCAGAGAATGGTTAGCATAGGATGCGAGCCATTGGAGGCTCTCTTTATCCAACAAATGGTGCAACAGCAGGCGGGCGGTAAACTGATTGGCAGAGCGATTGGATTCAAAAGTGGGAGGCATCAGACCGGCCTTCTTCATGTGCCCACGCATAGACCTGATGCCAGAGCCTTTGGTTTCTGCCAAATTGGTATCGTGGAATATGGTGCTGATAAATGGGTTGCGCTGCACAGATCCGGGTTCTCCAAGTGTTTCGGGTGATTTTAATGAAAAACCGGGATTAATTACTTCCAAGCGGTTGGAGTATCTGATAATCTGGATGGGCTGATTAAGGCGAAATGAGCAGTGGATGAAAGCATTGACAAGTACCTCGCGAAGGACATCGTCGGGCAGGTCGATGGGGGTGTTTGCTTGCAGCTTTCCTTTTGGCAGCTCAAATCCTTTTGGCAAATCGTCTTTGACAGCATTAAGAGCACGGTTGACTAACAAGATAAGCGGTCCGCGCATATCGATAGTGGCCTCAAATCGCTTGTCAGGATCTTCAATCCATCTGTTTCCGGGCACTCTAATATAGTCAACTCTTAATGCTGGCAGCAAACGACGCAACGACATGGACTTACCAAACACTACAAGACCCGTATAAGTCAATACATACTCTCCGTTTTTCTCTTTTTCACACGCCCTTAACGCCAAGAGAAGGTCTTTGTCGTCATAGGACAATTCCTCAGCATTAGGATTAACCCGTGCGCGCAATTTACGGTAATGAGTAACTGCATTTTCGTCTATATCATCGAGGGTGGCTCCTTTGACAACGGTACTATCAAAACTCTCTGCCGAGGAATAGAACACTCGCATATCGTCTTCCGTGCATTTCTGGTCGGAAGCCCCCACTCGACGGAATGCCCCGCTTGGGAGTCCTCTGTTTAAAAAATATACTGGTTTTTGGGAATCAGGCAGCTCATCAATTTTCACAACGATGACAGTCTTCCCGTCAACGACCTCGGTCTCAACCTGAGGCCGAATGTGCATGTTCAGCATCGAACTGCACTTAGAAATAAGGTCATTCTGGACTTTATCCGGATTATCTATGTTCTCAGGCTCATAAACAGGCAGATCATCGCGAAAACCTGTCCGAACCGCACCTAACAACAGGTATCCTCCTCCCAAATTGGGTTCGTTGGCAAAAGCACATACCGTTTCCATGATGCCCTTGTCTATCTCTGAGGCTTTATTGGCTTCTATTCTGACATTTTCGTCAATAGAATTGAGCTGTTCGAATAATTCCTGTGCTGTTTTCATTGTAATTCTTCCGCTAAAATGATAGATTCCTCACCGTCGTCAACGTGGTTGTACGTCTCGATGATACGGGAAATGTAGTAATTGTCGATTTGCTCGGGCAGTTTCGCATACTCCGATGGTTTGAGTTTGTTAATGAAGCGGAGTTCATATCCGGCAAGGCCGTCGTTCTCAATCACCTTCTTCAGGTCTTTCAGGTAGTCGGTAGGTAACGCCTTTTTAGTCATCATCACCTTAATCTTTTGCAAGGCTTCGATGCGTTGCTTTTCGTTTTTATCCTGACTGTCAGATTGGAAAAGATGCGACTTGGTGGCTTGATAGATGCTGTCGAAGTCTTCGGACAAGGGCTTGGGTTCTTCGGATGGAAGGGCTTCAAACAGGCCGATGGCCTCTTCTGCTGTCAATTGATGGATGCTACCGTCGTTGTTGCCAATTTTGAACACGAAATCATCGCCTTTTTTGCCGAACAGTAGCACGCCTTTGTTGGGTTTGTCAACTGAGCGGCCGGTCTTTGCACGATGAGGCATCTGCAACGCTACGTCATAATCTGGTGTGCCTTTCATCGAGTTGAGGAACACCAGATAACGGTTGTCCCAAGAGGCCTCTTCGCTCGCAGCACTTTCGCGGCGATATTGTTCGAGGAAGTATGACTGGATTTCCTCGTCCTTAGTCAATGCCTTGGTATCCTCTCCCATGATGGCGTGAACCATAGCCATCTTCAGGGTGGAAATCTCTTTGGTGCGGGTTTCGGACTCACCCACATCGGTAGGGAAGTAGTTGTAGATGAAGAGTTGGTCAAACACTTTTTTGTTCACGCGGTTAATTCTGCCGATACGTTGAATGACACGAGTGGGGTTGTAGGGAATATCATAGTTGATGATGGTGCCTGCACGGTGTAGATTGTAGCCTTCGGAAATGGCATCGGTTGCCACAAGTATTTTATAGACGTCCTTTTGGAACGTCTTCTTTTCGCCCGCATTGAAGTTGGCGTTGATGACGGCTTTGTTTGTTGTGTTGGCATCGGCAGAAGTGTATTTGAATACAGGGAGACCAAAGGACTGCAGTGCTTGTCCCAGATAGTTGGCAGTGTCGGCAAACTCGGTGAATACTATGATTTTGCGTTTGGGTTCTTTTGTGATCTGTTCGGTAAGGATTTGTTTGAACGAATCAAGTTTGGGGTCGATTGCAATATGCTGATTATTGCCAAACCATTGTTCGAGAATGCCTTCCAATAGATTCTTGTCAGCATTGATGTCTGCGATAAACTCTTCCTTTTTTAGGTATTTCGATTCAATCTCAAAGAAGCCTTTCTTCTCGTATTTCTCGTAGAGGTCGGTTACCGATTCGTTTCCATCGTCATCCGTTCCATACAAATCTTCCACATCAGGAAGATTGCCTTTCTTGTAGATGGGAACCTTATCGGTGGTTTCAATCCATTTTAGTATATGCTTGGATGACTCAATCATGTATTCCAGAGACTTGCGGAACGCATATTCGGAACTCTCGAATCGGCGCACCAATAACCGGCGCATGAATTTGGCCACGTTGGCTTGTCGGCCTAACAGGAGGTTGAGTTCTACGCCAGTTTTCTCTTCCAGTTTTTTTGCCAATTCCGGTATCAAGTCTTCTTTCAAATACAAAACAGGTGAATAACGGGCAGCCTTAAATCGGTAGGTACCGTCTTTCACATTATCATCAACGGCACTGATTCTGTTTAATGTGGATAGGTACAACTCTTTCAGTTCGCTTAGGTCGTACTCCAGTTCTACGGGGTCGTTGGGGATAACCAGTTGGATATTTTGTTGACGGAGGTCTTCGGCATACTCGGGAATTTCCTGCAGGTCAATGCGGGACCGTCGAATCACTAAAGGCGCAATGATGGAACGAATCTCTTTGGCAATTTTTTCGGCCTCGGCTTTTGCTTCATTGTCTGAAATACGTTTTTCGCGTTGATCTTTTTGTAGCTGTTTGTATTTGTTAATCAGCTCTTTGAATTTGGCGCCCAAATTCTCTACCGTCTTTAATGTCGACTTAGTAGGTATTTGGAATAGTTTCACCATTGCGTAGATGTCATCAGGTCGGTTGTTGAAGGGTGTGGCGGTAAGTAGCATCACCTTGTTGCCAGAACAGAGTTGGTGAAGGATGGCATAGTCACGGGTGTATTCATTGCGATAACGGTGTGCCTCATCGACAATTACCAAGTAGTTTTCCTTATCCTTGACAATGTGTTCATAGTAAGTGAGAGCCTCTTCAAGTATTCCTGACGAGAACACTGTTGCGGTGAACCCGAAATCATCACGGTAAGATTTCCACTGCTCTTCCAAATGTGGCGGGCAGACGACAATAGTTCTCAAACGCAAATTTCGTGCAACAGTAGAAGCAATGATACTCTTGCCAAGACCCACAACATCCGAGACAATAACACCATTATGATTTCTTATGGCATTTATGGCCATCTGTACGGCATCGGTCTGATATTTCAGATTGGAGAAACGGCCGTCGGTGATGTCATACGGAGTCATGATATTGTCAACCGTCGGAATAGTAAAGTATTCTTTCAGCACACGTAAATACATTAGGTAGGGGCTGAAAAGACGGTCGTACCAGATCTTCTTAATGACTTTAACATCAAAGTCAGGAATGGTCTCTTTGTCTGCAATGACAACTGAACTCTCCCATAATTCGTTGAATATGGCTGATGCGTCTATGTGGGATTGCTTGTCGTTGAATCGAGAGTTAATCTCCACTCTTCCAGAAAGCCCCTCGTATGAAAGGTTGCTTGAACCGGTTATTACGGTGCCGGGAACTTCTCCGTTCTCGTTTACGTCATCTTTATAGTTGAAGATGTAGAGTTTTGCGTGGCAGGGGTCCTCTGTCTTGCGGATTTCAAGTGAACCGTCTTTTAGTTTGTTGTAGAAAAGAGTGAAACCGTCAAGTTTTGTTTGGTTGTCAAAAAAATCCGTCTCGTTGAACAGTCGCACAAAATTACCAAAATATTCCTCCTTGATTTGAGTGCGTGACTTGTTCGCATTCGTCAAGGATTCCATTTCTCGTAGATTCTTAGTGATTGTGGTGTCGATATCAAGTCCAACAAGTATTCTTACGTTTTTATCCTGTAGGTTCTCGGAGATTAGCTTATATCCAGAAAAGTAGAAATACCCAACCAAAATATCAACAGCAATGCTTTTGGGTAAAACACCGTTGATTATTTCAGACAGTAGTTTGTTTTGATTTGTGATGAAGCTATTCTGTTCCATATTATGAACTTCCCTTTTACATCATTTTGAAACTGCAAAGATACGCATTTTTTCTTGAATGGCAAAATATTATTTTGCAAGGCAGTTGGATCGGTTGTTGATAATGTCGAGAGGGTGCTGAAGGGGGTGTCAGTCGGTCACCGACCGCTACGCGCTACAGTGCTACAGTTCGGATTTGGAAACCTTGTTCTCCAACTGTAGCAACTGTAGCACTGCAACGCTTCCTATATGTGTCCTTACTAGATTCACTTTGCCTCCATTTCTGGAGCAAAGCCTGAGCGAACCTAGAGCGAAGGCAGAATGTGAGCCGACGCAGGCAAATACAGCCCTCTAATACTTAACCCCAATCGGTTATTAGGCCGACTTTCACAATTTATTCCGATTTCATTTGTGACCGAGAATGGTCACGAATTAACAGTCACGAATTAAATGTATTTCCGAGAACGGTCACGAATTAAATGTTTTTTGGATTCTGGCTTCTCCGTAAAAGGCGCAGATTTCAGCGGCGAGGGTGTTGAGGTTGTGGAAACGGCTGTAGTCGCTGTCGGCCGGAGCACATGAGACTCCGCCCATCGTATCGATATTCCAAGGGGCTAATATCAGCAGATTCCCTCGAAGGCAAGCCTCGAAACGCCGGCGTTCGGGTTTCCAATAGGGGCCGATGGGCTCTTTTTGTAGGTGTATCAAAGGGTATCCCTTTTCTAAGCATTCGTTTTTCATCATCAGTTCACCACGCGAGATGCCGGGGGTGACGAGGACAGTCTGCCCTTCGAGCAAGGCAGACTCCCATTCGGCATGTTGGCGGGCATAATCGTCGGTGGTCTCGTAGGGCAGACGGCTGACGGGATGGCGACGGTGACACTGCACTTGCATTTTGCGTGCCCAGCGTAAAAGGAAGAGGTTGCCGAAGGCACCGTAATCACGTTGTCCTATCGTCACATGGAGGCACCGCTGCATAAAGTCTGGGAAACGATGCCGTAGGAGGGCACGACGGGGATTGTCGTTAACATAGGCTATCATTGCCTCGCGGTGATGGTTGTCGAGACAGATGGTGTCATC
>JAEEGH010022093.1_pt1 | contig 13084 bp, 9 predicted proteins | sample 9134181 | NCBI WGS metagenome assembly JAEEGH01 (sample SAMN16246544, study PRJNA631951) | gut metagenome | biome: gut microbiome; feature: rumen; material: DP-attached | host: Bos | place: Iran: Karaj | collected 2018-10 | reverse complement strand
GAGAAGACTTCAACCGGTCTTCCTAAGTCCAACGTGCTTTATTTTGAGCTTCCCGATGACAATTGGTGTTGCGCTCGTCCTTCCGGAACTGAGCCCAAGATCAAGTTCTACATGGGCGTTAAGGGCACCTCTCTCGAGGATGCGCAGGCCCGCGTCGACAAGCTCACATCAGACTTGAAGGCTGTTCTTTAAACTGACTAAGTTACGCGCTTGGCCACGTATGTATGCTTCCGGCATCGACTCTCGTCTATGGGTCCTCGAAGCAGCGGTACTAAGCTCATTCTTCGAATTCGCTAAGTGCCGGCCTCGGACACATTGCCGTCAGCACACAATACTAGGCCGAGCGCTGTTTTATGTAATTTAATAGATAACAAACTCAGCGCCGTCACTAAGACAAATACAATGGAAAACAAAAGTACTAAGAAATTAAATAAGGTCCAGAAAGCAGCTAAAGTGCTGAAAGAGAAGGGCCCTTTTGAAGTAGTAAAAAAGACAGTATCCAGCTTAAATCGTCCTTACGTGTACATGAACTGGTTCAAGAAGAATCGCGCAAGCAAGCAGGAGCTGGAAGCTCAGAGGAATTCGCACTTCGACTACGAACCAAAGGTTAGCATATTGGTTCCGACCTACAGGACTCCCATCCCCATGCTCAAGGAAATGGTAGCTTCCGTTACTTCCCAGACTTATGCCAACTGGGAGCTTTGCATTGCCGACGGTAGCATTGGTGCGCGGATCGACGAAAACGGAAATACCGTGGAAGAGGATAAGTCAACTTTAAAGGTTAAATCACCTCTCCAGGACGTACTTTCCGAGCTTAGCGCAGCAGACCCTCGCATTATTTACAAAGTCCTTGATAAGAACGGCGGAATTTCCTACAATACCAATCAGGCCCTTGAAATGGCAACCGGAGACTTCATTGCTCTTCTTGACCATGACGATATCTTAGAGCCCAATGCTCTTTACGAAGTTGTGGAGGCGTTGCAGGATCCCGATGCAAGAATCGTCTACACCGACGAGGACAAGGCGACCTACAATCTCAAGAAATTCATGGATCCCAACTTTAAGCCTGAGTTTTCCATTGATCTTTTCAGAAGCCATAACTATATCACCCATCTTTTCGTTTGCAAGACCGAGATCATGCGTAAGGTAGGTGGCTTTAATTCAACATTTGACGGAGCCCAGGACTTCGAGATCATGTACCGCTGCATCGAGGAGGCTCTCTGCGAGAATCTTGTTCCCGGAACGAGAATCCCCACCAACGAGATCAGGTACGGCGAAGAAAGAGTCCGCAGGATCATCCGTCATGTTCCCAAGGTGCTTTATCACTGGCGCCTTGTTAAGGGCTCAACTGCGGAGAACCCGGAGAGCAAGATGTACGCTTACGAGGCGGGCAGACTGGCAATCCAGGAACATTTGAACCGCGCAGGAACCCCTGCTAAGGTTGAGATCACAAGTCTTTGGGGCATGTACCACGCAAAGTACGAAGTGGTTGGCTTGCCATTGGTTAGCATTATCATCCCCAACAAGGATCATGTAAATGACCTTGATAATTGCATCAGATCAATAATTGAAAAGAGCTCATATAAGAATCTTGAGTTCATCATCGCAGAGAATAATTCCACTGATGATGCGACTTTTAAATACTACGAAAAGATCAAGGACGAGTTTAAGAATGTAAAGATTGTAAAGTGGGAGAAGGAATTTAACTATTCTGCCATCAACAATTTTGCTGCAGGCTTTGCGGGGGGCGAGTACCTTCTTTTCCTGAACAACGACACGGAGCTTATTACCGATACCGGAATCGCTGAGATGCTTGCTATCTGCGAGAGAAAGGACGTCGGTATTGTCGGCGCGAAGCTGATCTATCCCGATGAGACCGTTCAGCATGCCGGAATTGTTCTTGGATTCAGGGACTACGCCCAGCATGTATTCTGGGGTATCGGAAGAGAAGACTACGGATTCATGGTAAGAGCCCGTATCAACGTTAATTATAACGCTGTAACCGGAGCCTGTCTCATGGTTTCAAAGGCTGATTTTGAGAAGGTTTCAGGATTCTCCGAGGACCTTCCTGTGGCAGGAAACGATGTGGACTTTTGCCTTAAGATAAGGGAACTTGGACTTCTTGTTGTCTTCAATGCTTTCTCAGAGTGGTACCACTTTGAGTCAAAGTCCAGAGGCTACGAGGACACTCCCGAAAAGAAGGCTCGTTTTGAAAAGGAGATCGCTCTCTTTAGAAAGAAGTGGGGAGAGAGGATCGACAAGGGGGATGAGTTTTACAATCCCAATTTCTCATTAAAGAAGGCACCCTATGAGGTGGGTTAATTTATGAAAGCAACGGTAGTTATCCCCAATTACAACGGGGCGGCTTACATCGAAGGCTGCATGGACTCTTTGGCCAACCAGAACAGCAAAGAGTTTGTAACCATTGTCATTGACAATGCATCAGTCGATGGAAGCGACAAGACAATTGAAGAAAAATACTCCTTCGCAAAGCTTGTCAGAAACAAGGAAAACCTTGGCTTCAGCGGCGCCGTAAATCAGGGAATAGAGATGACGGAGACTCCTTATGTTATCCTTCTTAACAACGATACGGAAGTGGATCCGGATTTCGTGGGCGAGCTCATCAAGGCTATGGATGAAGATGAAAAGATCTTCTCTGCCAGCAGCAAGATGATCAGCTATAAAGAGCGGGACATCATGGACGATGCGGGAGATACCTACAACACCCTTGGGTGGGGCGCTCAGCGCGGCGTTGGTCAGAGCGTTGATAAGTACACTAAAAAGAAGAATGTGTTCACTGCCTGCGCCGGAGCAGCGATATACCGCAAGTCCATCCTTGACAAGATCGGTGGCTTTGATCCCATGCACTTTGCGTATCTTGAGGATATTGACCTTGGTTATAGAGCTCGTATTCAGGGCTACAGAAATGTTTATTGTCCCACCGCCCTTGTTTATCACATCGGAAGCGCAACCAGCGGTTCAAGATACAATGACTTCAAGGTTAAGCTGGCGGCAAGGAACAATATTTATCTTATCTACAAGAATATGCCCCTTTTCCAGGTTATCTTAAATATCCTTCCTTTAACCGTCGGATATTTGGTAAAGATCCTGATGTTTAACAAGTGGGGCTTTGGAAAGGCCTATAAGGAGGGAATCTCCGAGGGCTTTAAGACAATGAAGAAATGCAAAAAGGTTCCATTCAGATGGAAGAACTTTGGGCATTATATAAAGATTCAGTTTGAACTTATCGGCAATACCTTTGCATACCCCGTGGACTATATCCGCAGGGCAATGACAAGAAGGGCGAGAAAAGCGCAGTAACGCCCAAACTTCGGCCGATAATAACTCGGAAAATTTTTCATGGACAGAACGCAGTTTTACGGACAAAAATTCAATATGATCCAGGTCCTTCGAGGCATCGCGGTTATCTTTGTTCTTCTTGAGCATATTGAGCTTTGCGGCTTCGGAGCTTTTGGCGTGGACATCTTTTTTGTCATCAGCGGGTTCATGGCCATGTATTCAACCTCTGATAAGTCAAAGCAGAAGGGCTTTTCCTTCTTGATCAAGAGATTTTTCAGGATCTCACCCCTTTACTATGTCATGACTTTGATCGTTGCGGTGGCAACCCTTCTTGCACCGCAGGTTTTTGAACAGACCGAGTTTTCTGTTTGGTATATCCTCAAGGCATTTCTCTATATTCCCTACACCATTAACGGTGATGCTACTCCTATTTTAAGAGTGGGCTGGTGCCTTAACTACGAGATGCTCTTTTATCTTGTCTTCTTTATCGCAATGAAGATCTCCCACAAGTACAGAGGGCTTATTACTTCAGCTGTTTTTCTTGCCCTTACTGTGATCGGTGGATTTGTGGATTTTAAGAGTGTCATACTTCGTTTCTGGTTCGGCGAACTCTGCGCCGAGTTTGTCCTCGGAATACTGGCATTTTATATTTGCTACGCAGCTTATCCTTTCTTCAGATCCGTTAAGGAAAGAAAGTTTTTAAAGGGTTTGCTCAGCGTTTCCGTTGTTTTGACAAGTATTTTGCTTTTCATCATGATGGCAAAGAAGATCACTGTATTTTCAGCTTCCGGTTTCTTAAGACCTTTAAACTGGGGCGTTTCCTCATTTGTGATCTTCATAATTGTCTTTTGGCTGGGCTGTATCATTGATGTTCCTGATACTGTTGTAAAGCCCGGAAATATAAGCTTTTCACTGTTCCTTGTTCATTATCCCATCATCATGGCTGTGAACAGGATCGGGGAGAACTTTGACAATATCGGTACTCGCATTCTCATAACTATTTTGGGAGTGGTCATATCTGTTTTGATTTCAATCCCTGCCTATTATCTTTTCGAGAGGAAACTCTACGGAATTTTTAAGAAAACTTAAGTTGTGGCATACCTGTTCCGGCTTTATAATCGTAATGTAAGAAAACTTGAAAATAGGGACTTTATTATGATCAAAGATAATCAGTCGGTTATAAACAGGCTGCTGGTTTTTATCGATGCGATAATCATAGGCGGATCGTTTGTTCTGGCATATCTTATCAAATTCTATATTTTGCGACCGGAACCGGGCGTCGGAGTTCTTCCTCTTATCAGTTATGTGTACCTGATGCCCTTTGTCGTAGCCGGTTACATTTTGGTGTATCTTCTCTTTAATCTGTATGCACCCAAAAGAACTTCAACCATCACAAAGGAAATATGGGCCCTTTTTCGTACGGATGTGATATGTCTTGCGCTTTTGGTGATCGTTGTTTACGTCATCATGCACATGACTTTGTATGCGCGTTCGGTTTTTGCGATCTTCTTCGTTGGAAGCTTCGTTGCTCAGGCAGTGTTCAGGATAATCTTAAGAACCATTGTCAGGGCATTTCGCGAGAAGGGTATGAACGCCAAGCATGTGCTTTTGGTCGGCTACTCAAGAGCTGCCGAAGGCTACATCCAAAGGATCGTTTCCAATCCTCAATGGGGATACAAGATCTTCGGTATCCTTGATGATGATGTTCCCATTGGAACCAAGTATTACGAGAGCGAAGTCATCGGAAAGCTTTCGGAACTTGAAAAATATATTAAAGAGAATGATTTCGATGAGGTCATTGTTACCATCGCGCTGAGTAAATACGGTGAGTTTGAGGATCTTGTTAATATCTGCGAAAAGAACGGTGTCCACACCAAGTTCATTCCGGATTACAACAGCATCGTGCCCACAAGGCCTTATACAGAGGATCTTGACGGACTTTCAGTCATAAACATCCGCCGTGTTCCTCTTGCACTTCCTTTTAACCGGCTTATAAAGCGCAGCTTTGATATACTTGCCTCCTTGCTTGGAATAATTGTTGCATCGCCCATCATGTTGGTGATAGCGCTTCTTGTTAAGATAACAAGCACCGGCCCCGTGCTTTTTAAGCAGGAGCGAGTTGGCTATCAGGGCAAGAATTTCAATATGCTGAAGTTCAGGTCCATGGTGGTTCAGGACAAGGAAGACGAAAAGAAGGGCTGGACCGTAAAGGGCGACCCCAGAGTTACCCCGGTCGGCAGGTTCATTCGAAAGACCAGCATCGACGAACTGCCCCAGCTTTTTAATATCCTGAAGGGCGACATGAGTCTTATCGGTCCAAGACCTGAGAGACCTCAGTACGTTGAAAAGTTCAGAGAAGAGATCCCCCGCTATATGGTGAAGCACCAGGTTCGTCCGGGACTTACCGGTTGGGCCCAGGTTAACGGCCTTCGCGGAGATACTTCAATTAAAAAGAGAATTGATTACGATATTTTTTATATTGAAAATTGGACCTTCTCTTTTGATATAAAGATCATTATCATGACGTTATTCGTCGGATTAATAAATAAAAATGCTTATTAAATAAGGCCAAAAAGGAGTAGTAGAAAAATGGCAAAGTCAAGAAAGTCCGGAAAGAGCTCCGGCAAGATCGTAGTTTTTATCATTGAGTTTATCGTTATAGCGGTACTTTTGGTTCTTCTTCTTAAGTTCGTTATCCCCGCTACAAGACAGACCGAGAACAGTGGTCTTCACGTAGTAAAGATCGACGATGTTGAACCCGAAGAGATCGGTATCTCAGAGGAAGTTCAGAAGATGACCGAGGACGGCGGAGTCATGAGCAATTATTTAAACATCGCATTCTTCGGAATCGACTCCACCACCCCCAGCGTAAGCGCTCTTCAGAAGGGTTACAGAAGTGACTGTATCATGATCTGCAGCATCAACAAGGATACCGGCGACGTAAAGCTTTGCAGCGTATATCGTGACACTTATCTTAACACCGGAAAGGATACTTTCCAGAAATGTAACGCAGCTTATTCACTTGGCGGCGGTAATGCAGCAGTTGCAATGCTTAACGCAAACCTTGACCTTGATATCACCAACTGGGTTGCAGTTAGCTACCGTGGACTTGCAGATGCCATCGATTCCTTAGGCGGAGTTTACATCGACGTTGACGAGGCAGAGATTGGACACCTTAACGCATACCAGGGCGCAGTTGCAGAGATCCTTAAAGAAGATTATGTTCCCGTTGCAAATACCGGATACCAGAAGGTTAACGGACTTCAGGCAGCAGGTTATTGCCGTATCAGATACACCGCAGGCGACGACTTCAAGCGTGCAGAGCGTCAGAGAGAAGTTCTTCAGGCACTTGTAGATGCAGCTAAGCAGGCTGATTCAGATACACTTGTTTCTACCTTCAACAAGGTTTCCGGAAGCGTTCTTACCTCAATCGACGGAGACACCCTCCTTTCAATGGTTAAGAACATCGGAAAGTACAATATCGTAGCTGAAGGCGGATTCCCCGATGAATCAATGAGAACCACCGGAACCATGGGACCTAAGGGAAGCTGTGTAATCCCCACCGATCTTTCATCAAACTGTGTATGGCTTCACAAGTTCCTCTTTGATGATACCGAGTACACTCCTTCAAGCACTGTTACTTCTTACAACGAGACTGTTAAGGCTGATGCCAAGAAATATGGTTTGATCCAGTAAAAAAAGCGGACAGCAAACATGGATATTGATGTTATCATCCCGGTTTATAAGCCGGGGAGCCGGTTTTTAAAGCTTTTGAACAGGCTTAATGCGCAGACGATCGTTCCGTCCCGCATTATCATCATGAATACCGGCGAAGAATTTTTTGATGAACTGGTGGCAGGGACGGACTTTTATGAGACCTATCCCAATGTCGAGGTTCATCACCTTAAAAAAGAAGATTTTGATCATGGCGGAACAAGACGTAAAGCGGTCAGGTTGTCAAGCGCTCCCGTTTTTGTTATGATGACACAAGACGCCATGCCCCATGACGACAAGCTTATCGAGAAGCTGACAAAGCCACTTACCGATGCCATCAAGGGCGAGGTAAAGTACGGCTACACCGCTGCTCCCGATTCACGTCTTGCCGGAACCGGCGAGAAGATCGCAGTGACCTATGCAAGGCAGCTGGCTGATGATAAGTGCGGCGCTCTTGAGATGGCTTCAAGGGAATTTAATTATCCCCCGAAGTCAGTTAAGAAGTCCGCTGCAGACCTTAAGAGGCTTGGCATCAAGACCTTCTTTTGTTCCGATGTTTGCGCAGCTTACAGAAGAGATATTTACGACCGTGTAGGCGGTTTTGTTAAAAAGACTTTATTTAATGAGGATATGATCTTTGCCGCAACCGCAATAAAGCGCGGATATGCCGTATATTACGAGGCAGAAGCGAAGGTCATTCATTCTCATGATTATTCAAATAAAGAGCAGCTCATGAGAAACTTCGATCTCGGCGTTTCTCAAAGCGAGCATCCCGAGGTTTTTTCAAAGATCAAGTCCGAGAAAGAGGGCGGGAAGTTCGTGAGGTTTGCTACGAAAAAGCTTATTAAAGAGGGCAGGGGGAAGGATATACCGAAGTTTTATGCGCAGTGTGCAAGCAAGTACCTGGGCTTTAAACTGGGAAAAAGTTACAGGAAGCTCCCTGCAAAGTGGATCGAAAAGTTGTCTACCAATCCGGGATACTTTTTATAAGAAACAGTTACCGGAGCAGGCGAAGCCCCTCTTTATGAAAGGAAGATAATATGTGTGGAATAGTTGGATATGTAGGTAGAAAGCAGGCTGCACCCATCGTTCTTGATGGTCTTGCAAAGCTTGAATACAGAGGATACGACTCCGCAGGAATCGCCATTCGTGACGGCGACAAGCCCGCAGAGGTTGTTAAGGAAGTCGGAAAACTTGAAAACCTCTTTAACAAGACCGACGGCGGAAAAGCTGTAAAGGGAAATTGCGGTATCGGTCATACCCGTTGGGCAACCCATGGTGCTCCCAGCAAGACCAATGCTCATCCCCACGTTTCCGGTAACTGTACCGGATCCGGATCGGGAGTTGTTGAGTCTGAGGTTGTTGGCGTTCACAACGGAATCATTGAGAACTTTGCAGAGCTTAAGGATAAGCTTATGCGTCACGGTTATCAGTTCTACAGCCAGACCGATACTGAAGTTCTTGTAAAGCTTGTTGATTACTATTACAAGAAGTATAAGATGGGACCCATCGATGCCATTGCCAAGACTCTTGTACGTGTTCGCGGTTCATATGCTCTCGAGGTAATGTTCACCGATCATCCCGGTGAGATCTACGTTGCCAGAAAAGACAGCCCCATGATCATCGGTGTAAACGATGGTGAGTCTTTCATCGCTTCCGATGTACCCGCTATCTTAAAGCACACAAGAAATGTTTATTATATCGGAAACCTTGAGATGGCAAAGATCGTTGCAGGTCAGGTTACTTTCTTTAACCTTGACGGTGACGAGGTTCAGAAGGAATCCGTAGAGATCGAGTTCTCCGCTGAGTCTGCTGAAAAGGGCGGATTTGAGCATTTCATGATGAAGGAGATCCACGAGCAGCCCAAGGTAGTTAATGACACAATAAATAAGTATATTATCGACGGAAAGATCGATCTTTCAGAGACCGGCCTTACCGATGAAGATATCAAGAAGATCTCACAGATCTATATCGTTGCCTGCGGATCTGCCTGGCATGTTGGAATGGAAGTTCAGTATGTCATCGAAGAGATGGCCGGAGTTCCCGTAAGATGTGAACTTGCTTCAGAGTTCAGATACCGTAAAATGCCTCTTAACAAGAATGCACTTGTTGTGGTAGTTTCACAGTCCGGCGAAACTGCCGATACCCTTGCAGCTCTCAGGCTTGCAAAGGACGAGGGGATCAAAACCCTTGCCATTGTCAATGTCGTGGGAAGCTCCATCGCAAGAGAAGCAGATCATGTAATGTACACTCTCGCAGGCCCCGAGATCTCGGTTGCCACCACTAAGGCGTACAGCTGTCAGCTTATCTGCGGATATGTACTTGCCATCAAGATGGGATTAACCAATGGCCTTGTTGATGATGAGAAGTATAACTATTATATAGAAGAGATCAAGAGCATTCCTTCCAAGATCGAGAAGTGTCTTGCAGATAAGGAACGTATCCAATGGTTTGCTTCAAAGTTCGCAAACGCTAAGGATATTTTCTTTATAGGAAGAGGTATCGACTATGCCATCAGCCTTGAGGGATCTCTTAAGATGAAAGAGATCAGCTATATCCACTCTGAGGCATATGCGGCCGGAGAGCTTAAGCACGGAACAATTTCTCTTATCGAGGAAGGTACCCTTGTTATCGGTTCTCTTACCCAGAGCGAGCTTTATGAGAAGACAGTATCCAATATGGTTGAATGTAAGAGCCGTGGCGCTTATCTTATGGGCGTTACGGAAAACGGCAAGTACGATGTTGAGGATATGTGCGACTTCGTAGTTTATGTTCCCAAGGTTGACGACCACTTCATCGGAAGCGTTGCCATCATTCCTCTTCAGCTTCTCGGATACTACACCTCAGTTGCCAAGGGACTTGATGTTGATAAGCCCAGAAACCTTGCAAAGTCAGTAACCGTTGAGTAAGTTTTGGGATTCGCGGTTTTGATCCGGAGTTTATAAATGGTTTTATAATTTTTATATAAAACGAACACAATTCCTTCACAAATAGGACCTATACTTCATTATTGTAAAGGTCAGATAAGGATGAAGCCCGATGGCCTTGAGACCACCGGGCTTTAATTTATAGAAATGTGAGGCGAAGAAAATGGATAACAATTATTACTATAATCAGGGGCAGTACAGCTCCGGACAGATTTATGGACAGAATCAGAACACCGAGACTGAGAAGCCTAAAAAGAGCGGCGCTGCTAAAACCTGGGCAAAGATCGGAATTTCTTCCGTAATGGGACTTGCTTTCGGAGTATTTGGCGGAGCAGGATTCCTGGCAGTTTCATCAAGCACCGGAGTTTTTGACAAGATAAATTCTCAGGAGACCGCCATTGAGAGTAATACAAACGGAATCGCTGCTCTTCCCGGAGCGGATGTGGTAAGCGAGTCAGGCGAGGAGATCGCCCAGGCTGCAACTACTCTTAATACCGTTTCTTCTACTTATACTTCAACGGGAGCAGATGTTACCACCGTTGCCGAGGCTCTTATGCCTTCAATGGTTTCTATAAAGAAGGAATACACTTATTCATACGGTAATGATATTTACAGTTACTACTTCGGAGGCGGCGGTTCAACGACAGCAGAGGCCAGCGGATCCGGATTTATCGTAGCCGAGAACGATGATGAGTATTTGATCGTTTCAAATAACCATGTAGTTGAAGACCCCATTTCCCTTGAGGTAACTTTTGTTGACGGAACCACAGCAACCGCTTATATCAAGGGCCGTGATGCCCAGATGGATGTTGCTGTCATCGCAGTCCAGAAGAGTGATGTTTCAGCAGAGACCAAGGATGCCATCAAGGTCGTAGCCGTTGGTGACAGCAAGAACGTTAAGCTGGGCGAGCAGGTTGTAGCCATTGGCAATGCTCTCGGATACGGACAGTCGGTAACCACCGGTATTGTCAGCGCAGTTGACCGTGAACTTACAATGGATGACGGAACCACCAACACCTACATCCAGACCGATGCAGTCATCAACCCCGGTAACTCCGGCGGAGCACTCATCAATATGAACGGTGAGGTCATCGGCATCAACTCAAGTAAGATCGGCGGAACTGCAGTAGAGGGCATGGGATATGCAATTCCCATCAGCTCGGTTACCGACCTTATTGAGGAGTTCATGAACCAGCAGACCAGGATCCCCATTGCAGAGGATGAGGTTGGATATATCGGAATCAGCCTTCAGGAGGTTACTTCTTCTCTTTCACAGAGATTTGGTATCCCCGTAGGAATCTATGTTGTAGACGTTGTTGAAGGCGGCGGTGCAGATCAGGCCGGAATCAAGACCGGCGATATCATCACCAAGTTTGACGGTGAGACCATCGAGTCCTATGATGACCTTCAGAACATCATCAAGTACTATAAAGCGGGAACGACCGTTAAGATAACCTACCAGCGTCAGGAGGACGGAAAGTACGTTTCCCACGATGTAAACGTTACTCTCGGAACCAAGGAAACTGTCAAATTTGACAAATGATGTAATATTTTGTATTATATTCCGTAACATATTTGCAATAAATTGTGCCGCCTTACCGGGCGGCACTGTTAACGGAAAATAATATAGGTATTAATATGAAAAAGCTTAGTGGATCGGTAAAGGGGTCCGGCTTGAAGATGAGCGCAGCGCTTTTCAGCCTTGTTTTATTTTCAGTCGTATTTGCTTTTACCGATTTTTCCGTTTCTGCCAAAGGAAGGGATGCCATCGACGGACTTAACGGCGGTGTTGCTACTGTCCTTAACGCAACAAACGGATCGGCAGTGGATATCATAACCGCCACTGCGAATGAACTTAATATCGAACTTGGCAAAGAAGAGGAAGAAGATATCTATGCCAATCTTGTTATGGCAAACGTTCATCAATTCATGAATGTGCGCGTTGAGCCCGATGTAACCGCAGACAGGGTAGGCCTTATGTACAAGGACTGCGGCGGCCACATTGTTGAACAGGTTGAAGGCTGGACCAAGGTTCGTTCCGGAAATGTGGAAGGCTGGTGCAACAACGATTACCTTCTCTTCGGAGAGGAAGCGGCTGCCCTTGCTCACAGCGTTGGAATCACTTATGCCACAGTTAATACCGACACCGTCAGGATCCGCAGCGCGGAGGATGAGAATTCCGATATCGTTTGTCTTGCACCTAAGGGAGAGATCTACGAGGTCGTAGGCGATACCGACGGTGAATGGATAAACGTCGATTATGAAGGAAATGACGGCTTTGTTCTTGCCGAGTACGTTGACATTACCTTCAAGATCGACCAGGGCGAGACCAACGAAGAGATCAAAGCCCGTGAACTTGCCGAACTTGAGGCTAAGCGCCATGTAAACTACGGCGCATACACAACAGACGCAGACACAACCCTTCTTCTTGCAGCTCTTATTCAGTGCGAGGCCGGCGGAGAGCCGTACGAGGGTCAGGTAGCGGTTGGTGCGGTAGTTATGAACCGTGTAAGAAGCGGTGCATATCCCGACTCCATCCACGGTGTTATCTACGCATCAGGTCAGTTTACTCCCGCTCTTAACGGTAAGGTCAACAGGGTTTACGAATCCGGCAACATCAAGCAGAGCTGTATCGATGCGGCAAATGAGGCACTCAGCGGCGTAAGCAACGTAGGTGACATGACTCACTTCAGACGTAACGACGGTAGAGACGGTCTTGTTATAGGACATCATGTTTTCTATTAAGTCATAAAAAATTCATAAATTATTCGCCAAAATTTCGTGATTTTGTCGAGAAAAAATGTTGACAAGGCATTTGCAAGCATCTATAATTATCGAGTATGCGCGCAAGTGCCTTTGTTTGTGCGTGTAAACGCGCAGAAAAAAGCACCATTGGACGCAGAGTCTATAGAAAGGAAAGGTAAAACGAAATGCCAACATTTAACCAGTTAGTAAGAAAGGGACGCCAGACTTCAGTTAAGAAGTCAACCGCACCTGCTCTTCAGAAGAGCTTCAACTCTCTTCACAAGAAGGCTGTAGACGCATCTTCACCTCAGAAGCGTGGCGTATGCACAGCAGTTAAGACTGCTACCCCTAAGAAGCCTAACTCAGCTCTTCGTAAGATTGCCAGAGTTCGTCTTTCA
>JAEEGH010022086.1_pt1 | contig 13088 bp, 12 predicted proteins | sample 9134181 | NCBI WGS metagenome assembly JAEEGH01 (sample SAMN16246544, study PRJNA631951) | gut metagenome | biome: gut microbiome; feature: rumen; material: DP-attached | host: Bos | place: Iran: Karaj | collected 2018-10 | reverse complement strand
ACTACCTACACCTTTTTTATGTGCCATTACTTGTTCCTCCTACGTTTTAAGCGATTACTGATTTAACTTCTACCTGGGTGTACTGCTGACGGTGACCGTTGCGCTTACGAGAGTCCTTACGACGCTTCATCTTGAAAACGATAACCTTCTCACCCTTTACGAGCGGATTAACCACTTCGCATACTACCTTTGCACCGCTTACGGTGGGTGCACCTACCTGTACTGAACCTTCATTGTCGACAAGCAGTACCTTGTCGAATTCAACAGTTTTACCGGCTTCCACATCTTTCATGTGGTTGATGAAGAGCTTCTTTCCCTGCTCTGCCTTGAACTGCTGACCGTTGATTTCTACAATTGCGTACATTGTTGTTTATTAATTGTTTAACGGGTTTTTCCGCATGGCGTGTCGCTTCGTGCAACCACTTTATTGAGCCACCACGGACTAAATCGGCCGCAAAATTACTAAAAAATTATGAAACAGCAGGTGTTTGTCATGGGTAATCCCTGTTTAATTATGATTTATTAACTTATATCAATACCTTATTATATATATAAGGATGAAAAACGGGTAGCAATATCAACTTTTTTGAAATAATAAAGCGGTGACCCTCACAGGCAACCGCTCTATATCTTCAATAGGTATTAGTCCTTTTAAGGTAAAAAGATTGTTTTCAGGATAACGGTGCAAATTTACGACTTTTTTTGTTAACCTGCAAACATTTTATCATTTAATTACAAAAATATTTTTTGTGCGCCCACACAATTCTTGTTTTTCCTTAAAATCCTTTGCGCAAACGATTGAAAAATTGATTTATCTTAAGAAATAACTTCCTAATCATACCCGAAAGTGTAAAATCCTCATTAATATGGATTGTGGATATTTGGAAATAATTGTACCTTTGCAGCCGGAAAATGAAATTATGTTTGAAATGAAAAGAATATACCTCTTATTTTTAGTAATACTTTTCTGTATGAATGGTATTGCTGGTGTTGTATCGGAAATTGTCAACGATACCTCCCGTGTTGTGGATTTGGACGAAGTTGTTGTTGTGGCTCAGCCAAAGGAGCAGACGCGCTTGCGCTTACAACCCCTCAGCAGTTCTGTCTTCGGTAGTGAACAGATGCAGCAACTCAATGTCCGCGACCTTAGTCAGTTGTCACAATATGTCCCCTCGTTCTCTATGCCTGCCTATGGCTCGCGTCTTACCTCTTCTATGTATATGCGTGGCATAGGCTCGCGCATCAACAACCCAGCCGTTGGTGTTTATTACGACAATATTCCTTTGATGTCGAAGGCTGCTTTCAATAACCATTTTTACATGTTGGATCGTGTCGACATCCTTCGTGGCCCACAAGGAACACTCTATGGTCAGAATACCGAGGGTGGTATAGTACGTATCTACTCAAAGAACCCCATGAATTATCAGGGCTCAGATATCCGCTTGGGCATTGGTACAGGTCTTTGGCGTAACGTTGAGGTGGCTCATTACCATCGTCCCAGCGACAAGCTGGCTTTCAGCGTTGCTGGTTTCTATAGCGGTTTAAAAGGCTTTTTCAAAAACCAGAATTTCGATGAGCGTAACGACAAGAGCCTTGAGGCAGGAGGCAAGGCCAGACTGATTTATGCGCCCACTCAAAAGTTAAAATTCGATCTGACCGTTGATTACCAATGGGTGAACCAGAATGGTTTTGGCTATGGCGAGTTTCAGCCTATGCCCGAAAGTTCGGTAAAGCCCTATAGCCTTGATGTCGAGGACCCTGCCACCACTATCATGAATGGCTATAAGCGTAACATGGTGAACACAGGTCTCACCATCAGCTACGATATGGATAACCTGCTCTTTACCTCGACTACAAGTTATCAGTTCCTGCAAGACCGCATGCTGATGGATCAGGACTACATGACGCCAGACTATCTGCAACTGGAACAGCGCCAGAAGATGAACGCCCTGACGCAGGAGTTCGTACTCCGTTCTCACGACAAGAATCGTTGGCAGCATGCCACAGGACTTTATGGATCCTACCAGTGGCTTCGCACCGATGCTCCCGTGTATTTTGGCGACGCCATCACAGGTCCTATTGGTAATGCCATTACGAATGCTATGCAGGGAGCTATGCGTCAGTCCATGTATCCGCGTATGTATCAGCAGATGCTTGAGCAGATGATTGCTCAGGGCATGCCTCAGGCTGTAGCTGAAAAACAGGCCGCTGCTGCTGCTGAAGCAGCTGTGCAGAAAGCCATTGCCGGTGTGACAATGAGTGCTGAGATGGCTGTTCCCGAATCGTTCAAGACTCCTTCCTATACGCTCGCTGCCTTCCATGAGTCAAATATCCTGTTGACCGATCGTTTGAAGCTTACCCTTGGCCTTCGTCTTAATATAGATAAGGTGAAGATTGAGTACGACGCCCTTGCCTATATGAATATGACGGGTGGTACCGCAGAGCGTCAGGCCACCTATCATCTTACCTCACACGTAGTCGACAATCGCTCGAAGACCTACACCCAGTTGTTGCCCAAGATAGGGTTGACTTATTTCCTTGGTGAGAATCTTGGCAACGTCTACGCTCTGGTGTCAAAAGGTTACCGTGCTGGTGGTTTCAACATCCAGATGTTCTCGGACGTTCTTCAGACCGAACTCAATGCCCACCAACAGGATGCTATGCGTGGCGATTACGATGTGGAACATACTGCTGCCGACTACGACGCCATCGAGGAAACCATCAGCTACAAGCCTGAGGAGTCGTGGAACTACGAGTTGGGTACGCACCTGAACCTCTTCGACAATCTGTTACATTTCGACCTCGCGCTCTATTATATGCAGATACGCAATCAGCAACTGTCCATCATGGAGCCCAACAGCAACTATGGTCGTATGATGGTCAATGCGGGTAAGAGTCACTCTTGCGGACTGGAAACATCGCTTCGCGGACGTCTGTTGGACAATGCCCTGGACTGGGCTGTTACTTACAGCTTCACCAATGCCAAGTTCGACGAATATGATACTTATAAAGACAATTACGTCCCCTTTGTGCCAAAGCATATGTTCAGCACTATGGCCGACTATCATATCGGACAGTTCACCATCGGTGCTAATGTCGCTGCTCAGGGTAAGACGTGGTGGGACGAAGCTAACACATACGCCCAGAAGTTCTATGCATTGCTGGGTGCCCATGCTGACTACAACTTCGGTCCCGTCGTTGTTTCCCTCTGGGGACGCAACCTGACCGACACGCACTATAATACCTTTGCCGTACAGAGTAGTGCTGCCGGAGGTACGCGCTATTTTGCCCAGCGAGGTAATCCTATTCAGTTCGGAATGGACGTAAACATACATTTTTAGATTTGATATACGAAACTAAACTATATATTTTTCGTTAAACTCGTTAAAATTAACGGAAATAATTAACTAAAAGACTTCTTCGTATCGAAATTAATGCTATCTTTGCACTCGATATGAAGAAGTCTACTATTTGGGCCATTGCCATCATCATGGGATTTTCATTCCTGGCGCTGCTCTATCTTCAGTTCTCCTATGTCGAGGAGATGGTCAAGATGAAGAAAGAGCAGTTCGACGAGAGTGTTAACCGCAGTCTTTATCAGGCATCCCACCATCTGGAGGTTAACGAGACCGCACGCTATTTGGAAAAAGACATCAAGGAAACCGAACGCCGTGCCTATCAGCAGGACTCCGTTTTTAGCGACGGGCTGGGCTCTATTAAACACTCCCATCAGTTTGCCGTTGCCGCTGACGATGGTACCGTTTATTCCTCGTTCCAGCTGAAGACTTTCGAGTTGAAGCCTTCCAGCATCCCTAAGGCCATGATTCTGCGTAAGGATAAGAATTCGCTGGTTGATGCTGCGAAGTCCATGCAGGAAATTGTCCGCAACCGTTATGTCTATCAGAAAGGCCTGCTTGACGAGGTGGTATATAATATATTGTATACTGCCAGCGACAAACCCCTGCAAGAACGCATCAATTTCCGAATGCTCGATAACGATATCCGTCAGGAACTGGCCAATAACGGTATCAACATCCCATACCATTTTACTGTATCGACTACCGATGGCCGTGAAGTTTACCGTTGTCCCGACTACTCGGAGAAAGGTGAGAAATACGCTTACACGCAGTATCTCTTCCAAAACGATCCTCAGTCGAAGATGGGTGTCGTCAAAGTGCATTTTCCGGAAATGAGCAGCTACATTTTTTCCAGCGTACGGTTCATGATTCCAAGCATCATCTTTACTATCGTACTGCTCATCACCTTCCTCTTCACGATTGTGGTTATCTTCCGTCAGAAGCGCTATTCTGAGATAAAGAACGATTTCATCAACAATATGACCCACGAGTTGAAGACTCCTATCGCATCCATTTCGCTGGCTGCACAGATGATGAACGACGAGAGCGTGCCTAAGACCGAGCAGTTGACCAAGCATCTTGGTAGTATTATTGGCGACGAGTCAAAACGCTTACGCTTCCTCGTCGAAAAGGTACTCCAGATGTCGATGTTCGACAAAAAGAGCGTTGTATTTAAGCGTAAGGAACTGGACCTCAACGAAATGGTCGAGCAGATTGCCCAGACGTTCTCCCTGCGTGTCGAACACACGGGAGGCAAGATATACACCGAGATAGAAGCTGTCGATTCTGCCATTTTCGTCGACGAAGTACACTTCCAGAATGCCATTACCAATCTGATGGACAATGCCGTGAAGTATCGCAAGCCCGACGAGCCCATCGACATCTATCTGCGCACGTGGAACGACGAGCACAAGCATCTCTGCCTCTCCATTCGTGACACAGGACAGGGTATTAAGAAGGAGAATGTCAAGAAAATCTTTGACAAGTTCTATCGTGTCCACACGGGCAACAAACACGACGTCAAGGGATTTGGCTTAGGTCTGGCCTACGTCAAAAAGGTTGTCGACCTTCATCAGGGCAATATCAAGGTCGAGAGTGAATTGGGCAAGGGAACCAAGTTTACCATCAGCCTGCCCGTATTGGAAGAAGATGCTGAAAACAACAAGTGACACAATAATAAACAAATTCATTAATAACCCCACAAAAATTCAGAATTATGGACGACAAACTGAAAATTCTTCTTTGCGAAGATGACGAGAACCTCGGAATGCTGTTACGCGAGTATTTGGCAGCTAAAGGCTACGTGGCCGAACTCTGTCCCGATGGCGAGGCTGGCTACAAGGCATTCCTCAAGACCAAGTTTGACATCTGTGTGCTCGACGTGATGATGCCCAAGAAGGACGGCTTCACGCTTGCTCAGGAAATCCGTCAGGCCAATCCCGACATCCCCATCATCTTCCTCACCGCCAAGACGCTCAAGGAGGATATCCTCGAAGGATTCAAGATTGGTGCCGACGACTATATCACAAAGCCTTTCTCTATGGAAGAGCTCGTATTCCGTGTAGAAGCTATTCTGCGCCGTGTACGTGGCAAGAAAAACCGCGAGAGCTCAGTCTACCACATTGGCCGTTTCACCTTCGATACCCAGAAGCAACTGCTTGCCATTGGTGAGAAACAGACCAAGCTCACCACGAAGGAGAACGAACTGCTGGCTCTGCTTTGCAGCCATTCCAACGAGATTCTCCAGCGCGACTTCGCCCTGAAGACCATCTGGATTGACGACAACTACTTCAATGCCCGTTCAATGGATGTCTACATCACCAAGCTGCGCAAGCACCTGAAGGACGACCCGCAGATCGAGATCATCAACATCCACGGCAAGGGCTACAAGCTCATCACACCCGAGGAAGATTAATCACCCCTTCTCCCTCTCATACAACGAGAGAGCATCGGGACCATACCTACGGCCTGCATTCGGCAATCACCGAGTGCAGGTCGTTGTTTTTCGTTTTTCACTTTTCACTTTTCACTTCGCGCTCGCGCGGCTACCCTGATAGCCTAATTCATGTTAAATTCCTGCGGCTCGTGGCCCTGTCTCGAAGAAAAGCTGTAACTTTGCAAACTATAGAACTACAAGCCATCATAACGATATGAAAATTAGAAACGTACTGTTTACGATTGCCCTGATGACGGCTGGCACGGCTGCGGGGCAGGACGGCCCGACGATGGGCTGGAGCTCGTGGAACACCTTTGGCGTGAACATCAGCGAGAGTATTATCAAGAGCCAGGCCAATGCGATGGTCAGCAAGGGGCTGAGCGACGTGGGCTACGACCACATCAACATCGACGACGGCTACTTCGGCGGACGCGACAAGGACGACGGCCATCTGCTCATACACCCCACGCGCTTCCCGAAGGGACTGAAGCCCGTGGCAGACTATATACACGAGAAGGGACTGAAAGCGGGCATCTACAGCGATGCTGGCCGCAACACCTGCGGCTCGATGTTCAACGGCGACGCCACGGGTAAGGGCGTGGGCCTCTACGAACACGACCAGCAGGACGCCGACTACTTCTTCAAGGAGTGTGGCTTTGACTTCATCAAGGTGGACTTCTGCGGCGGCTCGTACTATCACAACGAAGATCATCTGGTGCTCGATGAGCAGGAACGCTACACCGCCATCGCCAACGCCATCAAGAATACCGGTCGCACGGATGTGCGCATGAATGCCTGCCGCTGGGCCTATCCCGGCACATGGATCGACGGCGCCGCCTTCTCGTGGCGCACCACGGGCGACATCAACGACTCCTGGGGCTCGGTGAAGGGCATCATCGCGGAGAACCTCTACCTCTCTGCCTATTGCAGCAAGGGCCACTACAACGATATGGACATGCTCGAGGTGGGACGCTCGCTGTCGACGGAGGAGGACAAGACACACTTCGGCTTGTGGTGTATCATGAACTCACCCCTGCTCATAGGCTGTGACATGAGGACCATCAGGTCGACGGCGCTCTCGCTGCTGACGAATAAGGAGCTCATTGCCTTGAACCAGGACACGCTCTACCAGCAGGCCTACGTGGCTGGATTCGTGGACGGCTGTCATCTATTGGTGAAGGACCTCGAGGAGCGCAACGGCACGAAGCGTGCCTTCGCGGTGTACAATCCCGGCGATAAGCAGAAGAAGGTGCAGGTGAACTTTGCCGACCTCGACCTCGGCGGTACGGTAAAGCTGCGCGACGTGTTCCTGAAACGCGACTTGGGCGAGAAGACCGACGCCTACGAGGTGGCGGTGCCCGCTCACGGCACGCGAATCTACGTCGCTGAGGCTGAGACGCGACTGGAGCGCAAGCGCTACGAGGCGGAGACGGGCTACATCAGCACCTATCAGGAAATCAAGAACAACCAAGCTGAGATGTCGGGCATCTACGAGGCTGCCGACTACTGCTCGGGAGGCTACAAGGCAGGCTGGCTCGGACATAGCGAGGCGAACAGCCTGGAGTGGCGCGACGTCTACAGCCTCGATGGTGGAAAGTATCGGCTGACGGTAGCCTTTATCTCCGGCGAGAACCGCAATATCACCGTCAGCGTGAACGGCAAGAAGGCAACGTCGTTCTCTGCCAATAGCGGTGGTTGGCAGCAGGTGGGCACGAAGACCGTCACGATCGAGCTGCAGAAGGGACAGAACACCATTCGCCTGTCGAACGCCACGAACTGGATGCCCGACATCGACTACATCAATATAGTCCCGGTCGTTCCCTCCGACATTGAGCCCGTCACCATTCAGCAAGGCGATGCCGCCATCTACGACCTGTCGGGTCGCAAGATTGCCACTCCCCATAAAGGCATTTACATCACCAATGGCCGCAAGGTCGTGAGTAAGTGAGAGCAGAGTCAAGCTTGCTTGAACTCTGCCGAACGGGAGCGAGCTCGAGCTTTAGCTCAAGGTCGTGAGTAAGTGAGTGAAATGAGAACTTGTTATCATTTCCGAACGAAAACGAGCTCGAGCTTTAGCCGCAAGGTCGTGAGTAAGTGAGCGGAAAGCAAAGCTCGAGCTTTAGCTCAAGGTCGTGAGTAAGTGAGGGCCAAATACTGCCAGAAGCGTGCCAACCGGCACAAGTACCATAAACTTTCAGAGCACACAGAGCATAGCTCCAGTACTTACGGAGCATTGCTCCATAACCTCTAGAGCATATCTCTAGATGTAGTGGAGCAGTGTTTTAGAGGTATTGGGGCAGTGCTTTTGTAGTCTTAGAGCATTGCTTTCGGTGTGCAAGAGCTATGCTTTTGCCATCAAAAAGTTATGCACTAGGTGTCTTGAAGCAATGCTTTCGAAGGCTAAAAGACATGCTTTCGGCATCTTGGAGAATGTGTTGTTTTCAATCGTTTACAAATATTCGAAAACTTCCTTCGCTCCCTCAAAAAACGGTCACAGGTCACAGGTGTGACCATGTTACCTTTCGGCCACAAGGGGGGTGAAAACCCCAAAAACGCAGAATGTAAGCAAGAAGATGATTTGCTTTACTATTTGTCATAAAATGGCAAATGTATTAATCAAAATGTCAAATCCAAATGGTCACACTATTTTAATACAAAATGATAAGGAAAATAATAATATATAGTTAAAGTATTGATTATCAAGTATTTATTGCCTTTTTGTACTTCCGCTTGGCAGAAAGGGTACATGGTCACACCTGTGACCTGTGACCGTTGCGCTCGAGCGGGCACAAAACGGCCTGATGGAAGACCTCGGGGTTTCATGTGCTTATTTCTGTGGAGGAAGGTAAAAGAAAGGAACGTGGCACGCCGCATTCCTACATTCCAAACATCTAATGGGCAATTGTTTGGATTAAAGTGGGCTCAACCAATTGATTAGAACAGCTATCAGTAGCGGCTCTGGCGGCGCTCCTTCCACACGTAGCTGGCGGCTCCGGCGAGGACGAAGAGGAGGCCGACGACGAGGACGGCGTTGTGGCGGGTGAGGCCGCTGACGTAGCCAAGGAGCAGGATGGCCACACCTGCATAGACGAGCGGCAGGCCGAGAAGTTTTTTCAGTTTTTTCATCGCTTTCAGGTTGTTTGCGTTCCGTTTTTGTTCCGTTTTCGGGTCGTTTCGCGTTGAAATATAATGTTTTGCGTGCAAAATTACTAAAAAAATTTGGTTGGTTGAAGAAAAAGTAGTAATTTTGCACCGCATTTTGCGAAAGTAGGCCGTTGAGGCTGTCAGTGAGCAGGTGCAAAAACATTTTTAACAAATTATTTATTTATCATTTTAAGTAGTATGAATCAATACGAAACCGTTTTCATTTTGACTCCCGTTTTGTCTGATGAACAGATGAAGGAAACGGTCGAAAAGTTCAAGAAGATTCTCACTGACAATGGTGCAGAGATTGTGAACGAAGAGACCTGGGGATTGAAGAAGATGGCTTACGCGATCCAGAAGAAGTCGACAGGTTTCTACTGTCTGCTGGAGTTCAAGGGTGAGCCTACTATCGTTGAAAAGCTCGAGACCGGCTTCCGCCGCGACGAGAAGGTAATCCGTTACATTACAGTTAAAGAAGACAAGCACATGGTGGCCTGGGCCGAGAAGCGCCGCGCCAAGCTTGGTAAAAAAGAGGAGGCTTAAACTATGGCAGAACAATCCGAAATCCGTTATCTCACTGCTCCTTCCATCGATACGAAGAAGAAGAAGTATTGCCGTTTCAAGAAGAGCGGTATCAAGTATATCGACTACAAGGATCCCGAGTTCCTGAAGAAGTTCCTCAACGAGCAGGGTAAGATTCTTCCCCGCCGCATCACCGGAACCTCTCTGAAGTATCAGCGCCGTGTGGCTCAGGCCGTGAAGCGTGCCCGCCAGATTGCCCTGCTTCCCTACGTAACCGATTTGATGAAGTAATTAAAGGAGGACGCAAGTATGGAAATTATACTGAAAGAAGACATTATCGGCTTGGGTTACAAGAACGATATCGTGAACGTGAAGAGCGGCTACGGCCGTAACTATCTCATCCCCACTGGTAAGGGTGTCATCGCTTCGGAGAGCGCTAAGAAGGTGCTGGCTGAGAACCTGCGCCAGCAGGCTCACAAGCTCGCCGTGCTGAAACAGAATGCTGAGGAGAAGGCCAAGGTGTTCGAGGGTGTTGCCCTGGAGATTCCCGCTAAGGTGAGCGTGACCGGTCAGCTCTACGGTTCTGTAGGTGCTGCTCAGGTGGTTGCTGCTCTGGCTGAGAAGGGCATCGAGGTGGATCGCAAGATCGTCACCATGCGCGATGCTAAGCAGGTGGGCGACTATGAGGCCGTTGTACACTTCCACAAGGAGGTTGAGGTGAAGGTACCTGTGAAGGTCGTCGCCGAGAATCCTGAGGTGCTCGAGGCTCCCGTCGTTGAAGAGGCTCCCGCCGCCCAAGAGGAAGCTCCCGCCGTTGAGGAGGAGATTGCCGAGGAAGTGGAGGACTTCATGGAGGAGGCCGCCACGGCTGAGTAATAGCAAGGCAGCAGTGTGACAACGTCGTTGCACGATTGCTTGTTGACAAGGCAATTATTTGCGCTGTAAAGCAAACAATACGATGGTCCCGGTCGCTCGTAGTGAGTGACCGGGACCTTTTTTAGGGGGGGAGACGTTGAGATGTTGAGATGTTGAGAAGGGTAGGGGCAGACCCCTGTGTCTGCCCGAACACGAAGAGTTCGCTTTGCGAGAAATTAATCATAAAATTTAATTCAAAATCTTACAAAATTTTTAACCGTGGATTCCGTAAACATCTAAAAACACGAAAGCGGCCGAGCAGAGCGCAAAGCCTTCGGCGTGTAAAACCCTTTGGTTGTTCGTTATTGTTCGGGCAGACACGGGGGTCTGCCCCTACAGTATTTGTAAAAACTTGGCCATAAAAATGTGGGAACGCAACGTGTCGCGTTACTGGATTTAGCTTTTCTCTTCCAAGTAACGCGGCACGCCGCGTCCCTACTTCATGTAAGGTGAAAAATGTTTTTCAGCCTTTCAGATTCTTCAGCTCGCTGATGGTCTGGATGGGGTCGGCGGCCTTGAAGACATAGCTGCCGCTGACCAGCACGTCGACGCCTGCGGCTACCAGTCGGGGAGCGGTCTCGCTCTGTACGCCGCCGTCAACCTCGATAAGGGCGTGGCTGCCACTTTCGGCAATGAGCTTGCGCAAGCGCTGGGCCTTGGCGATGGTGTTCTCGATGAACTTCTGTCCACCGAAGCCCGGGTTCACACTCATGAGCAGCACCATGTCGACATCGGCGATGATGTCTTCGAGCGCGCTCACGGGAGTAGAGGGGTTCAGGGTGACACCAGCCTTCATGCCTGCCTGGTGTATTTCCTCGATGGTGCGGTGCAGGTGTGTGCAGGCCTCGTAGTGTACATTCATCATCATTGCACCCAGACGGGCGGTCTGCTGGATGTAGCGCTCGGGCTTCACAATCATGAAGTGCACGTCGAGGGGTTTCTTGCAAATCTTCGCTACGGCTTCGAGTACAGGGAAGCCAAACGAGATGTTCGGTACAAAGACGCCATCCATGACGTCGAGGTGCAGCCAGTCGGCATCGCTGCGGTTGATCATGTCGATGTCGTCGGCAAGATGCGCGAAGTCGGCGGCCAGCAAAGAGGGTGATACCTTGGTCATTATTGAAGTTAAGATGTCAATTCAAACAATATGATTCCGTGCGGCCATTCACATTGATCGTCCGATAACTATAGGCGATCTGCCGGATGATGTTCAATACGTGCTCAGATGGCTTGAGTTCTTCTTGTGTAAAATACTGCATAGGCAATTCATTTTTGGGGTTATTCTATATTTATAACGCAACTCATTGGCCGTTTATTATATCGGAATGAAAAAAAAGTTGGCAAGATGGAAGTTGGCCTAAACATGAACGCTATGACAGCCCCGAAGGGGCGACAGAGCACAGGCAGGTGGTGGAGTGCGTAGCACGCAACCCCTGCTAAGAATCCACACATGTAAATAAGTGCCGAAGGCCCGACAGAATTCTGTCACCCCGTCGGGGTTTGAAATCCTCTTGCCGTGTTTGCAGGGGTTCCGTGCTGCGCACTCCACCACCTGCCTATAATCTGTCGCCCTTTCAGGGCTTACGCAGGCAGCGACACAACTGGCAAAGCAAATCATAATTATTAACTTTTGGAGCAGCGAGAGCAAAGAGAAGCTTGCTTCATCTTTGCCGAGTCGTGACAAAAGTCATGGAACGAAGTTACATAATTATCAATTTTAAATTATTAATTTTTCGAATGACAAACGAAATTTGGCACAAGTGCGAAGTGCCGTATACCCGATACGAAGTGAGCAACCAAGGCCGTGTGCGCAACGCGCACACGGGCCGGGTGCTCCGGCCACATATACAAACCTCTGGCTATCCTCAAGTTGTACTTTACTACAAAGGTCAGACAAAGGAGCTTTTAGTTCACAACCTTGTTGCCACCGCCTTTGTGGAAGGTTGGCGTGAAGGACTGCAGGTGAACCACAAGAATGGCATAAAGTCCGACAACCGAGCCGAGAATCTGGAATGGGTGACAGCAAGTGAGAATCATCAACACGCTCGCGATGTGCTATTGCTTGAAGTGAAGCCCGTTGCCCTGCTCGATGAGCGCGGCCACCTGCAATATGTCTTCAATAGTGCCCATGCATGTAGTAGGTTAATGGGAGGCTGGGTGGCAGCGAATATTAAAAGGAAAAACCGCTACCGCGGCTATTGCCCTCGTTACATCTCCGTGCCGATGTATCGCGAGATCGTGCATCTGGTCAATGTTCATCACTACACCCTGCATTCAGCGTGGATTGAAGCAAATACGAACCTCTTTTTACGAAACCAAGACCATGAGTATTGCAAACGTTAAAGCAATCGTTCTTTATCATGAGCAGCTGAACCTCATCCGTGGCTACTCTTTTGAGCAGTTGGGCATATTGCTCTCTGCACTCATCCGCAATGCCGACGGCGAGGATGCAGAAGCCATAGAACGTTCATTGCAAGAACCAGTGCTAACGGCCTATCGTTTTATTGCTCTGCAGATAAAAATTGATGATGAAAAATATCAACAACTCCGTGAAAAACGCAGGGCTGCTATCAACAAAAGATGGGCTAAAAGCAAGGATGATACAAATGTAGATTTTGTAATACATAACAAGAACAAGAACAAGAACAAGAACGAGAACGAGAACAAGAACAAGAACAAGAACGAGAACAAGAATGAAATCAACAAGGAGTCCC
>JAEEGH010022085.1_pt1 | contig 13088 bp, 4 predicted proteins | sample 9134181 | NCBI WGS metagenome assembly JAEEGH01 (sample SAMN16246544, study PRJNA631951) | gut metagenome | biome: gut microbiome; feature: rumen; material: DP-attached | host: Bos | place: Iran: Karaj | collected 2018-10 | reverse complement strand
CCTTGTACTGAGGGGTGAAGCCGCAGCCTGTAGCTGTGTTAACAACCATGACTACCTTTCCCTCATAATCCTTCATTGCCTGCTGCTCACCATTTGTTTTCTCAACTGTTAAATCATAAAATCCCATCTCAATTCCTCCTTGATAATTTATAATTCAATTGTGTGCAATCTATTTTATGATTTGATTGTACGCAATTGAATTTTGTTTGTCAATACCTAATTTTTATTTTTTTTTTTAATAAAAAGCACTTACAGACAAATGCCCGTAAGTGCTTTTTTCTTATTCTACAGAATTGATTAATGCGAAAATCTCTTCTTTGATAGCTTTGTTTGTTGCAAGTGCGTTCTCGCGAGAATCACGGTTTGAGTAGAAGTAAAACTTTATCTTTGGTTCTGTTCCTGAAGGTCTGATTGCAAACCATGAGCCGTTATCTGAGAATAGGCGGATTGCATTCTGTGCTGGGATATCTTCGTATCCATTAATGTAATCGATTACCTTTTCAACCTTTGCACCAGCAACCTCTGTTGGCATATTCTCACGGAACCACTTCATCATACGCTGGATACGCTGTGCCCCAGGAATGCCCTCAAGGATGATGTTTGGCTCGTCCTCTGCAAAGAAACCATACTTAGCGTAGATTTCCTGAAGAACATCCCAAAGAGTCTTGCCCTGCTTACGATAGTAAGCTGCTGCCTCTGCAACCATCATACCTGCTGAAATACCGTCCTTATCACGGATATCCTCGCAGATAGCATATCCAACAGACTCCTCATAACCGAATAAATATGTATATCCATTATCGTGAAGATAAGGGATTTTTCCACAAATGTTCTTGAAACCAGTAAGAGTTTCAAACATTTCCACACCATAAGCCTTGGCCATGATAGTAGAAAGTGTAGATGTAACGATTGATTTAACCATTGCTCCCTTGGCAGGAAGTGTGCCGGCATCCTTGTGTCCCTCTAATACATAGTTAACAAGAAGATATCCTGTCTGATTACCATTAAGTGGAACATAATTGCCATTGTCATCACGAATCTCTATAGCAAATCTATCTGCATCAGGATCTGTAGCCATAAGAAGCTCAGCGCCAAATTTGCGACCATACTCCTCAGAAAGCTTGAATGCCTTAGGGTCCTCTGGATTAGGGTATCCTACTGTAGTGAAATCTGGGTCAGGATTCTCCTGCTCTGGAACGATAGTCCAGTTAGAGAAGCCTCTATCATTAAGCATCTGTCTAAATGGAATAGAACCGCAACCATTAAGTGGTGTGTAAACAAGAGGAATTGTAAGGTCAAGCTCATCTCCCTCATGAATAGCAAGAGACTCGATTTTATCAAGGTACTCTCTGTCGAACTCCTCACCGAGAACGATGATTTTGCCTGATTTAACACCCTCGTCAAAATCTGATTTCTTAATGCCTGTCCACATATCAACTGCATTGATGCACTCTGTCATGCCATCAGCAATCTCAGATGAAACCTGGCATCCATCATCCCAATATGCCTTGTAGCCATTGTATTCCTTTGGGTTGTGGCTAGCTGTGATGTTGATACCTGAAACTGTACCAAGACGGCGAATCATAAATGCAAGCTCTGGAGTAGGTCTAAGGTCAGGGAACACATAAACCTTGATTCCATTGGCAGCAAAGATACCTGCTGCAAGCTTAGAGAACTCCTTTGAGAAATGTCTAGGGTCATGAGCGATAACAACACCCTTTTCACATGCTTCCTTACCCTTTGAAACGATAAAATCAGCAACACCCTGTGTAGCCTTGCCAACTGTAAAAAAATTCATGCGGTTAGTTCCTGCACCAACCTTGCCACGAAGACCTGCTGTACCAAATGCTAAGTCCTGATAAAATCTGTCTTCCTTTTCTGCCTCATTATCCTTAATAGCAAGCAGCTGCTCCTTTAATGGGTCTGAATCAGAAAGCTGCTGAAGCCATTCATTATATCTAGAATTGTAATCCATAGAATAATTCTCCTTTCGAATCTAAGAAATAGAAAAATTCAGGGTTCAAGCTATGCTTAAAACCCTGAATTTATTTTAACATATATTATTTGTTTAAACTAGATTTACTGTTTTTCAGTCCTGTCACCTGTATTATAGATAATTGCAGCTATGATAACCGCACCTGTGACAAATATTATCCAATCCCACATGCAAGAGCCAATGATAGCTAGAAGTGCCATCAATGTTACCGCTACTGTGTCAAACATCTTTTTAGCCACCTTTTTTTTGCGAAGCAGGAATGTTCCAACTGCAGTAACAATTGCAAGGGCTAAAATGTACCAGTGCATGTAGCAATTAGATTCCAGTTTATCTCCTGCGCCCATTGTCTGGTCTGCACTTGTTGAATCATCAACATTTGTACCGTCAACATCCATGTTAGATGAATTCTTGTCATCATCTTTACCCATATCATCTTTGTCTGCTTCACTTGTTTGGCTATCTATGTCATTCTCATCCAAAGATGCAGTTAGGATATGATTACTTGATTCATTTATAGGTGTTTCTTCTACTACTTCTGGTGTTGTTATCAGCTCCTCTGGTTCCACAGCATTTACTACAGCGCCTGCTGATGAATGTCTTGACGAAGACGAACCTGAGCCAGATGATGCTGAGGAATTACTTCCATTATTATCTGTCTGCTGACTGTCTTCTGTTGGTGTTATTACAGTTGCATCCTCGTACGTAATTGCATAAGTAGAGAAACAACATGCATACAAGAATATGTATCCTGTATCTACATCCGCAAAGAATGTTCCATCTGCTCCTGCACCATTTGGTTTGCTTGAAAGCTTTGTTAATCTTGTAGCAACGCCATCATGGTATCTAAACATTGAAAGCCCATTATTATTTATATTTGCATAAGGTATAGCAATTACTAAAACAACATTATTTTGACTTCCAATATTATTCTTATTTACATCTGTTACATTTCCGTTGGCATCAAGTGCTTTAACTGTTTTAAATAGACCTATGTCTAAGACCAAATCTACTTTTTCACCAGTTGCAAATTGACTTGCAATAGCTGACATGCCAGTGGCATCATCGGATTTCTTTTCTACCTCTAACTTGACTTCTATATCCTGCTGTCCATTCTCTGCTTTTTCCTTGTCGGAATCGTCTATTATTCTATCTAAACCGTCTACAGCAGTCCTTGGTGTATCTGCAGTTTTAACTTCTACAACAGCTGCGATTTTTCCTTTAAGGATTGTAAATTCAGCTTCCGCTACCTGTCCATCTATAACAGAAAGCAATTTAGTCTCTGTAAAGGTGCCATCTGTAGTACGACAAACAACATTATATTGTCCATCAGGTAGATTTTCGAATTCGCAAGTCAAACCTTGGGAAGTAAGTGGTCCTAAATATTTAGAAGTTACAAGATCATTTCCATGTTCAACAGAAATTACAATCTCTCTGCTTTCGGTATCATCATTTGGATTCTCTCTATCAACCCTTACTCTAATCATACCAGTTGCTTCTATAGCATCTGATGATAATGTGCTAAAGGTTTTCACTTCTCCGTATATCTTTTCTGTTGTTCCTACTTCAATAATAAATGCCCTATATTCGTACTTAGTATTTGAAGATAGACCAGATAGACTAGTTGCAAATGAAGGTCCTACTGTCTCTGTGACAGTTGTATAGGTTGTTTCACTGCTTTTCTTATACTCAAATCCCACACTATCTACGTATGTTGAATTAGCGTATGTTGCAGAATCAATGGATGCATAAATCCTAGCAGAATTTTTTTCTACATCACTTGTAAATAAAGTATTTACCGTAAAGGCTGGCTTTACGATTACATTTACATCCAAGTGAACTTGTGCATACTTGTCTGTATCATTTGGAGTAAATACTGCACATTGATAATATGGATGGCTTCCAACCTGAAGTGTATTAGTGTCATTTAAATCTTCAACCCATGCAAATGTTCCCTCTACCACTTCTGTACCATTTTTCATAGAACCTGTAATAGTTCCATCTGAAATGCGCTGACCATATCTTATAGTTGCTGTAATAGCTTCATCCACCTGTGGTAATGTCTTTGTGATTTTCCATGTTTTTGATGCATTACCTCCATAGTTACCTATACCCTTAATAGCAAAAGTATATTCGCCATATTCTGTAGCTGAAATATCACTTGTAGTATCAATTTCGTAGTCTACACCCTCTGTTAAGTTTGATCCATTCAATTCAACAAAATTAATAACTGGTGAAACTACGCTTCCAGTTTTTTCTATTTCCTCATGCTCAAATACTATCAATGCGTTTTCAATGCTACGAGGCATAATAGTTGCTGTAGTGCTAGTCTGATTTCCTGAATCAGATAAGTTATAATTTGCTGCATCTGCACCACCAAGTCTTAGATTACTCAGTGTAACTGTTTTGTTTTCTCCTACAGCTGCATCACTAAAAGCCGCTGTTGCAGTAATTGTCAAAACATCCCCAGAGCATATACCTGTAAATACTGCTGTAGATGTATTAGCAGTTGCTTCAGTTGTACCATCATAATACTTATTATTAGCACCGATTCCCGATACAGTGACTGTCTTTTTTGCAATAGTGACGCTTAATGTACCAGCTGGAGAATCAGCAGATCCCAAATCTTCATGATTGCCATCACCTTTTATGTAGTAATAAACATTATAGTTTCCAGCCTTATCCGCACTAGGTACATCCTCAGACCAATTTTCTCCATCTATGCTGTAAAGGATTGTTCCACCATCTGCCACTCCTGCTTGAACAAGAGGTTGTGTATTTCCGTCATAAGTAATTGATGAAATTAGTGTAGGGGTTGTCTGAAGAGTTGCAGATGCCTTAGTTACCTTTAGGACACCAGTCTCATAGGTGATGTCATAGTTATTAGTAACATCTGCATTCATAGCATCCCTTATTGTCGCGTCACTTGGTGTAATTGTTCCTGTAGTTGTCAATGCGGCTGTACTTGTTGATGTTAGAGTAACTGAAGACACGCTATGTCCACTTTCCAAATCAATAGCAACTACAACATTAGTATTTTGTGTAAATTGTTTAATTGAGCCATTGATTTCTACTGATTGATTTATCGCTCTTATTATTATCGACTTCTTTGTAATACTAAACTCCTTAGTATTAGATGCTGGTAATTTGTAGTTAGGATTGTTAATAGACTCTGCTGTTGCTATATAATTTCCAACAGCAGTCTTTTGTCCACTTACAACTACAGCACAGCTATCAGAGCCCACTAATCCTGTAGCAGTAGCAGTCGGTCCCTGAGCAGTGCCATTATATACAAATGACGTATTTCCCCAGGATAATCCAATTTCTTTTTGAGCTACCGAAATCTTAGCTACTTTTGATATATTAGTTGCCGATGCAGATGCTCGTGTAACAGTAACAATACAATAATAGTAGTAATCTCCTGCTGGTAATGCAGATGCATTAGGAACGCTATATGTAGCACCATTTGCACCAGCTATACTAGTACCTCCACTATTAGACGACGATGTATTTTTATACCATTGATAGTTAAGCACATCTCCTTCAGATGAATCAACTGATACTGATAAGGTGCTTAATTCACTTGAGACATTATCGCCATATATCCAATTGCGATTTCCATCTATCTCTGCCTCTCCTTCTGCCCATATAGCATACAGTGTCAAATCCTCACTTATAGGAGTATCTTTGGTAATCCAATTTCCTGTTCCATCCCCGTCTGTATTCCATCCCACAAAATGCTTATCTGGATCAGAATTAGCTGGCGCACCTGGAAAGGCCTCGCCTAGAGGTTGCCCATCAGTAACTGTTACTGACGTTGTCTGTCCATTACCTTTATCGAAAGTTAATGTCTTGACAGCATCACTAGTTATTAAAGTTACATAATCGTTTTTATATATAGAATCGTAGTCTGAAATCGTTCCACTACCAGACGAACAATCTTTTATTTTTAACGTAGAACCATGATTGGCCAAGTATACAACAAGGTTTCCTCTATATACTGTTTGACTTGGCGGATTATTTGTTCCCTCAAAACTAAATGCGCCACCCTTTCCTGAATCTGCATGACAATCATGAATATTTCCACCATATATCCTAAAAACTGCACCCTTATATGGATCTGCATCTGTTCCTGATCCAGACGCACAACAATCATCTGCGCCAAAAGCTCCGCCATTACTTGCATAGCAATTATAGATTTCGCCACCATACATATATATTACGCCTGAAGCACTAAAATCTGTCCCAGATCTGGATGTACACCCTATCGCACCACCTCTTTTAGTAGTTGCACAATTATATATTTTTCCACCATAAACGTTAAGACGTGCATAATTATAGGCTCCTATTGCACCACCATAACTAGCAGCAAAGCAATCATGTATAACAGCACCTGCCTTAACATTTACTGTTCCGCCGCCATATGGTTCTGTATAATCAACTCGAATACCACCACCAAAATCAGCGGACAATTGACCTGCTGAATCATAACACAATGATGAGACTGCATTATCAATAAAACCATTTTTTAATTCAACACCATCTTCCAGATTGAATATTGCGCCCATATAAACGTCAATAATCGATCTACCATGACAGCCTGAATTCGACGGTGTACTATTTGAATTAATTGTTCCCATACTGGCTCCACCATCGATAACTATGTTAGAAAATGTAACTTCATTTTGGTCAGATGAACCGCGTCCATTTCCTCTTATTCCAAATAAAGCTTTTAAACTTCCACTTCCTTTTCTGGTAATAGAGTGCTTTTCTCCAACACTTTGCAGCAATAGATTTCTATTAATAATTAGTTCGCAAGTTTGAGTGTCTCCATTAAGGTTTTGTGTAGTAGTATTTTTTGTCGGTGCTGTTCCACAAGCCACTTTTATATTATCTGCTATATAAATTGTACTTATAGAAGCATTAGCTATTGCTGCTCTCAGCTCAGCTTCTGTGAATACTGTTGCAGTATCACTTGCATCATCGGTAACAATAATCTCATATTCAACACCATCAATAGTTACTTTTAACCATTCCTCAGTGATGAAAGCCTGATGAGCAGTAACTACCCACTGTCCTTCCTTTTGTTCAACTGAGAACAATTCACTATTACTTACTGATGCATCTGCAACTGTTCCTGATAACCCTACGTAATCTAGAATTGTTTGCAATGGAATTTCAGTATTTCCATCCATCACATATTGCAAATTATTGTATGTAAACTCTACTGTATAATATGAAAATCCATCTGTTTCAGCCTGAACAGTATTTGTAGCTACTGTCTCACTTTCAAGCTTTTCAGCATTCATTTCATGGTCAGTATGGTAAACGTCCGTATCTAAGTTTTCATTTGATACTGTCTCTAATTCAAAAGAAACTCTTACTTTTCCCTTTGAAATATCAGGCTGAACTTCACTTCCATCTGGACGCAAAACTTTTATATCAAAAGTATAAGAAGAAACTATATTTTTCTCTCCTGAGCGCACTTCATCAACAGCTGCTTCTACTTGTTTTTCCTCAGCAGCCTCTACTTTTCTTGCATCAATTTTGACTCCTTCTGGGAATACTCCTGCATCAGCCTCCAATTTAATGCGCACACCATCTATTACTGTTTCCAGTTGCGTTGGTTGTATAACATCTCCTACAATCTCAACAGTGATAGTAGGAAAACTGGTTGCAACACTATATCCATTAGGAATATTTGGTACATAAACAAATTTGTTTCCTGCTTGTGAAGAATCAAAACTGCCACCACTACTTACTGCTGCATCAATATGCCAGGTTACATCAGATAATACAATTTCATTAGTGACTGTTTCTTTCTCATAAACAGTTGTATATTCTGTCTCTTCATTTCCTGTTGTATCTGTAGTTTGCACAGGTTCTGTTGTCTGGACAGCCTCAGAAGACTCTATCTTCTGAATAGTTTCTGGCTCAGCCGCATTTACAATAATTGCAGGAAATAGCCAATCGATAAACCCTGTATCATTATTCTCTTCATTTTCATTGTTGTTTGGAGCTGCCTCTGCTGGGGCTGCTTCAGAAGGTACTGCTTCACTAGGTTGGTTTGATGTATCATTTTCTACCTGATTGCCTTCAACCTGATTAGTGATATTAGTTTCTGGCGCAACAGAAGAATCATCCGGTATATTATCCTCTATTTTATCAACTATAGATTCATCCGGCTGATTTGGCTCTGTTGTATTCTCCACTATCTCATCTGTTAAATTTTCACCAGTTGTTTCTTGCGACTCATCTATTCCTGTTTCTTCTGGAATAGTATTTTCTTCATTTACATTTTCTGGTAATTCCTCAACTATTTCTTCTGTAAGAGGGGGCTCTTCCACAACCTCTTCCTCATCAACAGGAACTTGTTTTTCAACTATCTGTTCTTTCTGAACTGTGACAGTCAAACTAGAAGGCAATACTACATCCCCTTCATTTGCTCCTACCTGAAGTTTCTGATTGACGAGTTCTGCTGACAATTCATTTACAGAAATGATTGTTCCATTTGACACGTCTTCTTGCGCTAAAGCATTCATGTCAATACTCGAACAAATCATTATGAGCGACATGAATACTGCCATCGCCTGTAAATATTTGTTTCTGTTCATACTCTACTACCCCACTTTCTTTTATTTCCCAAATAATAAATAAGTCCATAGCGAACAAACCGATAAAACTCAGTCTGTCCGCTATGGACTCATATTAATAATATGTACACTTATGAAAGCGCAGAAATCTCCTATCTGCTCTGCTCTGCTCTGCTCTGCTCTGCTCTGCTCAAGAATTTTAGGTTATTACTCATATTCTTGCAACCCCATATCTGCTATAAATGTCTCTATGTGTTACACATTCTAATTATATATCGGGAAAATTTTGTGAACCGAGGTGTGATTTCACAGTTTTTTTAGAATTATTTTTTTCTATTACGCAAAAAGCCCCGTCAGCTCACTTGTGCTGACAGGGCTAAATTTCTGATTTACATTAAGTTGTCGTTGCTGCCTAGATACTCGATTGGAGTAAGGTAAAGGCTGCCGTAAACATCATAGATTGAGTAGTATCCCTTAGTCACATAATCATTCAAATCGATATCATAGAAGCCAAGCTCCAAATCGCTATAGAGGATTGACTCACCAAGCTGAGTATAGTAGTCCCCACTTGAATCCTCGCTATCTGACCATACTTTGTATGCCAAATCGATTTCGTCATCATCCTCGAAGGTATAGAGGATATCTCCCTCTTCCTCGGTATCAAAATCAAATGTGTAGTAACCTTGGATTGTTCCCTCTGGATAGTCGTCATCATAGTAGACATACATGTGGGCGCCATTGCCATTGACTGTAATAGGAATATATCCCATCTCTGCCCATTCTCCAGTATCCGGATCCTCATAGTAATCTACGCAATAGAAGGCTGCAATATTATCATTTATGAAGGTCCATGACTCCGGATCTACCATTGCAAGTCTGCCATATGAGTCAACCTGAGCCGACAAATCCTGGCCTAGTACGATATTTTCTCCATCATCTGTCTCGATTGAAAGGGTCTGGCAAATATATGAGATGCTCTCCCAATCTGCATCTGTCAATTCTACAGCATAGTAATAATCAGTCTCGATAACATCAAGGTCGTAAACACCTGCATTACCGCCTGCACTGATTACTGCAGAAGTGTAATCACCTGTGTACCAGTCTCCACCGTAGTCTTCTACATAATCATCTCCTAGATAAGCTAGCTCCTGAGAAATGAATCTATCGTAGAAGCCTGTAACTGTTTCGTCATAGCCCAGCTCTACAAAGGCCTGGCGGCCATCATCGTAATATTCATACCAATCATATGGACAGTAAACCACGATACCATGACCATATGGGAAATCACTATCAGTATAGGAAACAGCATTTACTGCTTTGTTAATCAAATCTGCTGCGCTATCAGTATCATATGCTGTAGCAAGAGCAATCAAATCAACGGAATCAATATCTTCAAATGCTCCGCAGTTGCTTCTAGCCTTTGCAAAATCTGCGTAGTAGCCTGAGTCTACATCATCACTAACATCCTGAATATAATCAACATATGCATCGTAAACATCCTGAATATAATCAAGTCGAACTACTGACATAGAGCCTACCTGACCGTAGCCATCGATTGCATCCATGTAGTCCTTGACTATTGTCTCGCAGAAGCTTGATGGGTCCCCGTCTAATTCTCCTAGCCAATTGGTATAGTAGATACCAGCGTTATTAACATAGCTCTCGGCTCCAACCATGTATTTTGCATGATCCTTTAAGGCCATACCCATTTCAAGGGTGCACATATTACAAGCATCAAAAATAACTGCATCGAAATCAATATCAGCTTTTTCAATCTCATCCTTGATTTCGTAGCTGGTCATCATATCCATCTCGTCGCCAAGCTCATCGCTACCGAAACCAACTGGGATTCCGCCGCCGTGGTCCCAAAGAATCAATGTATAGTTATCTGCTGGAAAGTTTTCCTTTGCAAATGTAATAAAATCGGTAAGAGAACCAGTACGAGTCATCGGAACCTTTCCGAGAGTTCCAAGCTCAATCAACTTTCCTTTTTCAACAGAAAAACGGGAAACTGTATTATCTGGAATTTTCTCATTCTGCCATTCTGTAGCGCCACCGCACTGAAGAACCACGTTAGTATCTGCCGGTAAATCAGCCATTAGCATCTCGTCAATATCACGGGATGCTGCTCCGCCATAAGCAGAATATCCGCCTCCAGATTCCAGATTACTTCCTACTATATAAATCATCAGAGTACGAGTCGCCTGTTCCTTTGGCTCGATTTCCTCTGTTACCTCATCACCATCTTTGGCAGTTTTCTTTTTGCCAGAAGCATTGGTTGAATAATAAGCAACACCAACGATAATAGCTCCTACAAGAATAAGCACTCCCACTATCATGGCTATCGCTTTGCCGCTGATGCCTGAGGAAGCTTTCGCTTTTACAGGTGCCTGCTGTAGCCCTGGTTCTGGATTTGTATTAGCAGTAGGTGTACCGTGTTCTGGAAGCTTCCATCCACACTCCTTACAGAATTTAGCTCCATCGTGTAATTTTGCTCCACAATTTTTACAAAACATACTCAATCTCCCATCTATGAGATTCCAGTTTTTAGCAGATTTCCGGAATCTGCGCTCTCAATTTATGGTAGCATTATACTACTTATTATTATCACTGTCAATCAGCTGCTTATGTTTTATAGATGTGTAAAACTTAATTCTTAAAAGGATATTTCAATATAAATTATTATGTCCAACTTTCTAAAACATCTTAATATATTATTCTCACTGATATATTCAATAAATGAATTCTTGAATGTGTTCCCTGATATCACAAACAGTATTTTATTATCTTTTTCTCTATATCTCTTGAATCAAAGGTATCATCAGCATTTTCCATAGTTATTATCAAATCATCACCTATTTCAAATCCAGCTGTATTATAATCCTTGAGCTTATTAAAATTTTTTATAGCATATCGTTCCATATCAATTAACCCAAAATGCTCCCAATACTTTGTTTTTCTTTCTCTCACATTAAGAACTACAAAATCAGGATTTACAACATGATTAAACCCTATAACTAAAGTGGGCTCGTAAACATATGGAACACCATACTTATCAAATAAATCAGCTATAATCTTCTCTGACTTTGACCTAACACGTTCCCCTCTTCCCGTTATTATATTTCCTTCCACAGGAAACATATTCTGATTGCCAGGATGCTCTATTCTCCATCTAGCTATATACTGTTCATCAGATTCAATTATGGGCATTACTAGCTCTTTTCTTGCAGCTGGTAAGTTCTCATATACCTGGTTTATCTCATTAATATCATAAGTTCTACAAAATCTTTCTAGTCGCCCTTCTAGCTCCTTTAGCTTCTTATTAAGAGTTAACTCATAATCTCTCTGGACTATTTTCTTTATTGTTTTGATGCTTTTCTTAGGAGCGTATACATATTTCTGCTCATGGTTGTCATAATAATAATATTGACTTTTGCCATTGCTATAAGATACTTTTACATTTCTATCAGCTATATCCTTATATTTAGCTAAATTCTTCTCATTTTGCTTGATCAGCTTCTTTAGCATAATATGCTGCTCTTCTAATTGTTTTTTGTAATTCTCCAAACTCGTCCCTCTTTCTAATACTTATTTTTTCAATTATGTGGGTGTCTAATACATTTATTTCATCCCATTCTACGTTTGTCTTAACTGACGATATCCGCTCTTTAAATCTAAATAAAATATGTTTCCTACTTTACGGCTTTATCAATACTTTTTTCTAGGGGGCCGTAATTTTAACATGCCTATAAATTGTGCCTACGGCTTTTTAGAGTATTTTCAGATGAGGGCCGTAAAATAATTGGAGTCATAAAAATTGATTACGGCTTTTACTTGAAATCTGTCTATGAGCCGTAATTTTGTTATTAGTGGACTCGAAAATAATAGACACATTATGTAGCATGTGAACCATCACCAATCTTCACTCCTTTTTTCTACGGCTTATAATCAAAAATACTCAAAAAAGCCGTAGAAAGATTTTTTAGAACAAAAATATTACGGCTTACATCATAAAATCCGGTTCAAGCCGTAAAACTTTAAATAATCTTGGGAAAAAAAGACAAAAAGATAAAAATCACGATGCTAATCGCAATTCAAACGGAATAATTGATTAATGAAAACCAAAATCACGACGCTAATCGCGACTCAAACAGAATAATTGATTAATGAAAACCAAAATCACGACACTGAGCGTGACCAAAAAGAAATAAATAATTAACGAAAAAACAACTAGATAATAATATAACGTGCATATCATGTCAATTATTATTATTTGTTTTATAAGATACCTCTAAGAAAAAAAAGGGCCAACACATCTGTGTTGGTCCGGTCTAGGTCTCGCAACGAGATTCCATATAATAATTTCATTAATCACTCAAATCCACATCTAAGTTCACATTAAATGTGTATCCAGGATATTTTTTATTGAGTCCCTCAACAATTGTTGCCAAGGTCTGTTTCATATCTGGTGAATCAAAACTGATAACCACATCAAAGCTCAT
>JAEEGH010022084.1_pt1 | contig 13088 bp, 9 predicted proteins | sample 9134181 | NCBI WGS metagenome assembly JAEEGH01 (sample SAMN16246544, study PRJNA631951) | gut metagenome | biome: gut microbiome; feature: rumen; material: DP-attached | host: Bos | place: Iran: Karaj | collected 2018-10 | reverse complement strand
GCAAAGTCTTCCGCACGGAAGAAATCGAGACCACTGCCCTCAACGGCGTTTCCTTCGAAATCAAGGACGGCGAATTTGTCGCCATCATGGGCCCTTCGGGCTGCGGCAAATCAACTTTGCTGAATATTCTGGGCCTGCTGGACAATCCCACCAGCGGCAGCTATGAACTCCTTGGCACCGAGGTCGGTGGCCTCAAGGAGAAAGAGCGCACCAAGTTCCGCAAGGGCAACATCGGCTTCGTGTTCCAGAGCTTCAACCTCATCGATGAATTGAACGTTTACGAGAACATTGAACTGCCTCTGCGTTATTTGAACATTTCCGCTGCAGAGCGTAAGCAGAAAGTGACGGAAATAATGAAGCGCATGGCCATCAGCCACCGCGCCCAGCACTTCCCGCAGCAACTCTCCGGCGGTCAGCAGCAGCGCGTCGCTATTGCTCGTGCCGTGGTCGCAGGCCCGAAGCTGATTCTTGCGGATGAGCCTACCGGTAACCTCGACTCCAAGAACGGCAAGGAAGTGATGGACCTCCTCAAAGAGCTGAATCAGGAAGGAACCACCATCGTGATGGTGACCCACTCCCAGAAGGACGCCCTCTGCGCCCAGCGCACCATCGACCTGTTCGACGGTCAGATTGTCTCCGACGTCAGAAACGAACTGTAATGAAATCCTACCTCAAGTTTCTCTCCCGTAATAAGTTATACACCGTCATCGAGGCGGTGGGACTGGCCCTGAGTCTGGCTTTCGTGATTCTCATCGGGAGTTACGTGGTGCAGCAGTTCCAGGTGGCGCACGAGAATCCGGACGGGAATCGTATCTATATCATAAACCTGAGCATCTGGGACAAGGAAGAGATCGAGATGTCTCTCCCGGAAGTGGATAAAGCCGCCCGGCTCAACCTGGCGATGACTTCCGTCATCCAATATGGCGCGGAGAAGGTGCCGGGGGTGACCTCCTTCGGGATGGAAGTGGACCCGGAGTTCTTCGACCTGTTTCCCTACTATGAGTGGAAGGCCGGTTCCCCGGAGATGTTCAAGGTCAAGAATGCCGTCGTCCTCAGCGAGTCGATGGCCAGGCGGCTTATCGACCGTACTGGCGGTGATTTCGCCGGCCTGATCGGCCAGAGCGTCGTCTTCGGCGATGATACGGACTATCAGATCGTCGGTGTCATCCAGGATTTCGAGAACGGCTTGCTGCCGCGGGTTAATCTCCTGTCCAACATCGCGTCCAACTCGGAGGCGAACAGTGCGAAGAGATTCAACAGCGTCGGCAGTATTACGACCCTGAGCCGGGTCAGCGGAGGGGTGGACCGGACCGATTTCGAGTCCAAGCTGCATGCTCTCATTGTAAAGAACTATGCTTCGGCGTGGGGCGAGCAAATGAAGGAGTGGCCGATCTTGCGTCTTGACGAGGTCTACTGGAATTCGACTCTGGAGACGAACGGGCTCCCCTTCAAGACCGGGAACGGGCAGATGGTCCGGCTGCTGACGATCGTCGTCCTGCTGCTGTTGCTGTCGGCCGTTTTCAACTATATCAACCTCAGTTTCGCGCTCGGCGGAAAACGGGCCAAGGAGATGGCGACGCGCCGTCTGCTGGGTTCCGACCGTCGGGACATCCTCTGGAAGAACATCGGCGAATCCATCGCCTTCACGGCGGTCTGCTTCGCCGTGGCGCTGGTGCTGGCCTGGCTGCTGGCGCCGATGCTGAACGACCTGCTCGCGAAACAGAGTGAATTCCTGAAACCCGACATGAACGTGGGACTGCGGTTCCTGCTCACGCCCGGATATATCGCCGCGTATGTGGCCGGCATCCTCGTCCTGGGAACGCTCTGCGGGCTCCTGCCGGCCTGGTCCGCGTCCCGCTGCGAACCCATCGACGTCATCAAGGGAACGCTGCGCCGCAAGAATAAGATGGTTTTCAGCAAGGTGTTCATCATCGCGCAGAACGCGCTGGCCGTGTTCCTGATAGCACTGGCCTTCGTGATGGAGCTCCAGATGAAGCACATGGTGGAGCGTCCTACGCATTCGCAGGTGGAAAACCGCTATTACATCGACTATTATGCGACGTCCTACGACCAGATGAAACTGTTCAAGGACAAGGTGGAGCAGCTCTCGTTCGTGACGGGAGTGGGCGTCGGCCGCAATCTTCCGGGATTCATCAACATGCAGGTGACCTTCCCGCTGGACGACGATACGGACTTCCCGCTGCCGGTCATCCTGTGCGATTCCACCTACTTCCGCCTGATGGGCCTGGAAGTCCTGGAAGATTTCCATCGGCCTGTGCTGAACTCCATCTGGCTGGACGAGACGGCGTATTTCGGCTCGCATTCGTCGGACACCACGAATGTTTTCAAGTACTATGTCGGCATCAACGGGGCCAGGGTCGATCATATCGGCGGTGTCGTGCGGGATTTCCCGGTAGAATCGGCCTCTGCCGGCGAGGTGCCCACGCTCAATGGCGGCGTCGTCGTCTCCGACATGGAAGATAACTATTTCTCGCATGGCCTGCTCATCGGAACGACGGGCGAGGATAAAGATTTTGAGCGGCAGATCCTGAAGGCCTATGAGGAGTTCAGGATGGAACAGTCCGGTGCGTACGAAGCACCGTGGCGGTATGGATTTGTCCGTAACATTTACCGGAACCAGCTGGATCCGATCCGGCGCACCATGCGGCTCGTGGAACTCTTCACGGTCCTGGCGGTGCTGATTTCCCTTCTGGGCCTGCTCGCCATGAGCACCTACTTTGCGGGGGAAAACACCAAACAGATTGCGATTCGGAAGGTTATGGGCGGAGACGTCTCCAGCGAGACCTGGCGCAACGTCCGCAGCTACATGGTGATGGTGGGAATCGCCTGCCTGATCGGCATTCCGCTGGCCGTCTGGGCCGCCCGCCTCTACCTCCAGCGCTTCGCCTACCGCATCGAAGGCTACGGCTGGGTCTTCGCCGCCGCGGCCGCGGTGTCCGTCGTCATCGCTTTTGCCACCGTCCTCTGGCAGGTATTGAAGGCGGCAAAGACGAATCCGGCAATTGAACTCAAGAAAGAATAGCGTATGAAGAGTTATCTGAAATTCCTGTCCAGAAATAAACTCTACACCGCCATCGAGGCAGTGGGGCTGATTGTGAGTTTGGCGTTCCTTGTGATTATTTCCTGCTATACGTGGCAGCAGTTTGCCGTGACGCGGGAGGTGCCTGACTATGAGCGGGTGTATGCGCTTACGATGGGAGACGATTACCTGGCGGCCCATCCGGGTGAGATGTCACTCGTACAGGAACGGGTTCCGGATGTGGAAGCGGCAGCCAGGTTGAAGAACTATGGAACAGCCGTCTACTACAACGGCCGACAGATATCCGGCAATCCGGATGTATTTGAAGTGGATCCTGTCTTCTTCGAGTTTTTTCCGCTTGAGTTCCTGGAAGGATCGGCGGAAGTGATCCAGGATAAGAGCCAGGTGCTGCTCGGAGAGGCCTTCGCCCGGAAAGTATCTCCGGACAGGAGTCCTGTTGGAAGCAATATCGTCGTCAGAGGCGATACATGCACAGTTGGTGGTATCATCAAGGACCATCCCCGGTCGTTACTGAAAGAGTCGGACATTGTCAGAGTGCTCAAGGAGCCGGACGCCCCTTCCAACTCCTCCGGCTTCATCATTCCGATGGACATGGTGCTGCTCCGTTTTCGGGAAGGAACCGACCTGAAAGCAACCCGGGCGTTGATCGATACCGTGCTCGTCCATGAATACGAGTCCACTTATCTCAAAGTCAACAAGCCCAAGCGCTCATTTACCGTTCCGATCAAGGAACTGTATTTCTCCGAAATGTCAAAGAACAGCGGGGAAATCCGTCATGGGAACTCGACTCTTGTGTATGTGCTGATTGCAGTCGGGATCCTCCTGCTACTGTCGGCGTTGTTCAATTACATCAATCTCAGCGTCGCCTTGACCGGAAAAAGGGCCCGGGAAATGGCTATCCGCATGGCCTTGGGAGAGTCGCGAGGCAGGATTGCGGGTCGATATGTAGGTGAGGCTATCGCCTTTGTGACGGTGTGCTTGATCCTGGCGGTATTGCTGGCAAAGGCGCTGGAGCCTGTTTTCAACAGCTATGTGGCGGGGGACATCGGCCTGAACGTGGCATATTCCGCACCATACCTAGTTGCATATGTCCTGCTGGCCCTGGTGGTCGGCGCGATTTCCGGCCTGGTGCCGGCCTGGATGACCTTCCGGTACGATCCCGTGGCCATCATCAAAGGTGAACAGCGTCGACAGACCAAGATGGTTTTTTCTAAGGTGTTCATCATCGTCCAGAACGCAATTACGGTCGCCCTCATCTCGCTTGCGCTGGTGATGGAGCTGCAGTATCACCATCTCCTGAAGATGCCGATGGGGGCTGACGTCTCGAACCTCTACTATATCTCCTGCGGTACCGTGGGGCGGGACGAACTGGCCCGAAGACCTTATGTGGACGGGATAGGAATCTGTCAGGGTTTTCCGAGTTATGCCAATATGAAAATGCGCACGACGAAAGATGACCGGATGCTCGAACTCGGCATTGTACAATGCGAACGGGAGGCTTTCGACCTGTTCGGACTCGAGGTCGTGAAAGATTTTGGTGTGGCCGGTGACGGGGTATGGATGACCGAGTCGTTGGCCCAGGCCTATTCGTTGGACGAGGCGGAACCGAAAGCCCCGGAATTTGTCAGCATGTTCTGGGGAGACATGGAAGTCTGCGGCATCATCCGGGATTTTGCTACTACCAATCCGGGTGACATGAATGGAAATAGCATGGGTATGGTCGTGGTCGCCCCCTTGAAGGGCCAGTCGACTTGTGTCTTGAAACTCAATCGGTTCGATGCCGATGTTCGCGCCGACCTCCGGGAAATCGCCCGGCAGGAAAGTATCCGTCTCACCGGCGAAGAGGAGTACGGGGAGAAGGTCTATGGCTATATCCCCGAGTTGATCGAGCAGGCGATGCAGGAAAAGCGTCGGTTCATCAGCCTGATTGAACTGTTCATGCTGCTGGCCACGCTGATTTCCCTGCTGGGTCTTACAGCCATGAGCGCCTATTACGCCGGTATCCAGACCCGTGACATCGCCGTCCGCAAGGTTTTCGGCGGCACGGTCGGCTCGGAAACGCGACGTGCTGTTGGGGAATACCTCATTCTCGTAGGCATCGCCATCCTGATCGGCATACCTGTTTCCATCTATCTGGCAGGTAAATACTTGGAGCAGTTCTGGTACAGGATTGAGGGCTATGGTTGGGTCTTTGTCGTAGCGGCGGCGATTGCGCTCATCATATCCTTCCTCTCCGTCCTCCTTCAAACGCTGAAGGCTGCGAAGACGAATCCGGCAACGGAACTCAAAAAAGAGTAGGCTTTTCATAAGCAAGGTTAAACATAAACACTTTTTTTCCTGATGCCGGGCGGTCCCGGGAAGGTTCCGTCCGGCGGAGGGAGAAATAATGAACTTTTACAGGCAAGATTTCGTGCACTTGCGCGTTTTATAAGAAAACGAAAGCGATGAAGATTTTGAAGACTATGTTTTGCGCGGTGCTGCTGGTGGCAGGGCTGTGCGGGTGTGAAAAACAACTGATTCCTGAAATTAACCTGGCAGATAACCTTGAAGGAAGTTGGGAGAAGGTGTATCCGGAAGGAGTGCAGGATGCAGGGCTGGTGATATGGGATTTCAAAGCGGGCGACGCGGATCCTCAAACGTGGATTCTAAGCATCTATGTCTCAGATGTGTTTACCGGTGATTCGGAGTCGAAATATATCTATGCGCAACACCAGAACGGCTATCCAGGCGTGGGCGGCTCCACTCCGGCGCTTTATCTCTTTGAACTGGATCACGACTTCAAGCAAGAGGACCGGAAGGCTGCGTATACGCCTACTGTGGGTTACTGGGTCAAGGAGTGCAGCAAGGACAAACTGGTGCTGGAGCGCTTTGAGGTGAATACGGACGGGCCGAATCTGCTGGAGGGCGATGTGACGTTCCGGAGGATGGGGCTTTATACGAAGTAGATCCTTCGGCTGAGCCTCAGGAAGACAAAGAGAACTGCCGTCACGTTGATGTGGCGGCAGTTTGCTATGAAAGAGGCCCTACCTAAATCCGCTGACCAAATAATCATTCAGGTCCTTGTATGGCTTGAACCTGGTCGATATATCATGGATTCTCCCGGGATTCACCAAGTCGATGGTATCAAAGGCCTGCCTGCCGGCGAAGTCGTTGTCGAGGTAGCTGTCCGCGCTGAGATAGACCCCGATGAAAGGGATGGCCCGCTGGATGATGCTCGTGGAATTCAGGATGATACAGTCGCAGGAAAGCCGCTGGACCATCTCACTGTCCCTCCTTTCTTCCAGCACCTTGTACGACAGGAAATCCATGAAACCCTCGAAGACACAGCAGGTTGGAGTCCTTTCCGACTTGTCAACCCGGACGATGCTCGGAGCCTTCACCCCGTGACATCCCTTGAAATACCGGCACCTGAGTTCCATCCCTCCCAGGATGTTCATGAAGGCGATGGCGTAGAACTCCCGGTCCCGGACCGTGTAGTGTGCTTCCTTGCAGTAGCGCTGGCCGATCTCGGCAGGAATACCCCGGGATTCCAGATACTCCAGAAGGACGGGATGGGTCAGATCCACCACCCTCATGTTGCTGATGCTCGAGTTTCCCGACATCTTTGACATGTGCTTCTCCCTGAACCGGCTGATGTCCTCATAAGGTATGTCCTTATAGAAAGACGCGGCCTGCTCCTCAAGCCAGGTCACAGCCTCGCTGAATGGACAGTAACCCTTCAGGGCGATGGCAAGGTCGATGACGTTGCCTCCCTGCTGAGTCCCGAAATCCAGCCAAAGGTTCTTCCTGGTGGAGACCGAGAAGGATGCGTTCCTGTCAGGGCGGAGAGGGGAGTGGTACATCAGCTGCGCCCCGCCGCACCTGGACATCACGGGTTCGATGCCCAAATGTGAGAGAAGACCCCAGATTGGGATGCTTCTCAATTCTTCTATTTCCATTGTGATTTAATGCTTTATGATTGGGTAACTAAAGCGGTCATTTATGCAGTCATTGGACATTCCGTGACCACAAAAGTGCCAACGAAACCAACTAGTATAGTGGTATAACGCCCTATACGCACCCTACTATACTATACTGGTTCGTCGGGAATGTGTGGGACATAGCGGAATCCTCTGTTGTACACGTAACCATTGCCGTGTTTTCTGATGATTCCGTTGCTCTCGAGAAAGATCTTCAACCTGGATATGATGTTCCTGGACCGGCCGAATCCTATACTGCCGTAACCGATCTTGAGACGCTTCAGGAGATCCCCGTATCCAATGGGCTCAGAGAAGCCTTCAAAGACCTTGTCCAGAGCCGCGCGATGCAACTCCTCGTCCATGGACTCGAAATTGAACGTCGGCCGTTGGGTGCGAGGATCGAACTTGTAATCCTCATTCAATACAGGCAACCCATCCACGATGCTGAATGCGAAAGGCTTGAATTCCCGATCGCGAACCATGGACGCAGATACTTCGCTGATGTTCCCGTCAAGCTCGCTCTTCTTGATCTGAAGGATAGTCTCCGCCTTGTGGTTAAGCTCGGTTCCAATATGCCCACGGACGTTGTCATCCGCCTTGTTCAGATGAAGGACCGTATGAATATGAATGTTATAACGACTACTCCATTTCATCAGCAGGCCAATTACTTCCGCCGCCTCAGTTGAAGAATTGATATCAAAGAGGAGATCTCGCAGTCCATCTATGATGACCAGTCCAACCATCGGGCGTTCCTCCAAGGCCATTTCAATGAATTGACGGCGAACCAAAGGGCCTAATTCGCGTAGCTTGAAGAACTCGAGCTGGTCATTGTCCTGCGTCACCGGAAGGCCGCAGATCCTGTTGATACGCTGAAGGACCTTTATGCAATGGTAGGAACTCTGCTCCGTGTCAAAATAGAGAATGTTCCTTTTCCCGTCCGGGAACTCGGCCTTATAATTGAGAACCTTCTTGTTGGTCAGAGCCGAGGCCACTATCGCACAGACGTTGAAAGTCTTCTTCGACTTGCCCTTCCCGGTGGAAGCGCTGAAATTGCCCAGGGTGCTGATGACCGAATCACCGACCCTGATCACAACCGGAGGCGTAGAGAATTCGTCCGAAGCCTTGATCTGAATAATCTCTAATAACCTATGGAATTCTTCATGTGTCATCCGTGTTTCCATAATTCGAGTCCTTTAGATGAGTCCTTTCCATTTCGAGTTGAGTATATCGACGGTATCATCAAGCAGTTCTTCTTCCGTCCTGTGATAACCGCCCGATAGCCATTCATCTATTTCAGAACGCTTGAAACGGATGTGCTTGCCATCCTTATGGTACGGGATGCGGTTGATATGCACCCAATGATAGACCGTCTTCGATGACGGATGATTTGGATGGTAGGAACAAAGGCCCTTGATATCCAGCCATTCATCTGAAATCAGCGGGATCTTGTTCCCCTCCACGATAAAGACCTTGAGTTCATTGACGTCCCTCTGCAGGGAGGACAGTATCCTGGGAAGATGGTCGAAGGTGACCCTATCATCGGTCCCTGATACCCTTGTCGGTTTTGATGCTTTCATGGCGGTGAAATAATAATACGTGAATACAAGGTTCCCTTGATTGCGGCCGCAAATGAGAAACCGTGGCTCGTCGTGAACCACGGCACAAAAATACCGGCCCTGATGAGGGCCGGGGTAGGTTTAGGGGTACACCAAAGTATCCCCAAATTTCTGTTATTCTGCTAAATACTGCTGTCTCGCTCTATTTTGGTAGCAATAGAGGGAAAGAGTTCTTTCAGACAACCGGAGACGACGCGAAGGTCCTTCTGCGTCTGGTCATCATCGAACCTGAAGTCAAGGCGCTTCTTGATGTTGTCCTTGTTCCGGCCGGTGACGCTCTGGAGAAGCCGGATCCAAGCAGCCTTGTCAGAGTTGTGGAAGTTCAAGCCCAGGGAATCAAAGATGTAGTAGAAAAAGAGCACCTGCTGGCCAGTAGTCATTCCGGACTCCTTCTCGACTGGCGACTTGGCGCTGCAACCCGCTAAAGCCTTTCTCGTGGCCCGGATACGGTCGAGATCCGAACCATTCGTCTGGGAAATGACATACTCCAGGGTATTCAGGACTGGATCTGCGTCCTTGCGGAAGTAGTGCTCCGTGGCATAGAGCAGGGCGTCGATGCTCACATAACCCTCGGGCGGCTTGCTGTTCGAGAAGTCGTTCATAGCCCGTTCGGTCCGCATCTTGAGCTCAAGGATGACGTCCTGGCGGGGATCGTAATCCTCCGGATCATCCGTAACGGCCTTGTCGCGCCTGGCCAGTTCCTTTTCGAAGACATTGAAATAGGGGATGGCGTCAGGACTGTAGACGGCCTTGTTCTTGATAGCACCCAGACAGCACCGCAGGTCCGGATTCTCGAAGGCCATCACGAAATAGACAGCGCCAAAGATTACCGTCGCCTCATACCAGCGGTTAACCCGATAGTCGTAGTAGTTGAAATCGAAAAAGTGGATCAGACGATGCTCTGTCGAAGGTTTCTGACTCTTCAGCCTCAGTTCGTCCCAGATCTCTCCGACAAGGAGCTCGGGATACTCCTTCTCGTTCAACCTGGCCAGAATCGTCTCCATGCAGTTGAACAGTGTAGGTGTCGGCAGGGAAGTGTCCTTCAACCTCTGGGCGCCTTCGACCTCACCATTATAGAACTTTGTCACAATCGGTACAAGGAATTTTCTAACTCCTTGCATTTTCTCGAGATCTGCTCTCGATTTGTAGAAGTTACGGATCCTCATATCAAAAAAGAATATGTTACTTAACCTTGGTCTTAGTCTTAGTCTTAGTCTTGGTCGCGGCTTTAGTCTTGGTCTTGGTGCTCTTCGTTGTGGTCTTAGTCTCTTTCTTAGTGTCTCCCTTCTCCTTTTTCTTCGGCGTCTCCTTGATCTTGATGCGTTCGACAGCCTCGCGCTTGTTCTTGTCTACGATGTCAGCGTAGATCTGCGTAGTGCCGACATTCGCGTGGGTGAGTAGGTGTGAGACGGTGTAGATGTCCGTTCCCTCGCTTACCTGCAAGGTGGCGAACGTATGCCGGAAACAGTGGAATGTGATATGCTTGGTAATCCCTGCCGCTTTAATCCATTCCTTGAGCGGCTCGTTGATGTAGGAGCGTTTGAGCTTCCAGAACACGAGGCCGGTGGACCGCCGACCACAGAGCTTGTACGCCTCATTAGTCAGGGGCAGGGTGGCCTCCGTATCCGTCTTCTCTGTCCGTATCCTTATGCACCATCCGCCGTCCTGAGCTTTTTCTATATTACTCCAAGTGAGCGCAAGTATATCGCTGATACGCAGTCCAGTAAGGATGCTGAACAATGATGCGTTCTTCAGGTCGGGGACATCGCAAGGGGTACTTGCCAGCTTACGGACTTCCTCGATGGTCAGGTACTCCCGTCGGCCGGTCACTGCGGTAATGGGCTCCAGGAATTCATTGACATTCTCCTTGAGCAGTTTCTCATGATAGGCAATCTTGAGGCAGCCCCTAAAGGTCGACCAGTATCCTGAAGCTGAATTCTGCGACAGATCCTTGGTCTCGTCCCGGAGCTGCTTCGCGGTCAGCAGATAATCACGGAACCCTTCGCAGAAGGGGATGGTCAGATCCGACATGGAGCATTGCCCATTGCAATAGTTGCTGAAATGGTCGTACACCCGTATCCATTTCTGATCCTTGATATCGAGCTTCTTGCGGAAATAAGCGAGGAAGTCCATCTTCTGCTTGTGCTTGTCCAGGAAATTGAACTGGCCCCGGATGATCTCAAGCTCGCGCTCTGAACGGATAGCTTCAGCCTGTCGGATCTTCTCCTTGTTTGCTTCTTTCTCAATGGCGAACCTGGGTTTGTTCACGAGATAGATGCCAAGGTATTCATGCCTGACCAACTGCTTGTTCACAGGATCCCTGAGCGGCGGATAGTAGTCCAGATAAAGAGTTATCTTGCCGCTGGGTAGCAATCGCTTACGGAGGGTTACTTTAACGGCTTTCATGGTCGCTTATCTTATTGAAAAGTTCATCGAGTTCGGACTTCTTATACCAGACGAAGTTGCCTGCCGTTCTGATCTTGGTCACGCCAGCCGCCTTGGTCTCCTCGCTGAAACGCTTCTGACCGATATGGTACTTCTTGAGGGCGTCGCCATTGCGGATGTAGTCCCGGCGTATCTCCCAAGGGATCTTGGGGGTCTTGTCCTTGAATAGCTTGTCAAGCTCCGACTTGCTGTAGTATACGTAGTTCCTTTGACGGATTCCTTCAAGACCAGCGGCGTGAACCCCTTCATAGAAAGTCTTCTGGCCGATGTGATACAGTTTCCTGGCCTGGTCCACGGTCAGATAGTTCTTTTCGATATCACCACGGACCAACTTGGCCCTGTCCCAATCCTCCTTCAGGACAAGGAGCAACCGTCCTTCGCGGCGGCAGGTGATATTCTTCCTTCGGATGAAGTCGGATATGGCTTTTCGGGTCAGTCCGTGAGTATTCATGAGGTCCTTGGCGTCATACCACTCGTCCGGGTTGTAATTCTTCCTGATGGGGAAGATTTCATCCATAGTCTTTTTTGGGAAAAAGGCTTTACCTTTTATTATCCTGGGACGGATCCCCGCGGATTTCAGCCTCCGGTACAACCATCCATCACTGATTTCATAGCGCTTCAAGGCGTCTTCCTTAGATATAAGGATAGAGAAGTCTCCCTTTGAAGGCTGGGTCTGCCGGTCCGTACTGTAGTCTAGCTGCTCAATGGGGATTCTTAATGTACGAGTAGCGAAACGGACCGGGACAAGTTCACCTTCCTTGATACGTGTATAGATGGTGGGACGGCTGACGCCGACATAAAGTGCGGCTTCAGAGATGGAAAGGTGCGTCCTTCCTGACAACGCCGCGCGAATTTGCTCGAGACTTTGGGTGCACTGTTCTGCTTTTACCTTCAAGCGTTTCGCCTTCTTTTTTACTTGCTCACGACAGGCAGGGGAGCAATAAACCTGCCTTCCAAACTTAGGTTTGAAGGATTTGCCGCAGCATTTGCAAATTCTAGTCGTGTCGTACATAGTTTTTACAACTATCATTCAAAAATAATACCGAATACTTCCGTTGCGCCATTTTACATAGTAATGGGGGACAAGTTTGTAAATCTATGTAAAATAATGTAAAGTTACGTACTATGGCGTCAAGCCTGAGAGACCTTGAACCTCGCGTGGTTCAAATGTGGTTCAAATCTTGACAAAATAACGGGTATTAACAAGTAATACCCAGAAAATGTTTTCTAACTATTTCTCTGATTAATAAACGTTTCTACCAAAATGGTAGAAGTTAATACCCGGTGATCATTTGCCGATGCAAAAACGGCTGAAGATTAGGCCAAGCGTTTCTTCATTTGATATATGACCGGTGATGGATCCAAGCGAATCCAGGGCGGCGCGCAAATCCTCGGCCAGCAAGTCGGAGGGGAGTCCGAGTTCCATTCCTTCGCGGACACGTGCAAGGGAGTCTGCCGTCGACCTGAGGGCTTGTGCGTGACGTGCATTTGTAACCAAAGTGCCGGTTGCGGCTGCCAATCCGGACTTTGAAACGAGAAGGTTGCGTAGTTCGTCCAATCCCTGTCCATTTTTGGCGGAAAGCATAAGGTAATCTATGCTATAGTCTTTAAATTCAGCGCGAGAAACAGAAAAGTTATAACTTATAACATTTTTGTTACAAGGGGCTATGTCAGCCTTATTGGCAATAATTATCAGTTTCTGTGAACTGAAATCGGGCACCCTGGCCAATTCTTTGACTGCCTCGGAGAACTCTGCTTCGGAACGGTATTCTGACAGGTCCAAAAGGCCGAGGATCATCTCGGCTTCGGCGGCTTTACGGTATGTTCTTTCAATGCCGAGCCTCTCGATTTCATCGGAAGCGGACCGTATGCCTGCGGTGTCGATGAATCTGAACAAAATGCCGTCGATGACACAGGTTTCCTCCACTGTATCCCTTGTGGTTCCGGGGATGTCGGACACGATTGCGCGGTCATCCTTGAGCAAGGCGTTGAGAAGGGTGCTCTTGC
>JAEEGH010022080.1_pt1 | contig 13089 bp, 7 predicted proteins | sample 9134181 | NCBI WGS metagenome assembly JAEEGH01 (sample SAMN16246544, study PRJNA631951) | gut metagenome | biome: gut microbiome; feature: rumen; material: DP-attached | host: Bos | place: Iran: Karaj | collected 2018-10 | reverse complement strand
TCTTCAATTCCATACCAATGTCCCTCAAGCGCGCCGTCGCGGCCGGCATCGGTCTTTTCATCTGCTTCATCGCGCTCCAGACGGCGAAGATCATCGTCAAGGACGAGACCACGTTCATCGCGCTTGTGAACTTCAAGACCATCCACTTCCAGACGCATGGCATCACGGCGCTTCTGGCGCTGGGCGGCACCCTCCTGACCGGCGTCATGCTGGTCAAGAAGTGGAAGGGCGCGATCCTGCTCGGCATTCTCGCGACGTGGGCGCTGGGCATGGCTGCGCAGGCCCTGGGGATCTATGTCCCCGATCCCGCGAACGGTTTCTTCTCAACCTACCCCAGCTTTGCGATCGGCGACGTCGTCCATTCGTTCAAGGAGTTCGGCGCGACCGTCGGCGCGGTGTTCCATTCCGGAAGCTGGACGCACACCATGAAAGGCGAAGTCGTGGGGGCGGGCTGGTCGCTCGTTTCGTCCCTCGACTTCTTCGTGGTGATGTTCTCCTTCTTCTTCATGGATCTCTTCGACACGCTCGGGACGCTGATCGGCGTTTCGCTGAAAGGCGGTTTCCTCGACAAGGACGGCAAACTTCCGCGCATCTCCGGGGCGCTCTGCGCCGATTCGATCGCGACGTCCGTCGGCGCGGCGCTCGGAACGTCCACCACCACAACCTACGTGGAGTCCGCCGCCGGCGTCGCGCAGGGCGGCAAGACGGGCCTCACCGCCGTCACGGCGGCGGCGCTCTTCGCCCTCGCGATCCTCCTCGCCCCGGTGTTCCTCGCGATTCCGGGCTTCGCGACGGCGCCCGCGCTCATCATCGTCGGCTACATGATGATCTCCTCCTGCGCCGACATCGAATGGCACGACGCCGGGGAGGCCGTGCCGGCCTTCCTCTCCATCACGGCCATGCCGTTCACCTACTCCATCTCGGACAGCATCATGTTCGGCGTGATCTCCTACACGATCATCAATGCGCTCGCCGGCAACTTCAAGCGCATCCACTGGATCATGTATCTGCTGACGGCGATCTTCATCGCCAAGTTCGCGCTCATGTAAGGCGTCGGCGCACCCTCCATCCTCAACGCCACTCACCCCACGCGGGTTTCTGGGCCATCTTCTCCTCCTCTTACGGACGGGGCGGCTTCGCCCTGACGGGCGCCGCAAGATCTGTCATTCCCCGCTCTTTCCGCTTTTGCCGAAAACCTTTTCGCATAGCTTCGACGAATACTCGGAGAACTCGAAGACGGCGAAGCCGGGGTAACACCCCGCCTCGCGCACGGCATTGACCTGCTCCCTCAGGCGCGCGGGCTTCACGGGCTTGTCGAACCAAGGCCAGACGCTCGGCCCGATGTAGGGATAGCATCGTCTGTCGTCGATATCTTTCCTGACCCGTGCAAGCATGGCAAGGAATCCGTTCTTGGAGCGTGTATAGGTCATGGGAGAGACATAATCGACATACCCCTTCTCCAGCCATGTCTGCCAGTCCTGCGCAACCCGTGCAATGTTTACGGCCCTGTCCCCCGTAAAGACGGCGGCGGCGATCTCCACGCCGGGATGGGCCTTACGCACCTGCTCCGAAATCGCCTTCACCACGGCGGTGATGTTGCCGCTGCGAAACTCGTCCCACTTCGCCAGAAGCGCAGGGTCACCCTTCAATTGCCTCACCCATCCTTCGCCAACGCCCGCCTTCGCCTCGAAGAGCGCCTTGCATCTCGGGCAGAAGCACGTATCGGTTCCATTGTATCGGATGAAATCCAGGCCGACTCCATCCACTCCCTTTCCGGCCAGCTCCACGAAGGCCTCCACCTCCTCTCGGATGTTTTCGGGATGTGTCGGACAAAGCCACCGCAGCAGCTCTTTCCCGTCTGTGGAGACCAGAAGACGCCCCGCCTGGCTCATGCGATCCGAAAGCTCCTTCGGGCAGTCGCGCCCGAGATTGAACGAAACCTTGCAAGGATGGCATCGGAGTCCATACTTCCGGCAGGCCTTCAGGCACGCCTCCAACTGATCGCCATGCTGCGCAACATATTCCGAGACGGGAAGGACGGAAGACCGGTAATAGACGCCGCCCGGTCTGCCCATCAGAGGACGCACGTCGGTGAATCCGCATGCCTTCATCCGGCGCGCGGTCTTCTCCCAATCCGACTTCTCGTCAGCGCCATACGGACGATGGCACGAGATAAAGCGCCGCTCACCTTCCTTCGGCGCGACGAGCGATTTCGCGTTCGGCGGCGGGATGCGTGGGTAGGGCGGTGCGCCGTGGAATTCCGCAATGTTGGCGACGTGAACCTTCACGTTCGCCGGCATCGAGGCGATTCGCCAGGCGGATATCCGGAGCATCTCGAAGCCGGACCAGTCGTCAACCTTGCCGCTCGGCAGCTTGCCGTCCCGTTTGAGATCCTTCAGTTCAAAGTCCCGACGCGTAAGATAGATACGCTGCGTCTCGCAGGGCCTTAAATCCGCAGCGCCGACCATCGCCGGCAGCGCAAGGTCACCTCTAACCGCCGAGACGGTGATGTGCGAGAACAGTTCCGGATTCGTGCAGCTCAAGTCGAAGGCGATGCCGCCATCCTCCGGGACGGAGAATGTCTGCTTCACCGTCCACAACGCCCTGAGCGGATGGCCGCCTTCGGGGAATTTGGCGGCGAAGTTCCACACCTTCGCGCCCGCGAAACCCATCGCCGCAACGCACATTACGGCAGCCAAAACAATCTTTTTCATGATTCGCATTATAGCAACCCAATACCACGTTTATGGATCAAACGGATTTATGAGTTTCGCAAAGTCAATGTCCTGAAAATCCTTCGTGTTGCGCGTGTAGAATTCATCAACGCCCCAATGACGAAGGGTCAACGCCAAGCGGAGATCATGTATTCGCCGACGGGCAAAATTTGGCTTTGCCACCCTGCGCCAAACCTCGTTCATCACACTTGGGACTGAGGGGACATCCACGATCGCCCAAGATGGATTCTGCCGAATAGACGTGATGACTTTCGCCGCTTCAGCTGCCGAGAGTGGTCTTTTCTGTATCATGGGATTCCGCAAAAGACAATAAAGCTCAACAAGCACCTGCTCCGCCAAAACGAACTGCATGTTGCTGGCATAGCCCTCGATGAATCTACGGGCAATCGCATGATTTGGATCGTCAGGGTTGACGGCAGCGAACAAAACATTGGTGTCGCAAGAGATCACGGCACACCGCCTTCATCATCGGCGTAAAGCCTCTCACGCCAATTGTCATGTCTGAACGGATCGTCAACCATTCCTGTAGCCCTGCACAAAGGCACGGCCCACGAACCTCGTTTTTCTCCCGCGTTCAAGCCTGTCGCGTGGATGTTCAAGAACATCTCCACCGCCATGCGGAAGACCTCCGCAAGACTCATTTCACGATAATCTGCATACTGCCGCGTGCGGCCATACAGGCTATCCGGCAACTGTATCTGTGTCCTTGTCATAATGGCGCGAATTATACACCAACATCATTTTGATGTCAAACCGGTCTCGCCCGCAACACCTCATCAAGGACGGCGCCACTCTATCATTTGAGGGTCTGTCCGATCTCATCCATCAGCTTCGCGAAGCGCGGCGAAAGCTCGAACACAACGAACCCGTTGATGCCGGCGCCGCGCAGATAGGCGACCTGCTCCGCAAACCGTGCGACGTCCATGCCGTCCTTCGGCCACCCCCTCTATCTTAGAGGGGGAGTCTTTATCCCCGAAATATTGTCCCCAACCATCAACTACCATCCATCAACTACCAACTGAAGAAAATAAAAAAAGCCGGCATATCCCCCGAGCGAGATTCGCCTGCGACGAAGTCGTCAGGTTGCCTGAGCGCAAAGCGCGAACCCCGAAGGGGCCGCAAGGGGCCGAGCGAGCCGCGGAGCGGCCGCTAGAGGGGAGAGCCCACAGGCCGCCACGGCCACCGTACATAAAATGCCGCTGCATGTCCCCTGCCTTTTCATGCCCCGAACTATAGCAAAAAAGCGGTACGGAAACAAACCCCTGCCCGCCCGTGCCAAAGCTTCTACCACGCATATTCGCGAGGTCCATCGGCGGTTTTCCACCGCCTTGGCGCGGAACATTCGAACCAATCCTCCGCCTCGGCCGTCGGCCGCGGCTTCGATGCGCGCCGAAAGGCATCGGCCAACGTTTCGCGAACCTCCGCATTCGCCAAGGTGCGCCGCCACGAAATGAAGAACGGCATGCCGCTGCGGGAAAGGAGATCAATCCACTGGCGGTTCTTCTCCCAAGGGATCGCCCCTTCCGCGGCAAGGCCCGCACAGTCCGGATCGGCGGCGAAAAGCGTTCCGTTCTCGATCCCCTTGAACGCGATTGCGCCCACGCCGTTGCGCTTCGTCTGTTCCCATTTCTTGCCGCTTGTATCCGGGCCCACCCGTGACGTCTCAAACAGCCCGGCACACAGATGGTTCACGGCATTGCAGCCGAGAATCACCATGTCGTCACCCGCCGCCTCGCGGATCGTGCGGTAGAGGTCCCGGACGATTTCGGCGGTTGTGCGCTTCGTCTCCTTCCACGCCCGCGCGTCGCGAATGAGACGGCCGGCATCATCGAAGCCCTTGAAATGTCCGCACCAGTCGGCGGTGAGGTAATCGATCTTCACAAACTTGAACCCCCAGGCCCGGAACCGGCGGATGTCGGCGCAGATACGGTCGATGACAGCCGGATCCGAGGGATCGCACATCTTTCCCTCCATGCAGAGCGGACGGTACCAAAGCCCCGGCTTCGCGCCAAGGGCGGCGATCTTCCCGCAAAAAGTCTTCATGTCCATGCCAAAGGTACGCGACGACGCCTCCCACGGTCCGTAGCCCGATTCGAACCTGCCGGTCTGCCGTTTGATCTCCGGGGGAGAGAATTTCTGCCAACCGTCGTCCATCACCACATAGGGGCGCACGGAAAGACCCTTGCAGAGCGACACCACGAACGCGGCGTCCGCCAGAAAGTTCGTCGCCGTGTTCTGGCCGTAGGCGGCATACCAGTCATTGAAGCCGAACAGGGGCTCCTTCGGGAGACGCGGCCGGTGACACATGAGCGCACAGAGCCGCCGTCCCGTTGCATAGGCGCTTTCGCTTGGTGCGGATTCGCACCGCACCACCTCGCACGCCTCGAGCGTGCGGGCGCCAAGGTCGAGCGGCTGTCCGCCCGCCCGGAGGTCGAGCAGGAGCTCCACCTTTCCCGGAGAGACGCGCCAGGCGCACATCGCACGCGGCTGGACCTTCACACCCAGGCCATAGGTTTTCGTTCCATCATGGAGCAGCACATACCACGGCACCGTCAATCCCGCACCGACCGGGTGCCAGCCGAAGTTCGCCTTGATCCCTTCGCCCAACCGAGCGAGCACCTTCCAGTCCGCCGCCACCGGCAGATCGAACGTCACGGTCGCCGAGACCGCCCGCCCCGATGCCGACGACACGCGCACGACAGAATCCGCCCCCAGAAAGGCAGCCGCGTCCGCCTGGACGGCGGCCGGCTCCGCCGCCCCGAGAGCAAAGGAAAGCAGGCAAACCGAACCCATCGAGATTGTTTTCATGCGACAATTATACCATATATGCGCCATTAGCCCCTTTTGCGCGAGGCGCTATCGCCTTATGCGCTCGCCTCCGAAAACGTGGTTGCCGCTACCGAAAATGGAGCTGGAATCCCACCGTCGCCCAAAGACCACGCAGCTCCGCATATTCTTCCGAACCGCCATCCGCCACGTGCGCGAAGCGCAGATGCACCGTACCGGCGGCGTCAAACGTGCGCACGCCTGAGGTCGCCACGGTGACATCGGTCAATGGCACGCCGTCCTTCTCGACAGCCAACGTGCCGCCACCGACAACCGACAGCTCCATCGCATGGGGGATAAGCCGACCTTCAGGCGTACGCCACGCGAGCTCAAGGGCGCCTGCCGGAATGCGCACCGCATCCGCCGTCTCCACGACGGCCGGATCCGCCGCCGTCACGGAGATGCCGAGCGCTCCCAGCCTCTTCGCATAGCGTGGCCGCCAGTCGGCGTCCAGCGCACCGAGGTCGCGCGCGCCGTTGAAGACACGCTGCTCGCCGTAGGCATCCGTTGCGCTGCGAACGGATTCGTCCTCGGACGCAAGAGGGAGGACGTCAATCGCGACATTCTCGCCTATGATGGGCCTATAGTTCGCATCCACCGCGAGCGCGGCGAGGTTTGTGAGGATACAATCCTCGCAGTTTGCAGAATTCACGCCGGACGTGGCAAGCGCCGCCGTACGGCGCATCTTCACCTGACTGTGGATTCGTCCGAGGACAAGGCAGTCGATCACCCGAACCTGGTTGGCATCGCCAGGTTGCATGAGGCTGTATCCGTTTCCGACAACGCCATTCTCGTCTATCTGATGCGCGCCGATCGTGCAGTTCGTCATGATGACGAAGTAGTCAAAGGGTCGCGCCCCCCAGTTCCAGTCGGCCACGCAGGAGTCATGCGCGCTCACGCGCGTCACAGAAGAACGTTCGATCGCCCGGTTGTGGAAGAACCGGCAACGCTTGAAGTTCGCAGCATAGCCGGCGCCGCCATAGACAGCGATGCAGTTGGATATCACGCAGTCTTCAACGAACGAGTCGGAGCCGGAAACGCCCAGCACGCCCGCGCCGCTGGAACCATCCTCGGAAAACGCCATTGCATTCGTGCGCCCATCGCGAAGCGTGAAACCCTTGAGCCGCGCGCCCGTCGAGACGAACGCGCACCGCACGGCATTCGACCCAAGCCCCAGCTGAACGTCATATTCCGCGCTTGCCGAAGCGCCAACGATGTGGGTGCTGTCAGCCCCTTCGTCGGATACGAGCGTGACCCCCCTAGGGATCACCACACGCGAGCCAATCACCGGATTGCCGCCCGCCGCGCCGCTCTCCTCCGTGTTGAACATCTCACCATCGGCATATTCGCCAGGTGCCGCGTGCACGGTGTCACCGGAAAGGGTCTCCGCCATCACGCCCGCGAGCGTCTTCTTCGGCGTGGCCGCCGTAAAGCCGTCGTGCGCGTCGTCGCCAAGGCTTCCGGCGTTCACGTACCAGTTTGTGGAGAAAACGGCCGAGACAACGTCGACCTGCCCGGGACCAGAAGCCTCAGGCGCCGTGTACGTGCAGGACTGTGCCTCGACGAACGTGCCGTCGGGAAGATCGAATCCCAGCAGGTTGCGGTGGCAGTCAGCCGCCTTCGCCACCGTGACGGACGCCCCCGGCAGCAATGCGTTCGTATAGGACGACCCTCCGTCGACTGTGACGGAGCCCGCGACCGCATCCACCGCCATCACCGTCGCCGACGGCCACTGATGCGCGCCAGACGTCGGCCAGGCATTCAGGAGGGCGAGCGGCTTGCCGTCGATGTCGAGGTTGGCATATCTCCAATAGTTCTCCGGGGCGGCGACTCCCGCGCCGAACGCCGGCGAGTCGGACAGCAGCCTGTAGTCGCCCGCGTCCAGGTCGAAGAAGCGGCACGCGGACGAGGCGGCAAGCGAATTCACCAGGACGGCATTGTCATTGACCGCGCCCAAATATGTTGAGAAGATCGCCTTCGAGCCGTGCGCGAACGTGTAGGCACTGCTGTTGGAGTCCGGGCCAAGGCGGTAGACGCCCTGCACGGCACATCCGCCGCGGACATCGCCGCTGCCGGAATTCGATTCGCGGTTGTCGGAGAAGACGCAGCGCAAAGACAGACCTCCTCGCTGGGCGCCGAAGGCCGAGACGTTGTTGGCGACGATGCAGTCCGCTATGATCCGGTTTTCGGTGTTAAGGGCGCAATGGAGAACGGAAGCGACATCCGACGTGCCGACCCCTCCGGTGAGCGTGAAACCCTGCACGACGGAGACGACGTACATGTATGCGCAGGCGCAGGGAACGTCGTTCCCGTCCGCTGGCTCGCCGCAGATGAAGGTCCTCTCCGGACCCTCCAGTGCGACCACGCGCAGTCGGCGCGAAGAGCCGGAGATGCTGACGCGACGCCTGACATTCGCCACTACCTCTCCGCCCTCGCAGTATCGGCCCGGCTTCGCGCAGACCACCGCGTAGCGAAGCGTGCTGCCTTGGTCGTCCGGTGTGGCGTTGACCGCCGCCTGGAGCGTCTTGTAGGGATGGTCCCAGCTGCCTATGTCGGATCCGGCATAGCCGTCATCGCCATTCACCGCGTCGGCGTAGACGACTTTGGCCGGACGCACCGGCGCGAGCGTCATCGTGCCCGTCGGCGGCGGCATCACGCCCACCCGGCCGTCGAGCGTCGGGACGCGGATGGGGATGCCGGTAGTCGAAGAATACCACACGATGTTCGAAATCGTCGCGCCAACCGCCTTCATGGCGTACATGCAGGGATAGTTCGTCGCGTGAAGGTAGTTGCAGCGCGCGGAATCGGCGACGCCGAACCCGTCAAGCTCGAACGCGCCGTCCAGGACCAGAGTGCCGCTATCCACGGTCACCGCTTCCTGGATCGCGCCGCAGGTAATCGGCCCGCTCCGCGGGATGGGTTTTCCGGCGTAGTCCACGTAGCGCAGCGACTCGTCCGGCAGCGCGACAAGCGAGAGATGGGCCGCGTCGCCCAGCCCGGCGGCGCCAGAATCGCTCCGCGGACGCCAGTCGCCGAGCGCCGGTGCCGTAAAGCAGGCGCCGGTGTCGTTCGTCGCGCAGTGGCCGGATGCGGTCTGGTCGAAGTTCGCAATCGAGGACGAAACAAGGCAATTGGAAAGAACAGCTTGGTTGTTGTAGAACCTATGATTGGAGTTCTCGAGGAATATCGTGTTGCAGATGGCGTGCTCCGACTCGACATAGCAGAAGAAATCCATCGTGTTGTCGGCGATCGTGCAGTTCACTATGGCCCGCGGATGGTTGAAGAGCCGATTCGAGGCATTGTTCCGCACTATGAGGCAGTTGTACAAGATGGACTGCGACGCAACCTGTCCGTAGCTCTCGGCCCTGTTGCCGGAGAACCGGCAGCGAATGGCCGTGCCGTTCTGCATCGCGCCACCGCGGTAGGCCACGCAGTTGGAGACGACGCAGTCGACGAGCCAGCCGGCCGCGTCGGAAATGGAAGAAAACCTCACGCCACCGCCAAAGTTCAGGTTTCCGGTACTGATCGTGCTGGCGACAGCGCCGTCGCGGAGCGTGAAGCCCTCGATGCGTGCCTCGGTCCCGTCCTTCACGTAGACGCAGCGCACCGCACCTTCGCCGATGCCGCTCGACGTGTCGGCATGCCGACCCACGATGTGGGTAGACTCCTTGGGCCCGGTCGCGACGAGCGTCAGGTCGTTGGTGATGATCACGCATGCGACAGATGTGGCATCGTAGACGTTCGCGCCCGTATAGACGCCGGGAGCCACCTTCACGGTGTCGCCCGAAGCGGCGCGGTCGACGGCGGCCTGGATCGTCTTGACGGGCGTTGCGGCACTCCGTCCGTCATTGCCATCGCTGCCACCATTATCGGCAACGTACCAGCAGTCGGCCGCGAAGGCCAGCTGAACGGCGAACGAACAGACGACGGCGAGCCGTCGAATCAAGTTTGCATCTCTTTTCATGGAACTGCTTCTTTCTCTTTTCATGTGTATGGATGGAGTTTGCTGCTTTGGCAAGCGCAGTCATTTCGCCCTTCGCTGAAACTTCCGCGCATAACCGAAAACCGTCCTCTTTTATGCGTCCAATTGTAACAAAAGGCTTCCACAAAAAAACTCCCCCAATTATAGGGGGGATGAAATGAAGACGTTCCAAGTGACATATCTGCTATAATTTATGTCCATGAAACGCGGCACATTCTCCATTCTGGCGGTGTTTCTCACCCTGGCGGCCTTCGCTGACGGCGCACTCACATGCGCACGCGACGTCGCTTGGGCGGCGTTCTACGCACCAAGCGCCACAAACAGGCTGCCGTTCAACTTCACGGGACGCATCACGTATGTCCGAGAAGCGCACGACTCCCTGTCGCGCATCATCGCCGTGGAGGATGCTTCGGGCGCCGTGACGCTCTCCTGCCCGACGAACATCGCAGCGGGCGCGGCGCTCGCACCCGGCGACATGGCGGAGCTTTCGGGAAACGTCCTGCAACGCACAAACGCACGGCTGAAAAGCTGCCGCGTTCTCTCATCGGGTCCGAAAGTCGAAGCAATCGAATCGAACATGACCGATCTCCTCAACGGGCTACATGACTTTCGCCTATCCCGCTTCACCGGAACGCTCCGCGATATCGCCGAAAGCGAAACGGCGTCGCGCTGGCTCATCCTCGTCATCTGCGACCGCAACGAACGCCTGTTCGTATCCGTCCCCGACCGGCCGGGCACCCGCGAACGCCTCACCAAGCTCCTTGGGAGCAGGGTCTCCGCCACCGGCGTCTGCGTTCCGCAGGATGCGAGCCTGCGGCTGCGCGTCGGCCGCACATTCAAGGTCGCCAAAGATGAGGACATTCGCCTCGCCGACGAAACGTCCAACGAGACAATCCCTGATATCAATGACATCCAATGCACCCGACCAAATGAGATTCTCAGCCTCGGACGGCATGCCGCCGCCGGGCGCGTCATCGCCGTCTGGCAGGGCAAGCACGCCCTTCTCGCGCTCGGTCCAAGGGGAACGACCATCGCGGGGCTCGAGTTCGCCGACGGCGTTGTGCCGCCATGCTACGGTGACTTTATCCAGGCCGTCGGCCTGCCGGAATCCGACCTCTACCGCATCAACCTGACAAACGTCGCGTGGAGCCGCCTTCCGGGCACAGCATACGACAAGCCACAGGCTCAACCCGTCTCCGCACAGGACATCCTCGCGCAAAAGTTCGGTTACAGGCTCGTCTTGAATCAATACCATGGCCGCGCCATCGCCCTCCACGGCATCGTCCGAAGCCTGTCTGGCAACAATGCGCAAATGCACATCGACTGCGACGGGGTGCTTATCCCGGTCGATGCCAGCGTGCAGCCCGGAATCTTGAACGACATCGAAATCGGCTCCCAGGTTCTGGTTTCGGGAACATGCGTCGTGCAGCAGGAGAAGATGCGTTCGTCTGCGGCCTTTCCGCGCATGGGGGGCTTTTCACTCGTCATCCGCACACCAGATGACATCATTATCACAGAACGCCCCTCCTGGTGGACGCCGCGGCGGCTGATGTTCGCCATTTGCGGTCTTCTGGCAATCCTTCTCTTCGTCATTGTGAGCAACAGCCTCAAAAAGCGCGTCGCCGCACGAATGGCGAAGATTGCCATCGACCTCAAGGTGGAGGAGCGCACCCGCCTTGCGGTTGAACTGCATGACTCCCTCGCGCAGAACCTTTCCGGGGTTTCGCTCGAGATCGACACGGCGACAAAACTGGCCGGCACGGACCCAACGGCCATGAACGAACATCTCAACAGCGCCGCACGGTCGCTCAAGTCCTGCCGTGATGAGCTCCGAAACTGCCTCTGGGATCTCCGGAACCGGGCGCTCGAGGAAGGAAGCATGGGTGAGGCCATCCGCCAGACGCTCGCCCCCCACATCCCCGGCGTCGAGGTCTTCCTCCGCTTCAATGTATCACGCGATCGCATCTCGGACAACACGGCGCACGCCATCCTCAGGATCATCCGCGAGCTGACGCTCAATGCCATCCGTCACGGACACGCCACAAAACTCTGGATCGCCGGCAGCATCGAGGGCGGCAAGCTGCGATTCTCTGTGCGCGACAACGGCTGCGGCTTCAACCCCGCCACCGCGCCCGGCTTCGCCAATGGCCACTATGGCCTCGTCGGCATCAGCGAACGCGTGGAGGCGTTCGAGGGGGGATTTGAGATCGAGAGTGCGCCAGGCAAAGGGTGTAAGGCGACAATCGTACTCAACATGCCAAAGGAGGAGGAATGACACGCGCAGGAAGGCAGAGGATACGGATCTTGATCGCTGACGACCACCTGATTGTTCGGACGGGGCTCACCGCCCTGCTTGGGACCGAAAGCGACATAGAGGTTGTCGGACAGGCCAAGAACGGCATAGATGCAGTCCGGGATGCGTTGCGACTCCGCCCGGACATCATCATCATGGATCTCATGATGCCGCGAAAGGACGGCGTGGAGGCGACCGCCGAACTTGCCGAAAAGGCGCCAAACGTCAAAGTGATCCTCCTGACGACATTCGGCACGTCCGACGGCATCGCCCACGCGCTCGCCGTGGGCGCCAAGGGCGCAATCCTGAAGAATGCCGACAACGCCGAACTCGTCCGGGCGATCCGTATGGTCTCTGGCGGCGGAGAGTTCATCTCGCCGGAGGTCCGGCAGCAGCTCGCGGTCGATCCGCCGATCCCCGACCTGACGCCGCGCCAGCAGGAGGTTCTCTCCTCCATGGTACGCGGACTTACCGATCGCGACATCGCGCATCAGCTCGGCATCCGACAGGACGGCGTGAACGACCACGTCAGTGCGATTCTCAAGAAGATCGGCGCAGCGAACCGCACGGAAGCCGTCGCCATCGCGCTCCGGAAACACCTGCTGAAGATCTGATCCGCCTGCCCTTGTATCGAAAAAAATAAAAAAAGCCGGCGGCGCCCTACTCTCGCACGGGCGGGTCCCGCACTACCCTCGGCGAAGAGGCCCTTGACTTCCGTGTTCGGAATGGGAACGGGTATGACAGCCTCTCTGTGGCCACCGGCAAAAACCGGAAAGCTGGAAAGCTAAAGAGAACCGCAACGCGACGGGATGCGATTTGGAATCTCGCTTCATGTGAAGTCGAAAAAATAAGCTAAGCCTCTCGCCTGATTAGTACCGCTCGGCTCAACGCATCGCTGCGCTTGCACTTGCGGCCTATCGAGGTCGTGGTCTACAACCTGGCTTCTGGATCTTGCGATCGGGAAGACTTGTCTTGGGGGAGGCTTGGCGCTTAGATGCTTTCAGCGCTTATCCGTTCCGGGCATAGCTACTCGGCCTGCCGCTGGCGCGACAACCGAAACACCATGGGCCCGTCATTCCCGGTCCTCTCGTACTAGGGAATGTTCCCCTCAATCTTCCTGCGCCCGCAGAGGATAAGGACCAAACTGTCTCACGACGTTTTGAACCCAGCTCGCGTTCCGCTTTAATTGGCGAACAGCCAAACCCTTGGGACCTTCTCCAGCCCCAGGATGCGAAGAGCCGACATCGAGGTGC
>JAEEGH010022079.1_pt1 | contig 13089 bp, 8 predicted proteins | sample 9134181 | NCBI WGS metagenome assembly JAEEGH01 (sample SAMN16246544, study PRJNA631951) | gut metagenome | biome: gut microbiome; feature: rumen; material: DP-attached | host: Bos | place: Iran: Karaj | collected 2018-10 | reverse complement strand
AGCGGGAAGCACAACTACTTGATAGTCGCCGTAGGTGCCAGTGGTAGTCGTGTTGTACCAGTACAGGCCTCTCGAACCACCGGATGTGTGGTTGTAGGTGGTGCTGCTGCCCACATAGGGATAGCCAAAGTAATCGGAGCCGTTGTTGAGACGGTGCCAGCATTCGACAAACACGGCGCTTGTGCTGCCACCAGTGGTTGAAATGCCGTCGGTGGTCTCAAATCCCATCGTGTAAGGAAGTACGCCCAACGGGGTGCATTCTGTACGGAAGGAGAACATGCTTGTGCCTGCGATGCCAATACAGTCGGGTGTGACATAGACATCGTACTGCGTATTGGGCGAGAGACCCACAATGGTGTGAGGCAGGCTGCCCACGCTCTCTGAGACACCGGAGCCACGTGTAAAGCCATGTTCGCCATACTCTATTGTCCACCCTGTAGCCTCGCCGTTCTCAGTCCAAGTGAGGTCGGCCGTCTCAGTGGTGACGTGTTGAGCCACCATGTTGGAGGGCTCGGGGCAATCGGGTATCTGGTCGAGGGTGATGTCGTCCATGTAGCAATACCAGGTCGAAGAGGGACGCAGTGCACGGATGGCAATGTAGGAGCCCATGCCAGTGAACTCGTCAAACTCGGTGACAAACTCAGCCCATGCAGTGCTGCTGCCGGGGTTGATGTTGTGTGTTGCCACCAACTGGAAGGTGTTTACATCCGTTGGGTCGGTCATCACACCCACGTTCATTACGGGGTGATAGCTGGTGCTGCTGGCCTTGGCCCAGAATTTGAGCCGCATGGTATTCATATCGATGATGTCGGTATCGACAGAAGGCAGCACGATATAGTAGTAGTCGCCATACGTGCCCGTGGTGGTGGAACCGTACCAGTAAAGTCCCATGTTGCCTCCCGGAGTATGGTTGTACGTGGTGGAGTTGGCAATGTAAGGATAGCCCATATAGGATGTGCCGTTGTTCAGGTGGTGCCAGCAACGGATAAAGGTGTTGTTGGATGTGGTGTTCGTTGTGGTGGCTTGGTTTTCGAAGGTCTCCATGAAGGGGAATGCCGACAAACCGCCGCACTGGGTCGTCACACTGACGGTGGCCGCCATGCTGGTGTCGTCGCCGCCGCAAACGGCGCGCACGCCAAATGAGTAGCTGGTGTTGGGTTGCAGGTCGGTAAAGGTGTAGGTGGTGTCATAAACATCGACCTCAGATTCTCCATTGACTACAATCCACTGGGTCTCGCTGCCGCCGGGGTTCCAGGTGATGGTGGCATCGGTGGAACCCACCCATGTGGCCGTAATATTGGAAGGCATGGGGCAGGTGTTGTGCGCCAGCTGGATGTTGTCGATGGCTCCCGGAGGCATCGTACCCACAGAGCCGTCGTTGTGCCAGAAGAAAACCATCTTGTAAACGCCGGGGGTGGTGATGTTGAACGTTCCCGTCTCTGTGTTCCATACACTGGACACATTCATGCGGTTGCTGTGCGATATGTCAGCCACAGCACCGGTCACGGGCGTGCCGGTTGCCTGTGTCCAGCCAGTGGAGTTGCCGGCAACAGGCTCGAAGGTGCCGGGCATAAAGGCTGCACGTATATAGTCGCAGCAGCTCTCGCCGTAGGACTTCCAGTCGAAGCTATAGACAAACTCACCCGTGTCGGTGATATTGAACACACGATAGGCATACACGTTCGAAGTGGAGCTGATGGTGTAGGTATTATCTACATCGTTGTTGGTGATATACATTGAGCGACCGCCGTTGCCGGTGCTGTTGCCAACCATCCAGTGGTTCACCTGCGTGCCGTTGGCAAATTCCCAGCCATTGGTTCCGTGACCCTCAAAGGAGCAGAGGTAGGGTACCGTGGCCGGCAGGCCGGAGAGTGTGGTGAACACCAGGCTCTCATAGGTGCTGGTGTCTCCACTGCAGTCGGCGCGGACATAGACATAATAGGTATAGCCTGTGTCGAGATTTGAAAGCAGTATGGCCGTATCATACACCATGTCGCTGTTGGCAGCGGAGTAGGTGCCGGGGACAAAGTCCACCGTGTCGTATTCCACTATCCAGGCAGTGGCAGTACCCATTTCCTGCCAGCTGATGGCTGCCCAGTCAACATAGACGCTGTCGAGCTGAAGATTCCAAACATGCGGACAAGCGGGAATCTCTCTCACCTCGATGTCGTCGAGATAAATGTAGTTAGACGATGAGCCGCCGCCGTCCACCAAAATGGTGATGAGGCCGGTGCCGGGGGCTCCGGACAGGGGCAAGTCAAAGCGGTTCCACTCGGTGCCGTTTGTAGCGGTCACGGTTTGTACCAATGTGAAGGTGTTGATATCGGTCGGGTCGGTCATAACACCAATCTTGATCACACCTGTGTAGGAGTCGCTGCTTTTCTTGGCCCAGAACTGGAGCTGCAGCGTGTTGATGCTGTCCTCAAACTCGGGCAGGCAGAGCCAGCTGCGGGTTGAAGTGCTGTAGCCATAGTAATATAGAGATTTTGACCCCGAATGAGCATAGGAGGTGCTTGCATAGGGGTAATTCATCGCATTGAAGCTGCTGCCGCTCAAGTAGCCACGGCTCCAGCAGGGAGCCAGCGGAATACCCGAACCTGTGGATGCAATGTCCTCAAAGCTGTATGCAAACGGAAGCGCTGTATTTGCAATAGGCACACACTTCGTCAAAGCCGTCACCGAAGTGGCGAAAGTGTCGTCCCCGCAGATGGTCATTACGCGGATGTCATAGTTCGTGGCAGGCGTCAGACCGGAGACAGTAGCGCTGGTGGTGGAAAAAGATCCAGCCGTTGACCAGCTAAGGGTGCCCTGCACACGGTATTCCACATCCCACGAAGTCTCCTGATAGCCGGGAATCCACGAAACCGTCACCTCGGTAGCCTCCACGCTGTCCACCATCACCGCCGGTGCCGCACAGCTTGCGAGAGCAGAGCAGTCGGCACTTCTAATGATGACATTGGGACGGTTGTAGCTGCGGCTGCTGGGGCTTATCGAGGAGGGATTGGAGCCGTCCAGCGGGTTGCTGTCTTGATACTTGTACATAGTGCGGTACACACTCGGCGAGGTGGGCGTACTGAGACCGTAGAAACTCGAACTCGAATGCGATGCACCGCTGGGCTGGTTCATCGTAGTGGTGATACACAGGTTGCTGTGTCCATCCCACTCAAAGGGAACGTTAAGGTGATAGGTCACCGAACCTGACGTGTTCAACGGGTGGGGACCCTCATACACTTTGGCGGCGATGCCCGTGGCAACCCAGTCGCTGCTGGATGCCGAGGTGAACTCCGATGTCGTGGTATTGGTCAGATAGATGGTGAAATACTTGTCATACGATGAATTGTTGGTCCATGTGAATGTCAAGTCGGTGATGTCGCCACCGCTGGAACTGAAACCGGCGGCAATCAGTTCGCTTGCCAGATAGATGCTCTGGCACATGGTATTGCCCCAAGAACTGTTGACCGGCACACCCGAAGTCTGCAAGGTGCCCGTGCCACTTATATAGTTATGTTCGTCGAGGCAGCCAAAAGAGTTGGTCGTAAACGTAGTGCTGTCCCAACTGCCATAGCCGTCGGTGCCGCAGTTGGCGCGTACGCGAAACACATAGGTCGTGTTGGTGTCCAAACCCGTCACAACCACATTCGGCGTCGTGCTGGTCAGTGCGGTCGGAGCAGCGGTGCTGCCCACAGCATAGTATTCAATCTCATAACTACCAACGGTGCCCGACCCCGCCGTCCAAGAGAGCATGGCACTGCCCGCAGTCACATTCTCAACATCGAAGCCGACAATGCTGGGGCACAACGGGGGATAACCCATGGTAAACTGGTAATAGCGTCCTGCACCCGGCCATGAGTCAAATGTGGTCGAAGTGTTGGAAGTGAAGGTGGAATGCGTGTTAGGATTGACCATCAGAATGTCGCTCGCCGAACCGGCAACGCCAATCTGAAATTCGTCGAAATAGGAGGCATTGGAGGAACCATACACCAGACGCACCCGGTTGCTGTCTTCCAGCAACTGGATCTGGTAGTTCACCAAGTCGCCTTCGTCGTTGTACTCACTCGGTGTGAGGTACTCCACAACCAAAATGCGGTTGGGCGCCGTGCCTACAAGTTCGTATTTCACATACGAGCCAGTGGCCTCAAGCGTGTTGTCCATACCGAAAGCGGTGATGAACGGCAGGTCGTTGTTGTCAGGATCCGTCAGGGTCATGAACGGGCTTGTCCAATAATAGGAACAAGCCACCGGCCCCAACCGGAAACGACCGTTGGAGTTGCATGAGAACTGGGTGTACGTAAATCCACCGAAGTAGAAATCGAACCCGATGTTGATGCAACCTGACGCCTCGTCATCCTCGCCCTCGATGGCGGTGATGTGAGTGGCAGAACTCGAAAGCGTTATCCATGCAGTGGCATCGCTGCCGGTGGAAAACGTGCTGTTCTGCACCCCTTGAGCCTGAGTCACCCATGGGACGAAAATCATCGCCGCGATAAGTGACAGATTGTAAAGGAGTTTTTGCATAATAAAAAGATTTTAGTTAATATTGAGAAAAATTATTGATATTTCAATTAATTCGTTTTCAGTCATCTAAAAAGTCATTATCTCATATTTGATTAAATGTAGTAAAGCTTTTGAACACGATAAGATAATCCAAAAGTTTACATTATACTTTATTTGTTTAATTTTTAGCAATATGTAACAAATTCTGCCACACAATAACTTATTCAAATATAGTTTTTTTTATGAAATACAAATGTTTTTTCGTGTTTTTTACATTGGAAAACTATATGAAGAGTTTATAGTGCGTTGATAGAAAGTTACTAACGTTTCGTCGCCGAACAATATTCCCCAAATACTTTTTCTTTTCACAAAAACCCACCCGGCTGTGTCGGAGTCGTTGTCGAAGTTGCAGGTGTAGTGGAACGCCTGCCCCTGTGTAACCCATGGGACGACCATCATCGCCACAATGAGTAACAACTTTTGTAGATGTTTTTGCATGATTAATACATTTTAATTAATAATGATATTTGTTAAATTATTGTCTAAATGCTTAAAATATAATCAGATAAAAAATATATACGTATTAACAAAAAACACACAAATATACAAATAGCTATGAAATTGTGCAAAATATAAAATGTTAATTTACTATTTTTAACATGTAAAAAGTCCATATTACAGGCTTTTATGGATTTGAAATACCTGAAATAAGATGATAAGGGAGCCTAACCCGATATTAGTTTATATCGGGAATGGTAACCCCTAATTACCGATTTGGGATAAATAAAAAAAGGCGCCGCGTTGCTCGCGGCGCCTTTCTCTATATTGTGGTCTGACCTGTTACATGGTACGGCCGGGGTAGACTCTGAGGGCCTCTTCGAGGCACTTGATTGCGGCCTTGAGGTCGTCGATGCAGAGGCAGTAGGTGATACGAGCCTGATGACGCCCGCGTTCGGGGTCAACATAGAATCCCGTGGCAGGGGCCAGCATCACGGTGGCTCCATTGTAGGAGAAGTCGGTCAACAGCCACTGGCAGAATTTGTCGCTGTCGTCGATCGGCAAATCGATAACCGTGTAGAATGCGCCTTTGGGCATGGGGCAATAGCATCCCGGAATCTTGTTGACGCCTTCCACAATCACGTTGCGGCGTGCCACATACTCGGCCTGTACCTTGTCGAAATACTCTTGCGGTGTGTCCACAGCGGCCTCGGCGAAAATCTGGCCAAAGCTTGGGGGTGAGAGACGGGCCTGTGCCAAACGCATGGCGATGGCATAAACCTCGCTGTTGCGGGTAACCAGGCAGCCCACGCGGGCACCGCAGGCGCTGTAGCGCTTCGAGACCGAGTCGAACAGAATGGTATTGCGCTCAAGTCCTTCGAGCTGCATGACGCTGAAGTGCTTGTGTCCATCGTAGCAGAACTCGCGATACACCTCGTCGGCAAAGAGGTAGAGGTCATATTTCTTTACCAGTCCGGCCACCTTCAGCAGCTCCTCGTGGGTGTAGAGGTAGCCGGTGGGGTTGTTGGGGTTGCATATCATGATGGCGCGGGTGCGCGGGGTGATGGCTTTCTCAAAGTCCTCGATGGGAGGCAGGGCGAAACCGGTCTTGATGTCGCTGGGGATGGTGACAATCTTGGCGTCGCACAGCTTGGCGAAAGTGTTGTAGTTGGTGTAGTATGGCTCGGGGATGATGATTTCGTCGCCGGGGTTGAGACACACGGTGAAGGCCATCTGCAGCGCCTCGCTGCCGCCGGTGGTCACCAACACCTGGTTGGGCGTGACGTCGATGCCGTTGCGATGATAGTAGTTGCACAGGGCACGACGATAACTGGGGATACCGGCCGAATGGCTGTACTCTAACACCTTGATTTTGGTCTCGGCCAAAGCTTTCAGGGCACCCTGCGGGGTTTCGATGTCAGGCTGGCCGATATTGAGATGGTACACATGTATGCCGCGCTCTTTGGCTGCGTCGGCAAAGGGGACGAGTTTGCGGATGGCTGACTGGGGCAGCTCCATTCCTTTCTTGGAGATTGAAGGCATATCTCTGGGTGTTAGAGGTTACTGATTGGAGGGCTGTACTACATTTCCTTTGATTTTCACCACTACGCGGGGGTCGTTGACAGCGTTGGAAGTGATGGTAACGGTCTTGGTGAATCCTCCTACACTGTTGGTGTTGTAGCGTACTCCGATTTCACCGGTTTTGCCGGGCATGACGGGCTTCTGGGTCCATTTGGGAGTGGTGCAGCCGCAGCTGGCGCGGACACTGCTGAGGATGAGAGGCTCGTCGCCGGTGTTGGTGAAGGTGAAGACGCAGTTGCCGTCGCCGCCTTTCTGGATGGTGCCGTAGTTGTGTTCGCGCTCAGCGAAAACAATCTTGGGACCGTGTTCGTTCTCGTTGGTTTCTTTCTTTTGTTCCTGTGCATTTGCTGCGCCTATCGTCATGATGGCGACGAGGCATGCTATAAACAGTTTTTTCATGTTATTGAGTTTTTGTATTGTTTTTTCTGTTGTTTAGTATCTGTTGCAAGCATTTTATTGCTGCATTTTTTTTTGTGCTTGTTTTAATTAGCGTTTGGAGTAACTGAGATTCGCCTTTTTTATTGTGCGGGGTATGTTAATAATCAATAAATATGAGCAGGGCGTTGGAAAATGGGAGTTGAGAATTGAGAATTTTCGCTCGACAGGTCTCAATTCTCAACTCTCAATTCTCAATTCGAAGGTTTGTCTAGTGCGCTGAAGATGCTGTTCTGGCTGTGGAATTCGGGAACAATCTGTTTCATCTTGGCCACAAGTTTCATATCGTCGAAAGTGGTCATGAGTTTGCGCAGTTCGCCATAGCTGTTGTCGATGTCGGCAGCAGGGTATTTGCGTACCTGTGCGCGGAGAATCTTGGGGTGGTAGGTGGGCAGGGTGTTCTCCTTGGTGGCAAGAAGCTCTTCGTAGAGCTTTTCGCCGGGACGGAGTCCGATTTCTTTAATCTCGATGTTTTTGAGGCCGGACAGCTGAATCATCTTCTTGGCCAGGTCGTAGATCTTGACAGGTGCGCCCATGTCGAAGACGAAGATGTCGCCACCATCGCCCATGGCACCGGCCTCGAGCACGAGGTTGCAGGCTTCGGGGATGGTCATGAAGTAGCGGACGATGTCGCGGTGGGTGACGGTGAGGGGTCCGCCGGCGGCGAGTTGCTTCTTGAAGAGGGGGATGACGCTGCCGTTGGAGCCGAGGACGTTTCCGAAACGGGTGGTGACGAAGTGGGTGTCGGAGTTGCGGCTCTGGATGTAGATTTCGGCCATGCGCTTGGTGGCACCCATGACGTTGGTGGGGTTGACGGCCTTGTCGGTGGAGATCATCACGAATTTCTCGGTGTGGTATTGCATGGCAAGGTCGGCGATGTTCTGTGTGCCGAAGACGTTGACCAAGAGCGCCTCGTAGGGGTTCTCTTCCATGAAGGGGACGTGCTTGTAGGCGGCGGCATGGTAAATCACTTGGGGATGGTATTCGGCGAAGACCTGCTCCATTCGGGGCTTGTCCTTGATGTTGGCGATGACGAATACCATGCGGTCGACAATCTTGTTGTACGGCTCGGTGTTGCGTAGCTCGAACTGGAGGTCGTACATGGGCGACTCGGCTTGGTCTACCATGATGATTTTTGCGGGCTGGTATTGGGTCAGCTGGCGGCAGATCTCGCTGCCGATGGAGCCTGCGGCACCGGTAACCATGACCACCTTGTCGACCACCTGGCGGACGATATTGACATTGTCCAGTTTGATGCTTTCGCGCTCGAGCAGGTCCTCGATTTTGATGTCTTGGATTTGGCTGACAGTGAAGGAGGCATTAATCCATTTGCTGATATGGGGGACCGATTTGACATTGAGTCCGAGGTCCAGGGCCTCGTTGGTGATCTCTTGTTTGTAGGAGAGTCTGATGGAGGGAATGGCGATGAGGAGTACTGAGATGTTGTTCTTTTTGATGAAGGCAGGGTTGAGGACTGCCTTGCGTTCCATGATGTGGATACCATTCAGTGCGGCATCCTTTTTCTGGGGGGCATCGTCGATGTAAGCCACCACTTTGTAGTCATGGTTGGGGTCCTGGGCTAGGGCGTTGTACGCAATGGTGCCGGCGCTTCCCGCTCCGTAAATCACCACATTGCGCACCGGGCGGTGGCGGCGGAGGTAGTCATTGTAGACGCGCTGTAGCAATAGCCTGACGGTAATCATATTGACGATTTGCAAGGCAAAGGTCATCAGGATTTCGCTATAGGCCGGTGTGAAGCGGTTGGTGACAATGGGGTGGTTGTTGTTGATGAGATTGAAGACGATGAGTACGGTGGCTGCGGCAATGTTTGAGATAAGTACTTTATAAATATCGTACATGCCGGAGTGCCTGATGATGCTGCGATATGTGCCAATGATGAGGTAGAATAGGGTTGCGAGGATGGCAAATGCTACGAATTTTATCAAGAGGGAAGGCCAGTCGATATACTCCGACATGCGCAGACGGAAAAGGTCGGTGATGGCAAAGGCAACGGCCAAGGTGAAGAGATCGATGACAAGAATCGCCCATCTTGAGGCAGGTGTGTGGCGGTACCGCCGCACGAAATTGAATATTATTTTCTTTATCATAGCCCGTTATTTCGTTTCTTTCAATAATCGTTAATTGCTTCTCTGACTCCATGTGGCAGGCGTTGGCTCATCAAACGATGGGGCATTCCCAGACGATTGAGGATGCTCCTTTTATCATTATTTTGAGCACTTGCCTATGCATTGAATCCAAATTGCAAAAATACGACTTTTTTTTAAAATGAAAATAAAAAAAACAAGATTGTTCTTTTTGGTTATGTGCAGGCATGAAAAGCAGCCCGAGCGGGCTGCCCTTTTTCGGTGGTCGCTGTGGCGGGTATTAAGGCTCAGAGTAGCTGCTCGCGGAGTTTGTCGGCACCGCAGAATACAATTCCCTGCATACCCATCTGTTTGGCGGCTTCGACGTTGGCTGGGTTGTCGTCGATGAATGTGGTGTCGGCGGCATCAATGCCGAAGCGTTCGAGGGCAAGGCGGAATATGGCGGGGTCGGGTTTCACCAAATGCACATCGGCTGAGACAATATACTTGTCAATCATCTGCAGGATGGGGAACTTCTTCCGGGCAAGAGGGAATGTCTCCATCGACCAGTTGGTGAGACCGAAGATATTGTATCGGGGGTCGTCCAGTAGTTGTTGCACTAGCTCTTTCATGCCGGGCATTTCGTCGGGGAGGGTCTCTTCCCAGTGGGTGATGAACATGTCGAGGGGCTCGGCAAAGTCGGGGAACAGACGTTTCTGGCTGTCGATGCAGCTGCGTTGGTCCTCGCCGGCGTCAATGTGGTTGCGCATCTCCTGAGTGCAGACGTGGCGCCAGAAGAACCAGTATTGCGCTTCATCACCATGAAAGTAGGGCAGGTATACCCGTTCCGGCTGCCATTGCACTAGAACATTTCCGAAATCGAAGATGAGGTTGTGCATGGTCGGCTATCGGTTGGAATACATATCGTCGTAGTACTTCAGGTAGTCGCCGCTGGTCACGTTGTCCATCCATTCCTGGTTGTCCAGATACCAGCGTACGGTTTTTTCGATACCTTCTTCAAACTGCAGAGAGGGCTCCCAGCCCAGTTCGCGTTGCAACTTTCGGCTGTCGATGGCGTAGCGCATGTCGTGCCCCGCGCGGTCGGTGACGAAGGTGATGAGGTTCTCGTCCTCACCCTCGGCGCGTCCCAGCTGGCGGTCGACGGTACGTATCAGCAGGCGGATGATGTCGATGTTCTTCCATTCGTTGAATCCGCCGATGTTGTAGGTCTCGGCCACGGTGCCATGGTGGAAGATGGTGTCGATGGCGCGGGCGTGGTCCTCCACATAGAGCCAGTCCCTCACGTTCTCGCCCTTGCCGTAAACGGGTAGCGGCTTACGGTGCCGGATGTTGTTGATGAACAGTGGTATCAGCTTCTCGGGGAACTGGTAGGGGCCGTAGTTGTTGCTGCAGTTGGTCACCACGGTGGGCATGCCGTAGGTGTCGTGGAATGCACGGACGAAATGGTCGCTCGAAGCCTTGGCGGCACTGTAGGGGCTGTGGGGTTGGTATTTCAAGTCCTCGGTGAAGAACTTGTCGCCGTATGCCAGATGGTGCTTGCCGCTGGAAGCCTTGGTGCTGAACGGAGGGATTACCCCTTCGGGATTGGTCAGCTCCAGGGCGCCGTATACCTCGTCGGTGCTGATATGGTAAAACAGTTTGCCCTCCCATCGTTCAGGGAGCGATTCCCAGTAGAGCTTGGCGGCTTGCAGCAGAGAGAGGGTGCCCATCACATTGGTACGTGCAAAGGTGAAAGGGTCCTTGATGCTGCGGTCCACGTGGCTCTCGGCGGCCAAATGGATGATGCCGTCTACGTGTGCGTCTTGCATCAGCTTGTACACCCCCTCAAAATCGCATATATCCATCTTCACGAATTTATAGTTGGGCTTGTCTTCCACATCCTTGAGGTTGGCAAGATTGCCGGCATAGGTCAGTTTGTCGAGATTGATGATGTCGTATTCGGGGTATTTGTTCACAAACAGGCGTACCACATGGTTGCCAATGAATCCGGCGCCGCCGGTGATGATGATCGTCCTTTTCATGATGTTTCTTTTTCGGGCTTTTCTTTCCTATCGTTTTTGACTATTTTTTAGAAGCTGTTTAAATTTAATTGTGGACATGAACGAGTAGTTTTTTCTTCTTTTCTATTGCGCAATGGGGTTCCATTGTAATTGAGAAAAGAGGGAAAAGATGCCGTTCAGGTGCTTTAAGAAAATCATTGAATTTAATTTAAACAACTTCTTAACGCCCGTTGCGTTTTTTTATTGTGCAAAGGATGTCAGTTTGTCAAGATTATTGTGTATAGTTGCAGTGGAATTCTTCACAATTTCTCAAGTGTCGCGTGATTCTAGCTGCTTGATGGTCTTTTGGTTAGATGGTTCTCTTGGCCTTTCCGATGCGTGGAGATTTCGATTGGATAAATAGTATTGTATAATAGTAATTAAAACAAATATATAATGGCTCTGCTAAAGTTTAAACCCCCAAGGATTAATCTCAGTGGCAAAGGCGGATTCTGGAAACAGATAGGCATGATTATTATTGGTACCACCATCTCGCTCATCTTCACTATCTTTGCGGCCAGGCTGACCGATGATATCCAGCGCAAGAAGGACCGCAAACTATCGGCGTTGATGGTAATGAGTAATATCGAGGCTTTCGCCCGTATTGCTGAGTCTTACGAGGAATACCTGGCCTCTACCGACAGCATTACCACTTGGTTGCTCTCTCAGCCTATCGAGGATCTCGAACGGTTGCCGGACAACGAATTGAATGCCTTGATTGACCGAGCCAATACCTTCCCTTTCCTCACTTACGACAAATCGGCTGAGAATATTTTCTCCAACAATATCGAGACGTGGAAGAACATGGGTAACGTGGAATTCATTTATTTGGTGGGTCAGTGTTTTTCGACCATGAATTCGATTGAGCAGTATTGGAACAAACGAATCAACGAGGTGAATGAGGCGATTCTTAATATCAAAGACCATCCTGACGATTACGAGGGAAGCACCATCCCCATAAAGATTCTTAGCAACAACAAAGTCCGTCGCATGATGAAAGGCACCCACTTCATGAGGGCATGGTTCGCCCAAGGGGCCGCTACCATGCGTGTCAACAACCGCAAAAACATGGCGGCAATCGGCATCTCCGAACAACAGGTTATGGAACTCACCGATAGGCTGTCACATGCATACGAGGATTCGGGAGAAGTACCCGAATTCAGCGATTTCATTCCTGCACCGCTCCACCCCGACAGCTTGTCGTCGATGAGCGAATACGACAGCCTTATCAAACAATCAAAAAGGGAACAATAGGTCGGCTGCAGTCGCCACCGCCACTTGTGTGATACCTCTGTAGAGCATAACCCCTGAGGGACTTTCGCATCATGGCATATAGAGTATTTCTTTTACCGAGATTTTGAGCAGATACAATCCAATGACCGATTAGGGATAAATGAAACGGAGGACTCCGCAATATGGAGCCCTCCGCTTTCGTAGGAGTGTATTTTGGTTAAATCATCGAGATGCTGCGTTTCACGAATTCTGTCAGTGCCTCGCCTTTCAGCAGGCCGTTGGCCAGCAGTGCCAGGTCGGTGAGTTGGTGCACCAGTTGCTTCTGCTTCTCGGCGTCGCTCTCCTTGTGCACCTGCTCTATTAGCGGATGGTTCACGTTCACCACCAGGTTGTAGCTCTCGGGCAGTTCGCCGTAGAATCCCATTCCGCCGCCGCTGGTGGCGGACATCTCTTTGTAGCGCCGCATGAATTCGCTCTGGGTGATGACCATGGGCTGGTCGTCGCTCTCCATGCTCTCCATCTGCACGGTGAATTTCTGCTTGTCCACTTCGGCCTCGATGATGGGTTTCAGCTTCTCCTGGTCTTCCTTGCTCATTTTCTCGGGGATGCTGTCCTCGTGGGCAATCAATTTCTCCACCGTGTCGGCGTCCACGCGGACAAAACGGCTCTTCTCCTTCTTCTGCTCCAACAGGTTCACCCAGTGG
>JAEEGH010022078.1_pt1 | contig 13089 bp, 7 predicted proteins | sample 9134181 | NCBI WGS metagenome assembly JAEEGH01 (sample SAMN16246544, study PRJNA631951) | gut metagenome | biome: gut microbiome; feature: rumen; material: DP-attached | host: Bos | place: Iran: Karaj | collected 2018-10 | reverse complement strand
ACAGCATCAAATACTTCTGATGCACCTGCAGGGGACGGTGCAACGATCCGTCTGGTTAACAACAAGGCTGAGATCGATGAAGGACTTCACAAGCTTGTAGCAGCTTATAAAGAGAAGACCGGAGTTTCAGTTGAGATCGACACCATCGGCGGTGGACAGGACACACAGGCTATCCTGAAGCAGTACTACCAGGCCGACAACATGCCTGACATCTTCATCTTCGAGGGTGACACACAGTATGAGACATGGAAAGACAGCCTTGTAGACCTCTCAGATGAGGCATGGGTAAACGATACTGAAGCTGAGTATGTAAACGGCGGTAAGGTTTACGGATTCCCAACAACAACAGAAGCAATCGGTCTTGCATACAACGCATCAATCCTTGAGAAAGCAGGCATCGATCCCAAGTCAATCACAGGACCTGAGAGCATGAGAGCAGCATTTGAGAAGATCGACTCCATGAAGGATGAGCTGGGACTTACAGCAGTTATCGGCTACTACACAGAGGCAGCAAATCTCTGGTGGACAGCAGGACAGCATCTCTTGGGAACATACCTGGATGTAGGACTTAAGAGGGATGACACAACATACATCGACATGATCAATGACGGCGGCAAGCTTGATCCTGAGCGTGCCAAGGCATGGGGCGAGATGGTAGCTCTTTTCAATGAGTACACAGATCCCAATGGCGTATCAGGAACATATGATGATCAGGTTGGCGGATTTGCATCAGGCAAGTATGCATTTGTATCACAGGGTTCATGGATCGGCGCAGTTCTTACAGGACAGGATGCCGGAATGTATGCAGATGCAGGCAACTTCAAGGTTGGTATGATCCCTTACGCATTCATCGAGGGACAGGACACAATCCAGACAAATTCACCTAACTGGTGGGGCCTCTACAACGGCGGCAACGTAGATGCAGCCAAGGCATTCATTCAGTGGTGCTCAGAGAACGACGGCGGACAGGAGATCCTTGCCAAGGACTGCGGATGCATCTCTCCTTTCAAGTCATCAACCTTCATGCCTGACGATCCTTTCGCAGACACCATTGCTGAGTACACAGCAGCAGGCAAGACTTCTGCATGGCACTGGCAGGGCTGGAAAGACGGACTTGCACAGAACGTATCCTGCGTAATCTTCCAGGATTTCGCAAAGGGTTCAATCAAGACAACTGACGAATTCATAAGCACACTTTCAAAGGCTATAGAGACATATTATGCACAGTGATCGGATAATCATTCGTGAAGAAAAATTTGATAAAGAAATCTTAAGGCTGAATGAGACTCTCTTTTGCAATGCCAATGGATATATAGGAGTTAGGGGCACCCTGGAGGAAGGGGTGCCCACTAATTTTAACACCATGAGGGGCATGTACCTGGGCGGTGTCTATGAGATCATCCCCATGAAGCAGGCGGAGAGCCTCTGCAATCTCATCGAGAAAAAGCAGACCATGCTCAACGTGGCCGACACCCAGACGATCTTCATGTCGGTGGACGGAGAGGAGTTTGGACTGGATAAGGGAACTCTTTTATCTGATAAGAGGATCCTGAACATGGATGAGGGATTTACCCAGAGGAAGATCCTTTGGAAGAGCCCTCAGGGCAACACCGCAGAGATCAGCATTAAGAGAATGGCCCACTTTAGCTGCCCGAATCTCTTTACACAGGAGTACAGTGTCAGAGCGATTGACTTTGACGGGGCAGTGTCCTTTGACTCAAGGCATATTTCGGATGTAAAGAACTACTCAAATCCCGACGACCCCAGACTTGCTGCCGAGAGCGAGGCGTATCTGACAACAGACAGATGTGAAGTTAAGGACGGCATTTCACTGACAGTATCATCCACCCGGGTAAGCAGGTTATCAATTGCCGCTGCAGTGGGACACAGCCTCTGCGTAGAGCAGGAGGGCAGGGTGATCGATGAGGGCATCCCCTTCGCATATGAGAAGAAGGAAGACACCGGAGTTTCTGCCAAGGCCGTGGCTCATCTCGACAAGGGCGACAGCGCGGTCCTGACAAAGTACACGGTATTCTCGGATACCTTAAGGTCTGATGATCCTGCAGCTGCGGTTTTAAGTCTGATAAAAGACCTTATGGCAAAAGACATAAAGGACCTCTACAGATCACAGAAGGAGATTCTGGAAAGATTCTGGTCCGATGCCGGAATGGAGATCGAGGGCGACGATGAGCTTGAGCTTGCGATGGCCTTCAACATGTATCAGCTCTTTTCCTCATCACCCAGGGCAGACAGGATGAGCATGGCTGCTAAGGGTCTGTCCGGAGAGGGCTACGAGGGGCACTACTTCTGGGATACAGAGATGTATGCACTTCCGTTCTTCGTCCTGACTGATACAGAGCAGGCTAAAAAGATCCTGGCGTTCCGTTATGAGACCTTGAAGGAAGCTAAGGAAAATGCGCTTTTGCTTGGACATAAAAAAGGAGCTCTCTATCCCTGGAGGACCATAACAGGAGTTGAGTGCTCAGGTTATTTCCCCAGCGGAACAGCTGCATATCACATAAACGGTGCTATTTCATCTGCCATCGTTTCCTACTACCTGGCAACCGGGGATGTGGACTACATCCTGAAAGAAGGCGAAGAGATCCTTATTGAGACTGCACGCCTGTGGCTGGATACTGGTAACTACGACAGGAAGGGCAGGTTCGTCATCAATGAGGTAACAGGCCCCGACGAGTATACCTGCATGGTGGATAACAACTACTATACCAATGCCTGTGCTGCTCACGGAATGAAATGGGCAGTAAGGCTGATGAAAGAGCTTGAAGGCGAACCGGCAATGGCCGAGCTCAGATCAAGGCTTGGAGTAACTGATGAGGAGCTTGCTGAGATCCAAAGGGCTGCCGATGCAATGTATCTTCCTTATGATGAGGAGCTTGGAATAAGTCCTCAGGATGATTCGTTCCTGCAAAAGCCAATTTGGGACATCGCAGCAACTCCGAGAGAAGAGTTCCCGCTGCTTCTCCATTATCATCCGCTGCATTTGTACAGATACCAGGTGTGCAAACAGGCTGACACGGTTCTGGCACATTTTCTTTTCCCTGAGAATGCAGACAAGCAGACCATGGAAAAGAGCTACAGGTACTACGAGAAGATCACAACACACGATTCTTCGCTCTCAACCTGTGTATTCTCCATGCAGGCTTCAAGGCTTGGCCTTCATGAAGAGGCAGAGAAGTATTTTGGGGATTCAGCAAAGTTGGACCTCTACAACCTTCACAAAAACACCGGCGACGGCGTTCACACAGCCAACATGGGCGGAGCTTACATGGCAATCGTATATGGCTTTGCCGGGGTGAAGATAACCGCAGATGGCATCTCCATCGATCCCTTCGTTCCTAAAAAACTTAAGGGATACAGCTTCAGCTTCATCTACAGGGGAAGGCACATAAGGCTTGAAGTCCGCGAAGGACTCATGGCCGTTACGCTAATGGACGGCGATGGATTTGAGCTTTGCCACGACGGAGAGAAATTCAGCATTGATAAAAAAGGCGATAGGAGAGAATGGACTCTGAAGCAGTGAGTTTATCTGTTAGTGTTGCGCAACAGTCATAATTGAATTTTATAAAAAAATAACCGGAGGGTGTACATTTGAGATGAACCCTCCGGCTTTTTTGTATATGATCAGTTGGCGCCACTATTCACAGCACTCTTGTTTCTCCATTTTCCAAACCTGTAGAAGTAAATACTCATGGCCGCGCCGATTGCCCAGGCGATGAGCAGTGACCAGAATATCATATCCTGATTGCCCTTGGGCATTGCTTCTGTGCGGCTAAGATAAACCATCAGATATGCAAGGGGCATACGCAGGAAAAATGTCTCGATGATCGAGATCCACATGGGAGTGATCGTATCTCCGGCGCCTCGCATAACACCGGTCAGTGCCTGTATTATTGCCATCAGAATATAGCCGACGGCAAGGATCCTCATGATATGCATTCCAAGGGAAACGAGCTCTTCTGTATTCGTAAATATACTCATCAGTCCTCTGCCAAAGAGAAGGATGATCGCAACAATAAGGACTGAAAACATAAGAGACATTATAAGTCCCTGTCTTGAACCTTTTTCAACCCTCTCCCTGTTGCCGGCACCGATGTTCTGACCGGCGTAGGTGGTAAGCGCAGCTCCAAAGGAGAAGATAGGAAGGACTGCAAATCCGTCTACACGCTGTACGATTACGTTTGCTGCAATGAGCTGTTCTCCGAAGGAGTTGGTCAGTGACTGTACGAGTACGATCGACATGGAAAAGATCGCCTGAGTGATCCCGGAAGGGAATCCGAGCCTGATGATCTGTCCTGCATAGTGGCTGTCCCATTTAAAGAATCTGATGCCGAAGTCAAACACATCATTCATTTTCCGAAGTCTGTTGATACAGAGTATTGCTGATATTCCCTGAGCGATGATCGTTGCCAGGGCCACTCCCGATACGCCCATTCCAAATGCTGCGACGAACAGAATATCAAGGACAATATTTATAACGCTGGCAACTATGAGATAGATAAGCGCGCTCACCGCATCGCCCATTCCCCTTAGAACACCGCTTAAGATATTGTAAAAACCGAGGCCGATACTGCCAAGGAACAATATGATAAGATAATTGGAACACCAGTCAAGTATGCTCTCAGGAGTTCGCAGAAGAACAAGCATTGGACGGGCAATCGCAACGCCGATCACGGTCATCGCGATTGATGCAATGAATATCAGTGTAAAGCAGTTACCTATGGTCCAGGAGAGAGCATTTCTATCTCTGGCTCCAAGGTACTGGGCTACCATGATGGTGGCGCCCATACTTATTCCTATGAATAAAACCAGCAGCAGATTTAAGATGGGAGCTGCGCTTCCTACAGCGGCCAGAGCGTTGTCACCTACATATCTGCCAACTACTATACTGTCTACAGTACTGTACAGCTGCTGTACGACATTGCCCAATAGCATCGGCACGGTAAATCTTAAAATCTGTTTCCAGGGATCACCGACTGTCATATCTACAGCGTCAAATGCTTTTAGTTTCATTTTCAAACCTCACTTCAATGTATTGTGTACAATCTAATATACAGGGAAAATAATTCTTTTTCAACTGTTTTTTTCAAAAAATATGATGAAGAGGAAGTCTTTGCAAGGTATATATCCCGGAATTTTTTGTGTATAATAGTAGCAGTAAGATACAGCAAAATACAGTAATGGGATGAAAAGAAGCAAGAATAAGAGGGGAAGAATATGATAAGTTGTCCTAATTGTGGAGGAAACCCGCGTTTTGATATAGCAAGCCAAAAGCTCCTGTGTCCAAACTGCGGGTCATTTTTTGATGTGGAGAGCTTTCCGGAGGAGCAGTCCGGGGCAGAGATGCAGACTGTCTCCGGGGAGTATGCGAACGAACCGGACAAGATGCAGGTCAAGATCTATACCTGCTCCCAGTGCGGCGGCGAGCTCATGAGCATGGATACGGATGCGACTGCCTTTTGCAGCTACTGCGGATCTCATCAGATCCTTGAGGAGAGGCTTTCGATGCAGGAGCGTCCCAAGCGCATAATACCCTTTAAGATTACCAAGGATGATTGCAAAAAGGCCTATGAGTCGAGACTTAAGAGAAGTCTCTTTGCGCCAAAAGAGCTGAAAGATCCGTCCTACATCGACGAGTTTCGAAGTATCTATATGCCATACTGGTACTATGATTTTACCCAGAAAGGCAACATAGCCCTTAGCGGAACAACTGAAAGAAGGAGCGGTGACTACAAGATCATCGACAGCTACAGGCTGTCTGTGGATGCTGACAACGAATACAACGGCATAGCTCATGATGCTTCGACATCCTTTGACGATAAGATGTCTGAGAGTCTTGCTCCCTTTGACACGAGGCAGACCGTGCCTTTTTCCACATCATATCTGTCAGGTTTTTATGCTGATATACCGGATGTGGAAAAGACAACCTATGAGACAGAATCCGCTAACATCGCTGCCAGGGAAACCCTGGATAAAATAGGTGATTTCAAGGAGTTTTCACCATACACACTAAAGGAACTCAACGATGTCCAGGCAGTAAGCAAGACCCTCACCAAGACTAAACTGGTGGAATCAGCCATGTTCCCTGTATGGTTTCTGTCCTACAGGAAGGATGACAGGGTTGCGTATGCGGCCATCAACGGACAGACAGGTAAGATGACTGCGGATATCCCTATAGATCAGAAGAGATATCTGCTCGGAGTGGGAATAGTTGCAGCGATCATATGGGTTATTCTGCAGACCTTCAATATAGCGTCGCTCCAGGGAATAGTCCTGGCGGTAGTATTTGGTGCTATGGCGGGAACTCTGGTCTATGGCATGATACTGTACAAACTGCAGGAAGATATCCAGAACCGTGAATGGGAGGCGCACATGCGAGAGCGGTTTTTAAAAAAACAGCAGGAAAAAGACGATCCACCTGCAGACGAAGAAGAGAAGAAAAAGAAAAAGAAGAAAAGCAGCAAGATACCTGTGAAATCAACTGGAGCATTGGGGATATTAGGGACCTTGGCCTTTTGGGGCATTCTTTTGGCGGCTGCCGGTGTTACGAAGTTTTTAGATCTTGAATGGCTTATTATTGTCGAGCCTTTTATTGCAGCGGGCTATGTGTATCTTGCGTTTGATGATAAGCACATAAAGCGAGGCAAGATAAGTAATCTGGCGCTGTGCGCAGCTACAGTGATCGGTGTATTGGTGTGGTACTTCAACCCCTATATTGATGCTTTGTACTATGGCAGCTGCATACTGATGATGGCATGTGTTGTGTGGTGCTTCTTTGATGCACTGTATTACTACAACCAGTTAATGACAAGACCACTTCCTCAGTTTAACAAAAAAGGAGGTGATGACCGTGCGTAAAACAGATTCAGGTAAAAATATACTTTTTAAAATTTCAGCGTTAATCACTGCTGCAATACTCATCTTTGCTGCATTTGTCTCTCCGGTTTTTTCTCTTTTTGCGCAGGCATCAGATGATGAAGAACAGCAGAGCAGCACACCTTATGAGGTCTACATAGGAGACTTCTCAAATCTTTTATCTGATGAGCAGGAAGAGGAACTATATAATGTAATGCTTGACGGTATCGTATATGGAAATATGGTGTTTGTCACAACTGACTATACAGAGGGATACAATACAAAAGACTATATTGAAAAGATGTATCAGACTGACGAACGACTCAAGGGCACCAGCGCAGTCATTTACATGATCGATATGGATAACCGTCTTCTCTGGATAAGCGGATATGGCGATGCCCGTAAAACAATCACACCTGATTACGGAAATCTCATTACTGACAATATCTATAAATATGCCAAGGATGGTGACTACTACACATGTGCGGTAAAAGGCTTTGAGCAGATATGCCAAAGGCTTGCCGGAAGCCGCGTGTCAGGTTCCCTTAGAAGTGTGGGCAATCTTTGCACGGCAGTGATAGTGGCTGAGATAATCTGCTTTGCGTTTGCATATGTGAGTTCAGCATCAAAGAAAGCTGCAGATTCGCAGATACTTGAAAATCTTGCGCTTACTATGGACATCAAGAATCCGACAGTAAAGAAAACAGGAACGAGAAAAGTATATGACCCTGTCAGATCTTCCTCATCTTCAGGCGGCAGCAGAGGCGGAGGAGGAGGCGGAGGCTTCAGCGGAGGAGGCGGAGGCCACGGTTTCTGATAGATTAAGAATAAGGCCCGATGATCACTCATCAGGCCTTGTTTTTTTGGTTATGCGCCTGCCGCTGCTGGTGATGGCCCTTTCGGGACAGACCATGATACAGAGGTGGCATCCGACGCAGCTCTTCGGGTCGAGCCTTGGCTTTCTGTTTTCGCCGAGGTAGATGGCCTGGTGGCCGCCGTCGTCGCAGGAGATCATGCATCTGCCACAGCCGATGCACTTATTTGGATGAAATTTGGGATATACGATACTGTCCCTCTCAAGGGTCTCAGTCGACATGCTGATGGAATCTATGGCGAGGCCCTTTATGTCTTTTACGCTGTTAAAGCCTTTTTCTCTGAGATAATAGCTAAGGCCGGACCTCAGATCATCAATGATCCTGTATCCGTACTGCATGACAGCAGTGGTTACCTGAAGGGTGTCGGAGCCAAGCAGCAGAAAGTCGAGTGCGTCGGATACTGTCTCGATACCGCCCATTCCGCTTATGTGCATGCCCTTTAGCTTCTCGTTAAGCGATAATTCTGTAATGAACCTCAGAGCGATGGGTTTGACTGCATTGCCGCTGTAGCCGCCCACAGCGGATTTGCCGCGAACGGAGGGCTCGGATACATAGGTGTGTGGATTGATGTCCATGACGCTCTTGATGGTGTTGATGGCGGAGATCCCGTCGGCGCCGCCCCGAAGTGCCGCCTCGGCAGCGGGAGACATGTTGGCAACGTTGGGGGTCAGCTTGGCAAGTACCGGTATGGAAACAGCCTCCTTTACGGCTCTTGTATATTCTTCGACAAGCTCGGGGATCTGTCCGATGTCTGAGCCAAGACCGCTGTCTCTTAGGTTAGGACAGGAGAAGTTCAGCTCCAGGGCATCCGCTCCGTTTTTCTCACATTCTTTTGCAAGATATGCCCATTCCTCACTGTCACGGCCCATGATGGAAGCGAGGATGAATTTGCCGGGATAGTGCTCCTTGAGTTTTCTGAAGATCTCCATGTTCTCGGGAACGCTGTGATCGGAGAGCTGCTCAATGTTCTTAAAGCCCGTGAAGGTCTGGCCGTCGCCCTTGATGACGGAGAACCTTGGTGAGGCCTCATGGATCTCAAAGTTGCATATGGTCTTGAAGGCTGCTCCCGCCCAGCCGGCCTCGAAGGCTCTGGCGCACATGTCGTAGGTGGAAGCGACCACTGAAGATGACAGAAGAAAAGGATTCTCCAGCTCAATGCCGCAAAGATCGGTCCTTAGATTGGAGAAGTCCTCAGAAAAGGGCACATCGTGGAAAGGCCTGACTTCGTCATGGAGCCTGGTAAGAAGTTTTTTTATGTGAACCTGATGCGGCCTTACACAGTAATCTTCACAGGGAGCATTGCAGGTGAGACAAACGTTTTTATCAGGCAGCATTTTCGCTGCAGCGGCCTCGTTGTCAAACCATATACTTCTTAAAAAATCAGAGGGGATCATCATGGGACAAGCCCTGTCGCAGGGGGCGTTGTAGCACAGAGCACAGCGCTGCATATCGGAACGGTAGATTTTTTTCTGGAATGCCATGGGAACCTCCTTTGGTAGTGCAAAGCGCGGAACAATTCACAGATACACCATATACATTCATTATATCAGAAATTATGCAAAATCTCTTTAAGTTAGGCAGATAATATAGTATCATTAAAATTGTGAAAAAGTTGATATTTCAAGGGGTAGCATGTCTTCCCGGCATGCCGCCTCTTTTCGTATGTTTTAGCACTTTAATTGTTGGAGGAAACCTGGTTGGATATTGAAAAGCAGAAGAGAGCCCCTGTTTATGAGGCTTTGGAGAGGTTTAGAAAGCAGAGAGTGGTGCCCTTTGATGTACCGGGCCACAAGAGGGGACGCGGAAACCCGGAGCTGGTGAGCTTTCTCGGTGAGAGATGCGTGGGGATAGATGTCAATTCCATGAAGCCGCTGGACAATCTCTGTCACCCGGTCTCAGTCATCAAAGAGGCGGAGGAACTGATGGCAGACGCATTTGGCGCATCCCACGCATTTTTGATGGTAGGCGGTACCACCAGCGCGGTTCAGGCCATGGTCCTATCCAGTGTCAAGATGGGGGAGAAGATCATAATGCCAAGGAACGTCCACAAGAGCGCCATCAATGCGCTGATCCTGTGCGGCGCCATTCCTGTGTACATCGATCCCAAGGTGGATACCAAGCTGGGCATCCCGCTGGGCATGGAGCTTTCCGATGTCAGAAAGGCAGTGGAGCAGAACCCTGACGCCAAGGCAATCCTGATCAACAATCCCTCATATTACGGTATATGTTCGGATCTTAAGAGCATAGTAGACCTGGCTCATTCAAAGGGCATGAAGGCCCTGGTTGATGAGGCCCACGGCACGCATCTTTATTTTGGTCCAGGCCTTCCTTTGAACGGTATGGCTGCGGGAGCTGACATGTCGGCCATAAGCATGCACAAGTCAGGCGGAAGTCTCACCCAGAGCTCCATTCTTCTGTGCGGCCCCGGAGCCAACACAGGATACATCAGCAGGATCGTGAATCTCACCCAGACCACGTCGGCCAGTTATCTGCTCCTTGGAAGCCTTGATATCTCCAGGAGGAATCTGGCTCTCAACGGAGCTGCCAGCTTTGAGAAGGTGACGGGAATGGCTCAGTACGCCAGAGAGGAGATCAACGACATCGGCGGCTATTATGCCTATGGAAAAGAGCTGAAGAACGGCGGCAGCATCTTTGACTTCGACGAGACCAAACTGGTGGTGAACACCAGGAGCATCGGCCTTACCGGAATCGAGGTCTACGACCTTCTTCGTGACGAATACGACATACAGATGGAGTTTGGCGATCTTTCAAACGTTATGGCTTACATATCCATCGGCGACAGACTTCAGGACATTGAGCGCCTTGCAGGGGCACTTGCCGATATCAGAAGGCTCTATTCCAAGCCTGAACAGAGCTTTTTCTCGGCAGAGTATGTGACCCCCATTGTCAAGGCAACGCCTCAGGAAGCCTTCTACGCGGAAAAAGAGTCAGTCCCCCTTGATGACACCATCGGCCGCATCAGCGCCGAGTCCGTCATGTGCTACCCGCCGGGCATCCCGATCCTGTCCCCCGGCGAGATGATAACCGGGGAAATCCTGGAGTACATCAAAACAGCCATGGAAAAAGGCTGTTCCATGCAGGGCCCCGAGAGCGAGGACATCTCAGAACTCTTCGTCCTGAAGTAACTGAAAATTAAGGATCGAATTGTTAGATATCAATCTAAATATAAGCATCATATAAATCATGCTATTGTAGATAGTATTAAAACAGGGCATGGTATACATTTGAATTTATATTTTTCAATTAGCCCTTCAATAGCTGTACTGGTTGTATCTGTGCAATCTAAATATAATCGATATAGCTGATTTCTGTACATTCTACTACTTATAAATGAATGAGTGAGGTGACGGACAGAACAATATAATGAACCAGACCGATTTGAGTTTTGCGCTCCAAAGTCTGTAACATTAAAAAACTTCCGCGCAAAAATCATCGGAGGTCTGGGCATTATATTGTTCTGCCCGTCACCGGACCCCATAAAAGGAGGAACGTAACCAAAAAATGGCAGAGATGGATTATTGGTTCAGCGATATGCATACCGGAAATGTGAAGATCAGTATAAGGCTCAGCAGACAGCTCTTTTCCGGCACAAGTGAATTTCAGAGGATCGACGTATTTGACTCGCCGGAGTTCGGCAAATTCCTTACCTCCGACGGCAACATAATATTCTCCGAGAAGGACGAATTTACCTACGACGAAATGATCGTCCACGTTCCCATGGCAGTCCATCCCAAGGTCCAGCGAGTACTGGTCCTGGGCGGCGGCGACGGCGGAGTGGCAAGAGAGCTGACTCATTATGAGGAGATCAAGGTCATTGACGTGGTGGAGCCGGACTCCATGTTTGTGGATGTCTGCAAGCAGTACTTCCCGGATAATGCCATAGGTCTTGAGGACGACAGGGTGCATATCTTTTACCAGGACGGACTCAAGTACTTAAGGAAGTGCGAGGATATGTACGACCTGATCATAAATGACGCAACAGAGCCCCTGGGGCATGAAGCAGGTCTTTTCACAAAAGAGTTTTACGGCAGCTGCTACAAGGCCCTTCACGACGACGGAATAATGGTGTATCAGCATGGCAGTCCCTTCTACGACGAGGACGAGGAGAGCTGCAGGGCCATGCACAGAAAGGCCTACAGAGTGTTCCCGGTAAACAGGGTCTATCAGGCCCACATACCGACCTGTCCCGCAGGCTACTGGCTCTTTGGTTTTGCCAGCAAAAAGTACCATCCACTCAAAGATTTCAATCCCGACAGATGGGATGAGAGAGGGATCAAAACCTGGTATTACACGACACACCTGCACAAGGGTGCGTTCATGCTGCCCAAGTATGTTGAAGATCTTTTGCAGGAAGAAGAGGACATGTCGCGTTGAAGCGCGTCTTCATATACATGAATTTACATTAGCGAATTGGAGGAAAAGAAATGAGATTACTGGTAATTGGATGTGGAGGAGTTGCACAGGTTGCTATTCAGAAGTGCGCTCAGAATAAAGAAGTATTTACGCATATGTGCCTGGCCAGCAGGACTGTCAGCAAATGCGACGCCCTTAAGGAGAAGATTGAGAAGGCCGGCTACCCCGTTGAGATCACTACTGCAACCGTCAACGCTGATGACGCTCAGGATGTCGTAAGAGTTATCAGGGAGTACAAGCCGGATGCCGTTCTGAATGTGGCGCTTCCATATCAGGACCTGGCCATCATGGACGCCTGCCTTGAGTGCAAGGTGGACTATATTGACACAGCCAATTACGAGCCTGAGGATACCGATGAGCCTGTTTGGCGCGCAGCATACGAGAAGAGATGCAAGGAGAAGGGCTTTACCGCATACTTCGACTACAGCTACCAGTGGGCTTACATGGATAAGTTCAAAGAGGCAGGCATAACAGGACTTCTTGGCACCGGATTCGACCCCGGCGTAACAAGCGTATTTACTGCTTATGCCAAGAAACACTACTTTGACAGGATCGACACGATCGACATCCTGGACTGCAACGGCGGCGATCACGGATACGCCTTTGCCACCAATTTCAATCCTGAGATCAACCTCCGCGAAGTCAGCGCCAACGGCAGCTACTGGGAGGATGGCCACTGGGTTGAGACCAAGCCCATGGAGATAAAGAGAGAGTACGATTTTCCTGAGGTTGGTAAAAAAGACATGTACCTCCTTCACCACGAGGAGATAGAGGCCCTGGGCAGAAACTTCCCTGAGGTTAAGAGAATCAGGTTCTTCATGACCTTTGGACAGAGTTATCTTGATCACATGAGATGCCTTGAGGACGTTGGAATGCTTTCAACAACTCCAATAAAATTTGAAGGCAA
>JAEEGH010022069.1_pt1 | contig 13093 bp, 10 predicted proteins | sample 9134181 | NCBI WGS metagenome assembly JAEEGH01 (sample SAMN16246544, study PRJNA631951) | gut metagenome | biome: gut microbiome; feature: rumen; material: DP-attached | host: Bos | place: Iran: Karaj | collected 2018-10 | reverse complement strand
AAACTGACGGGCAGGTAAGCAGGAGATCCTGACAATGAACAAAACGTGGAGCTTATACAAAGCTTTCAGTTCGAATCTTGAGATGCCCAAGCCGAACGGGGAGAAAAAGATCAAGCTTTATAACAGGTTCGGAATCATAGCATTCATCGGGATAATGCTGCCGATATCTGTTGTTGTCGGTTATATCACGTATATCATTACGGATCTTCTGTTTGTTTTCGACGGCAATTCATACGGGCTTTTGTCAGAGATAGATCTTATATCCGCATTTGCCTTGATCTTCGGAATGCCTCTGATGTTCAGTGTTCTGTTCTTCTCATCAGATCTTGGTTTTCTTACGGCTTTCCCGATAAAGCCCGTATCACTTTATGCCGCGAGATTCTGGCATACATTCAAAGCCGAGAATGTCATGACATCAAATGTCCTGTTTGCTATCTATATCGGATACTTTATATCTTCAATAAAACACACCGGAATGGCATCTGCGCTCCATCCTGTATCGCTGATATCTTCGGTCGTGGGCTTTTTCGGATCCCTTCTGGTTCCTCTGATCTATTGTTCGGTGATCGGAATGCTGTTGATGTTACTGCTTAGAAGATTTAACCGCACCGATATCTACTACAATTCATCGCTTGTGCTGTTCATCATCTTTGCACTGATGTTCTTTATGTCTTTCAGCGGGTACGGAAGCGTAAGCACAGTGAATTATATTGATTCGCTTGTCGTCGGCAGAAACCTTTTCACTACCATCTGCAATGTCCTTTTCCCGACAAATTATCTGACGACTTTATCCCTGAGGACACACAGGATACTGCCTCTGATCGGATCTGTGCTCATAATGGCTGCCATGTACAGTTTATCTGTTCTTGTTGCTCACTTCACATACCGCAAAGGACTTTTTGCGGCAGCGGTCATCAGCAATAAAAAAACATCACGCAAAAAAGAATCGGCATATGTAAAACGCACAGTCTTCAGTGCTCTTCTGATCAAGGAGATCAAAGTGCTTATAAGAACGATGACATACCGCATGAACTGCGTTTTTGCCAACCTTCTATGGCCGGCAGCCGCGATCATTTTTATATTTGAAGCTCCGAAACATGAATTCTTCAAGATATTCTCTTATAAGCTCGGAACCGGTGATCCTCAAAGTCAGGTCATTCTTTTTGTTATCTTTATCGCGGCAGCTTTCATAGCGTCAGGCCTTAATTCGATAGCTTCAACTTCCTTTACAAGAGAAGGTGTCCACATTGATATGCTAAAATACCTTCCTGCTCCTCTTGATAAACAGATCAAAGCCAAGATCCTGACATCTGTTCTTTTCACGTTTATTCCGGAGATCATTGCCGTGATACTTGTTGCAGTAAGCTTAAAGATGTTTCTGATGCTTCCTGTCTACATATTCATCTCATTTGTATGCATTCTGATCGCAACCATGATCGGTGTCCTCATGGATTCCATCTCGCCTTACACTGTCTGGTCTGACGAATTAAGCGCCCTGAGAGGCAATCTTAACTGCTTCTTTAATCTTGCTGCCGAGATGCTCGCTGCACTTTTTACAGGCGGGATCGCATACGGTCTATATCTGTTGTCCTCAAGTTCGCTCATCACAATATCAGTGATCTCCGTGATCCTGATAACCGCCGGAGTTGTCTGCATCTTTTCAGGAATTCCAAGGACAAAAAAGAATATCGAAATGCTCAGATAAATACAGGATCTTTTTCCTGATCAGGTTACTTTCTTTCTAAAGAGAAACGCATTGTCCGTCTTTCCTGATGTAGTGATATACTTACAAAAGTGCCTATTTGCACAAAATAATCAGGAGAATGGAAGCATATGAAAAAAGTGATCATTGTAGGAGCGGGGATCTCCGGAATGACTGCAGGCATCATCCTGCAAAATTCAGGTTTTGAGACCGAGATCTTTGAGAAAAATCCCGTACCGGGCGGAGAACTTACCGGCTGGAAACGTAACGGAATATATATCGATAACTGTATCGATTATCTCATGTGCAGCAAAAAGGGAAGTGCCATGAACGAGCTCTGGCACGAGATCGGTATGCTTGATGACAGCGTAAAGATGTTCGATAAGAACAGATTCTTTACTTATAAGGGTCACGGCGGTGAGATCACATACTGGAGAGATAAGGAAAGAACAAAGCGTGAGATGCTTGAACTTTCTCCTGACGATAAGGAAGCGATCGAAAAGTTCTTCGAGAACGTTACCAGAGCCGAGAGCATGATAATGCCGATCGAAAAGCCGATGGATAAGATGGGCCCGAGAGATTTCATGAAGCTCGGTGACTTCATCAAGAACATCCCGGCTGCCCAGAAAGCTTATCAGGGTGTCAGCGTCAAGGATCTTGCAAACAGCTTCAAGAGCCCTGTTTTAAGAGGTTCTGTAATGAATACTCATCCTGAGATGACACAGGCATATTCATTCATAATGTCATATGCCATGGTCACTTCGGGAAGCGGAGATATCCCTGAGGGCGGCTCGCTTGCTGCAGCATTGAGGATTGCTGATAAATACAGGAAAGCCGGCGGAAAGCTTAATCTCAATTCACCGGTAAAGAACGTTAAGATCGAAGGAAAGACCGCTTCAGGCATCGTTCTTGAGAGCGGTGAGGAAGTTAAAGCTGATTATGTTATCTGCGCAACAGATGCTAATCACACATTCACGCATCTTCTTCCTGTAGAATATATGCCTAAGAAACTTAAGAACTGTTTTGACGACAAAGAGCACTTCTCGGTATTCTCCAAATTCCATGCTGCTTTCCTTGTGGACGGCAAGACGACCATCCCTGAAGATACGACGTTCTGGGACAGCGAAGGTCTTAATGTGTGGGGAAGACAGATCACGGATGTAGGTGTTATCTGCTACGACTACGATCCCACGATAACACCTGAAGGAAAGACTATCCTTCAGATGAAGATATTCCAGTATGGCGACGAAGTGGACAAATGGTTCGAGCTCAGCAAAGACCGTGAAAAGTACGAAGCTAAGAAGAACGAGATCGCCGAAGCAATGAAGGTTCTCATCGAAAAGCAGTTCCCCGAGACAGAAGGAAAGATCAGCGTGATCGATACCTGGACGCCTGTCTCATATGCAAGAAACTGCAACGCGTACAGAGGCGCTTATATGGCTTTTGTCGCTGACAAAGACACCAAGACGGTCACCACACCCGGTGTTGTTAAAAAGCTTAAGAATGTATTCCTTGCAGGACAGTGGCTCATGGGTTCGGGCGGACTTCCGCCGGCAACCGCTCAGGGCAAATATGCTGCCTGGAGGATCTGCAAAAAAGAGGGCGTTATCTGCAAATGATCAATCCGCTCTCGGCATCATTATCGATAGAGTAAACGAATCATCTTCTGATTCGGCTTTTAAGATGCCGTTGCAGTCTTCCACGGAACGTCTGACATTCATCAGACCGAAGCCGTGATGATCTTTATCCTTTTTGGATGTGTAACCGGAAGAACTGAGAAGCTTGTCTGTATCAGTTTTTCCGGTTGCTGAATTTTTGATCTTGATTACAAAGAATTTGTCTGTCCTTTTGATGCTGAATCTTATGTAAGGTTCGCTGCATGCCGATGCCGCTTCGATGGCATTATCCAGCGCATTTGCGAATATGCTGCACATATCCGCAGGTTTTATCTTAAGACCGCCGTCTGCGACACCGTCCAGATCAAATGTTATGTTCTGCGCATCCATCTTATCGGCTTTCATGGATATTATGATGTCGAGCATCTCATCACCTGTCACATATTTCGGTGACAGCGAGCTGACATTTCCCAGCAAGTCCGCAAGGTGAGATCTGGCCTCATCTTCATGTCCCTGTTCGAGCATCATCTGGATCATGGAAAGGTTGTTCTTTATGTCATGTCTGAATGCTCTGGTCTCTATCTGCTGTTTTTTATACTGTCCGATGTATTCAAGCTCGGCATTAATGTACGTCTCCTGCGATTTGTTCTTTTCACGCAGTGACCTTTCCACTGAAGATATGACCATTATGACCGGAGCAGCAAGTCCCAGGAGCACGATCCCAATGCCGAATAAAAAACTCATCAGTCTGTATCTTTCCTCGAACGTGATCTCCTCTGACGGCAAAACGACAGGGATAAACGGAACTATCATGAACAGCAGTATCCATACGACGAAAAGGATCCTGTAAGGAGTGCTTATAACATAGAATTTCTTCGGTCTGTAGAATCCGAAATAAGCTATCAGGAATAGCAGCAGGGTGAGCAGAAAATTAACGGATGAGATCGCTAACCAAAGCGGGCCTGTAGCATAATTGTTATAATACAGGTCCTCATAGATCTCTTCTGTTCCGCCGGCAAGATAGATGACCGATATCTCGGAGAAATTACTGATGTAAAGGGTGAACAGATAGAAGCATAGTGTGGATTCCAGAGCACGGATGAATTTCTTTTCCTTGAAAGCGAACAGATAGAAGATAAAACCATAGACAAACATAGCCATACTCATAATGTTGCTCATTACGAAGTATTCTTCATTGGTTATATCGTCCGTATATATAAAGTTCAGGATCAAGGTGCTTATTATGGTCAAAAGTAATACACCAAGTGAAGATAAAACGAGTTTTTTCGACAGCTGGATATAACGCCCGAGAAAGCATGCCGACACCATTATCACCAGCAGCATTGCAAGGATTATCTGTGCGTTGTTCAATACGGCATTTACCAGACTGTAGATAAACATGATCATCTCTTCAGTCATATCAGAACGCCGTCCTTTCAACATAAGCATACAATGCTTCTTTAAGAGTTTTTACGTTGCTGCGGCTGACGGGAAGGATGACTTCATTATCCATAATGACATCATTTTTGGAGACTTTTTTCACTTTGGAAAGAGAAATAAGATAACCTCTGTGGATCCTGAAGAAACCGTCATTTTTGAGCTGTTCTTCAAAATCCCCGATATTGTATCTTATGACATGCTCATCTTTTGAAGTCACGATCTTCACATTCTGGTTCATGGACTCCATATAGACGATATCTTTGATGTCTATAAGAAGCTCGATGCCTTCCTCTTTGATTATCAGATGACGTGAACTGCCCTGCTTATCCTGAACATATCTGATGACTTCTTTGAGTTTGTCGATGTCGACGGGTTTGGTGAGGTATCTTAATGCGTTTACCTCATATCCTTCAAGAGCGTATTCCACATGTCCTGTGAGGAAGATGATAAATACCTTGTCAGACTTTTCTCTGAGTTTCTTTGCCAGAGTGATACCGTCGATGGCAGGCATCTCGATATCAAGGAAGATAAGATCATACGGTTCATCCGCGAAGGATTCCATAAGTCTTTTGCCGTCATCAAATGTATCGATATCGCAATCGATATTTATGAGCAGTTTATCAAGAAGAGTCTTCAGTTCAACTCTGTATCTTTCTTCATCATCGCATACAGCAATACGCATTTAAGGATCACCTCATAACATTACTGTATTGAATTCTAAATAAACATTTCACCGTTCGCAATACCGTTTACGACGCAAAAAATACAGTTCACTCCAAATTGCCGGACAGGTGTATCAGTGATGCTACAATCGCCTCAGTTCAATGAAGAAAGGAATATTCAAAATGAAGAAAGTCTTAAAACAGATCGGAAAAGCAATAGCTTATTTTGCTGTATATTTCACTGTATCCAACGTAGTCACACTTATCGTATCCATGGTGCTCGGATATGTAAGAGGCAGGGAATACGGTGCAGCCGGCTTATCAGCTGAGGAGGGACTGGCACTGGTCCAGTCCGAGATGAACAGCCTGACAGGCATCTGCCTTCTGGTATCGGCCATCCTTGCCCTGATCACTTATGCCGTGATCGAAAAGGTTAAGAAGTCAAATCTCGCAAAAGAAACAGATATGAAAAAGGTCTCCGGAAAGCAGCTCATCCTTACAGTCACCGGAGCACTCGGCGCCATGTTCTTTATGAACTTCATGCTCAGCATCCTTCCCATCCCCGAAGATCTTACAGGGAACCTCGAAAACGGTATGCAGACACTCACTTCATATCCGTTCTGGCAGGCGATTCTGGCAAATGCAATCTTCGTACCTATTATTGAGGAAGTGGTATTCAGAGGATATATATTTAACAGGCTCGAAAAAGCAATGCCTTCAATAGTTGCAGCATTGATCTCATCTGCCGCTTTCGGTATTGCTCACGGCGGCCTTGTCTGGGCAGTATGGGCATTTGCTCTCGGTATGATCATCTGCGTCGTAAGGATCAAGTCCGGTTCGATCATTCCGGGCATCATCTTCCACATCATCATGAATACATATGCAATGGTCGTCTCATATTTCCCTGTTCTTGATAAGCTTACCAAAGGCGGCATGATCGCTCTTACGGTAATCGGCGGATTAATGATGGCAGTATACATTGCCGGAATCCTCACGGATAAGGAAAACGGAAAAGAAAAAGCAGAAGTAAAGATCTTATCTTCAAAGGCCTGATAATTTGGTTAATCAGTATATTTCCGGGGTGTCTCAAAATGAGTCACCCTTTAGTTTTATATCAAAAACGTTCTCCGGAAAGTGTTAGTGATATCATGTCGCTTTTTAGGTATTCTGTGTCGTTTCTTATTGGTTTTCTGCAGACAAATTACCCCTTTTTGAAGGCCCCATTGACTGCTAAAGTCTGATCTGTATAACAACCATGGCAGGTTGCGATTGGTCTGCTTTCATTTATTTCTTTTCCGGCTTTGCTTTTATTTCCAATTACTGATAAATCGAATGATATAATTTTCATGTATGAAGATCATTTCCTAATCTAAATCATTTTCCTTGAGGTGCCGGTTATGCCTGATTCAGTTGAAAGAAAGAACGTAAAGGTTACGGGCGGAGTTTTCAGAGAACGCATGGATCTTAACAGAGCTTATCTTATGGAGCTTGATACGACGTGCCTTCTGCAGAATTTCTATATTGAGGCCGGCATCGGACTGCCCGGAATACAGGCGGTATCAGACCCTTCTGCCGCAAAGCTTCATTGGGGCTGGGAAGCGCCTGTATGTCAGCTCAGAGGACATTTCCTCGGACATTGGCTTTCGGCTGCATCACGTCTTATCGCAAGTGAGAATGATGAGGAGCTTAAGCTGAAGCTGGATAAGATAGTATCTGAGATCTCACGCTGCCAGAAAAGGAACGGCGGTGAATGGACCGGTCCGATACCGGAAAAGTATTTCGATCTCATGGCAGAGCCTGATTATATCTGGTCTCCGCAGTATACGATGCATAAGACCGTAATGGGGCTTGTTGATGCCTACAGGTTTGCAGGGAATAAGACAGCTCTTGAAGTAGTTGATAAACTGGCTGACTGGTACATAAAGTGGGTTGCGAGGATGATAAAGAAAGATCCGCGCATCACATATAAGGGTGAACAGGGCGGAATGCTCGAGATGTGGGCTGAACTGTACTCTATTACAGGCAACTATAAGTATCAGGCTCTCATAGATCTTTATAAGGACAGCGGACTTTTCAGCCAGCTTGAGCGAGGCGGTGACGGTCTGTCGGATGATCACGCCAATGCGAGCATTCCTCTTATCCACGGTGCTGCAAGGATGTATGAGATAACCGGAGACGGATACTGGAAAAACATAACGGATCTGTTCTGGAAGACGGCGGTTACGGACAGGGGAATGTTTGCGACGACAGGTGCGAATGCGGGCGAATTCTGGATACCTTTGAAGTCCATGGGTTCATATATCTCCGACAGGGATCAGGAATTCTGCACAGTCTATAACATGGTGCGCGTGGCAGATTATCTCTACCGCAGGACAGGTGATACACGTTATGCCGATTACATCGAACGTGCGCTCTATAACGGATTCCTGGCCCAGCAGAATAAGAACACCGGGATGCCCTCTTACTTTTTGCCTCTTAATCCGGGTGCAAAAAAGAAGTGGGGAAGCAAAAGACACGACTTCTGGTGCTGTCACGGCACGATGGTCCAGGCCCAGACTCTTTATCCCGAGCTTATCTATTACACCGAAGATGATAAGATCTCGGTAATGCAGTATATACCTTCATGCGCGAAGTTTGAGATCGGCGGATCAGAGGTCACGATCTGTCAGTCAACTGAGATGAAGGACTATAACAATCAGGTATTTTTCGATGACCACAAGGGCGGGGACAAATCCCGCTGGTCGTTGAAGTTCACCGTGAAGTGCCCTGTTTCAACGCATGTAACACTGTTACTCCGCGTTCCGGGGTGGTGTGATGAGGTAAGATCGCTGGTCATAAACGGCGAGGATTTAAAACCGGATATCAAAGACAATCTGATAAGGATCGCGCGTGAATGGAAGGACGATACCGTCTATGTGGCATTTGCCGATCACATCGAGATGGAGCGTCTTCCCGGCATGCCGGAACTTGCTGCGGCCGTGGAGGGACCTGTGGTACTTGCAGGACTTACGGGCAAAGACTGCGGACTGGAGGGAGACTACAGCGAGCCGGATAAGATCTTCGCTCCGCGTTCAGAGCATATGTACAGTACATATACCTGGAAGCAGAATTGCCACACGACGAGAATGCAGCCGGTAAATATCGAGTTCATTCCGCTTTATGAAGTAACGGATGAGGAGTACACGGTATATTTCACAGAGAAGAAAAAGAAGGATTGACGTAAGCGGAGCGGAAAATGAGTTCTTGTTATCATTTCAACATGGATATACCTGATCCGGATGTGATATTTCACGACGGATACTATTACCTGATAACAACGACAATGCATTTCTTCCCCGGAGGGGAGATATTAAGATCTGAGGATTTAAGGAGATGGGAACACTATTCCTATGTTTTTGAAAGACTTGAGAGCACTCCGGATCAGAGACTTGAAGGTGACGGATATATTTACGGAAAAGGAATGTGGGCGCCCACACTGAGATTTCATGACGGGATCTTTTATGTCGCTTTCTCCTCGAATGATATGAACAAGACATACCTTTACAGATCATCTGATCTTAAAGATCCGTGGAAACGCAGTGAAATAAAAGGTTTTTACCATGACCTTTCTCTTCTTTTTGATGATGGGAAAGCATATCTTGTATATGGCAATACCGATATTCACCTGACGGAATTAGATCATGATATGACAGGCCCCGAAGAGGGAGGACTTGACCGCGTGATAGCAGATGACACCGGCAATCCGATGTTAGGACTTGAAGGCTCGCACATATATAAGATCTGCGGCAGATATTATCTTTTCATGATCCATTCCCTGCGTGACAGATGGAGAAGAGTGGAAGCTATGTATGTTGCTGACAGCCTTGAAGGAGAGTTTACCGGCTGCGATATCTTTGATAACGATCTCGGTATTAGAGATTCCGGAATAGCACAGGGCGGTATCGTGAAAGGTCCTGAAGGTGACCACCTGATAATGTTCCAGGACAGCGGTGCGATCGGAAGACTTCCTGTAGTTGTACCTTTTGAATGGAAGGACGGAAGACCTGTTTTCGATGAGGAGAATATAGTGGAGGAAGCAGAGCTTTCAGGTCTTTGCGGAAGCGATGACTTTGATAACGGGCATAAGGAATTCTGGCAGTTTAATCATGAGCCTGATACGGACCTGATAAGATTTGACAAAGGATTTCATATAACGACAGATAAGATCTCCGGAAATATCTTCCATGCAAAAAATACACTTACACAAAAGATCGAAGGTCCGGTCAGCAGGGCATCTGTGACAGTGGATGCTGGTGAACTTAATGACGGGGATATAGCCGGTCTTTCGGCATTTCAGGGCGATTATGCTTTTGCGGGAGTAAAGAAGGAGAACGGCAGGCTATATGCCGTAATGCTGAGCAATATAAGTACGGGCGGCGCATGGGATCTTTCTGAAGAATCCGGCATTGAGGAAGCAAAGGAAGCGATTGCAGGAAGCAGCCTTACGGTCAGTGTAGAATGTGATTTCACAAAAGATGAGGCTACGTGTTTCATTCAGACTGATAACGGATACAAGCAGATAGGGACACCTCACAAACTGAGGTTCAGGCTTGACCATTTTACCGGAGCCAGATTCGCGCTCTCATGCTTTTCCACTGAAAGATACGGCGGGACAGCCGTGTTCAGGAATTTTAGTCTCGGATGATTTTTCCTGCAAAAAATTCCGGAGCGGACATAGTCGATTGCCGTTTGAGGATATATAATTAATACATATGATCTTTTCGGAAAGGAAGTAAACATTATGGGTTTAGCGGAGAAGTCATTCAGCAGTGGTGAAGTGATAATCAGAGAAGGTGATATCGGTAACAGCTTCTTCCGGCTCCTGGACGGAAATGTCGGTGTTTATTCTGATTACGGAAAGAAAGAGCAGTTCAGGATAGCTGTTCTCAAGGCGGGTGAGTATTTCGGCGAGATGGCCGTGATCGAGAAATACCCGAGAAGCGCAACAGTGGTTGCCGAGTGCAGTGTCCGTGTTATGGAGGTCGGAGAGGATTCTCTTGATACGTACTTTGCGGAAAATCCCGAAGAAGTGATCAAGTTCGTCGAGCACCTTGGCAATAAGGTGAAGACCATGGTCAGAGATTACAACGATGCCAAGGCTTTGCTTAAAGAGACACGTGAAGCAGAGGCTGAAAAGAAGAATAAGATCCTGTTCTTCAAGATAAAGAAACATTCAGCCCAGTACCAGTCCGAAAAGCCTGTGATCAATGAGCCGAGTCCGGCAATGATCAAAAAGGCATTTGAGGAGATTACTGATGAAGGTCCCGGAAGGATAGGTGCGTTCGAGAACGGAGCTGTTATCTTTGAAGAGGGACAGGACGATAACTGCCTGTGCATAGTACGCGGCGGAAGTGTCGGATTATATAATAGCTACGGCACGCCTGATCAGACAAAGATCAAGGATCTTACAGAGGTATCTTTCTTCGGAGAGATGGGCATGCTGACTGATGAACCGAGGAATTGTACTGCAGTCGCTGAATCGGATGACACATATGTGGAATTTGTCTACAAGGAAGATCTGGAATCTATTATCAAATCCTGTCCGATCAAGGTTGATATGATAGTCCGCTATTTCTCATACCGCTTAAGAAAGCTCACCGTGGACTTTGTCGATCTCTGCAAGCAGATCACCGCAAATTACAACTGATACCGGGATACAAAAATGAAGTTTGAAGAAAGAGAGATCATCCTTAAGGATGGTCGCAGATGTATATTGAAACCCAACTCGCCCGAATATGCCGGTGAGATGATCGAATACATGAAAAAGACATCAGAGGAGACAGAATTCCTTCTGCGTTATCCGGATGAAGTAAACTTCACCTTGGAAAAAGAGAAGGAGATATTGGGAAGCCTGCTCGAAAACCCGTATGCTGTTATGATGCTCGCAACAGTCGACGGCAAGGTGGCCGGAAACGGAAGCGTCAACGGTATCGGCGATAAGAGAAAGATCACCCACCGATGTTCCATGGCGATCGCTCTGTATAAGGAATACTGGGGTCTGGGCATTGGTCAGGCCATGATCGGATACATGACAGAACTTGCCAGGCAAGTGGGCTGGAGCCAGATGGATCTTGAAGTTGTATCAGAGAATGAACAGGCTATAGCAACTTATAAGAAATGCGGTTTTATCGAGACCGGAGTAAGGCATAACGCACTCCGATTTGATGACGGAACTTATCACGACGAGATACTGATGTATAAGGATCTGTAACCTACTCTCAAAAATTTAGATTGTTTTACGGGCAGAGTTATGTAATAATGCTCTGATTCAGTTTTGCTGTTTTTGTTTTACGGGGATTTATGGGTAAGGAAAAGAATAAGGAAAAACTGTCTTTATGGCAGACATTAAAGAATGATGTATACGCGGTAAAACTTGCCGGATCGTTCAGCAGGCCTGCGGTGACCGGGGCGTTTTTCTGCATGCTCATAGGCTATGCCGAATGGGTATTCTTTGACGGTTATTTCCTGAGGATAATAATCGAGGCTCTGGACAGGGGTGACGGCCTAAAGCCGATCCTTTCATTCATATGCATAAGCGCAGTGGTTTTATCCTTACTGAAGATCTACGATGCATACACACAGCAGGTTACTTTCACGATCGAAGGGACAAAGCTTCATAACGGTATCTACAAAAAGATCTTCGCAAAAGCAAGAAATGTAGAGCTCAGATGCTATGAAGATCCTGAGTTTTACAACAAATACACTATGGCGATCGACGGCTCGGCAGATAAGGTGATGGAGATCGTAAAGAGCTTTAACGGAGCGATAATAGGAACCGTTGCTTCCGTGTTCGTCTTCAAGCTGATGTTCGATATCGATAAGCTTTCCGTTATCTTCATTCTCTCACCGATAGTGGGAAACTTTGTTTTCGGTAACTTAAAGAGTAAATATGAACTCAAGCGTTACCGCGAACAGGCTCCGAACAATAAGGTGCTGAATTATGTAAACCGTATGATGTATCTGCCTGACGGTGCAAAGGAGATAAGGCTCAGCAAGGTTTTCGATATATTAAAGCGCCGCTACGGCGAAGCAACTGCGGAGATCGTTAAGACCGCGGTCAAGTATGCTTTCCCGAATATGAGCCTTAATGTGCTGAGGATAACCTTCACCTTCACTGTCATGTTTGAAGGCGTGCTTATCTATGCCTATTACAAAAAGCAGGTCGCAGGAACGATATCGCTTGCCCAGTTAACGATAATGACGAGCCTTATGGTGGCTGCAACATGGATCCTGATAAGGCTGTTCGAGGATATCACAAAGCTTATCAAGAACGGATTGTTCATTAATAATCTCAGAGGTTTTCTCGAGTATGAGGAAAAGATACCTGAAGATCAGAAGGGTATCATTCCGGATGAGTTCAGGACGCTTGAATTCAGGAATGTCTCTTTCTCATATAAGGATGAGGAGACGATAAAGGATCTGTCATTTAAGATAAACAAGGATGAAGCTGTTGCGCTTGTAGGTCATAACGGAGCGGGGAAAACGACGATAATAAAGCTGCTCTTAAGGCTTTACGATCCGACTTCAGGTGCGATCTTCTTAAACGGAACGGATATCCGCGAGTATGATCTCAGGGCATACCGTGAACTGTTTGCCACAACCTTCCAGGACTTTAAGATCTTCGGCATGACTGT
>JAEEGH010022065.1_pt1 | contig 13095 bp, 11 predicted proteins | sample 9134181 | NCBI WGS metagenome assembly JAEEGH01 (sample SAMN16246544, study PRJNA631951) | gut metagenome | biome: gut microbiome; feature: rumen; material: DP-attached | host: Bos | place: Iran: Karaj | collected 2018-10 | reverse complement strand
GAAGCTCCTCAACGAGGGCCTCGAAAAGCTACGCGCCAACGGCAAGATGGCCGAGCTCGTGAAGAAGTGGATGGGCGAATAGCTCTCTGCTGACCCCCTTTTTTCCTCGGGCGCCTGGCTCAATCCGCCGGGCGCCCTTGCTTTTGCCCTCCAGCCTGTCCAGGACGCTTCCGGGAAGGCTGGAGGGCCAGCTTTTTCTTGCCCACGGTCTGGGAACTACGTATATAAAAGCAATTATCTGCCTCTTTGAACGCGCACGGGTCCGGCTTGAGAACCAGCGGCCTCATGGCATCGGCCGCAGGCGCTCCCGCCAGCGGGAGCCCCCCCCTTCCGGCACCCCTGCGCCTGCACGGCGCATGCTGAGGACCGCCCTGCCCAGGGCTCGCTCTGCCTGCCGCCGCGCTGGACGGACGCCTTGCTTGAAGGCGCGCCGCCGGAGGAACCACGTTTTTCAGGCCTGGAGCTTGCCTTCCTGGAGTTTGCCTTATGGATGCGTTTATTGCCGTCATCAACAAAATCAACGACTTCGTCTGGGGGCCGGTGATGCTCGTGCTGCTCGTCGGCACGGGTCTCTACCTCAACGTCATTCTCCGCTTCTTCTCCTTCCGCAACTGGATCCACGCCTACCGCTGCCTGTGGCGCGGCCGCGACCACCAGTCGGAGAAGGGCGAAATCTCGCCCTGGAACGCCCTCATGACCGCTCTTGCCGGCGACATCGGCACGGGCAACATCGTCGGCGTGGCCACGGCCATCGCCATCGGCGGCCCCGGCGCCCTCTTCTGGATGTGGATGACGGCCCTCGTCGGCATGATGACCAAGTTTTCCGAAATCCTGCTCGCCGTGAAGTTCCGCGAGAAGACGCCTGCCGGCAACTGGGTGGGCGGCGCCATGTACTTCATTAAGAACGGCCTCGGCAAGAACTGGGTCTGGCTTGGCACCTTCTTCGCCATCTTCGGCTTCATCGCGTCCTTCGGCATTGGCAACCTGGTGCAGGTCAACGCCGTGGCCACCAGCCTCCAGAAGTCCTTCGGCATTGAGACCTGGGTGAGCGCCATTCTCATCCTCGGCCTGGTCAGCCTCATCCTGCTCGGCGGCGTGAAGCGCATCGGCGCCGTGGCCGGCAAGATCGTCCCCATCATGGCCGTGCTCTACGTGGGCTTCGCCATCTGCGTCATCCTCATGAACATCACGGAAATCCCCCGCGTCTTCATGTGGGTCGTGACCGAGGCCTTCACCCCGACCGCAGCCGAAGGCGGCTTCGCCGGCGCCACCGTGCTTTTGACCATCCGCATGGGCGTTGCCCGCGGCATCTTCTCCAACGAGGCCGGCCTCGGCTCCGTGGCCATGGCCCACGCGGCCGCCACGACCAAGTCCCCGCTGGCGCAGGCTTCCATCGGCATGCTCGACGTCTTCATCGACACGCTCGTCATCTGCACCATGACCGGCTTCGCCATCCTCGTGACCGGCGTGTGGAACTCCGGCGCGGGCAATGCCGGCGTCCTCACCCACATGGCCTTCGAGCACGTCTTCCCGAACGTCGGCGGCATGGTCGTCACCTGTGCCCTGACCGTCTTCGCCTTCACCACGGTCCTCGGCTGGGCCGTGTACGGCGAGCGCTGCGTCATCTACCTCATCGGCGACAACGCCGTGAAGTTCTACCGCATCCTCTTCTGCCTCGCCGCCGGCGCCGGCTGCATCATGAAGCTCGACACCGTCTGGCTCATTTCCGACACCGCCAACGCCATGATGGCCTTCCCGAACCTCATCGGCATCCTGCTCCTCAGCCCCAAGATCGTGCAGATCGTCAAGGAGGAGGTGCTCAAGGATCCCAGGTTCGTCTTCTAGGCCTGGCGTCCGCACACTGACTTCCAAGGGCCGGAGCTTCACGCTCCGGCCCTTTTCAATTTCCATGCGCAGACGGCCCTTTTCCCCTCTATCCCCATCTGCTAAAGTGCATCCGCCTGCCGGGCGCCTCCCACAGGCCTGGCCGGCCTTAGCCCCAAAAGACACAAGGAGACTGCCCATGGCCGACGAAATCTTCCCCGTCTGCGACATGCTCAAGGTCGTTCCCGAACGGCGCCCCTTCAAGCCTAGGGAGGACTGGCTCTTTCTGGACGACGGCACCTGGATCAAGCCCGACGGCAAGGGCAAGGCCAGGGGCGAGGACGGCAAGTCCTGGGTCAAGGTGCGCCTCGGCATGGGCGAAGCCAAGGCCGACGGCAGCTACGCCTCCTACAGGGCGCTTGGCTGGATCCCCGAGGAATACGTGCAGAGCCAAAGCTAGGCCTTTCCGGCAACGGCACTCCCTGCCCAGACGAATGCCCTCCCTTCGATGCCCGGCATCAAACCAACCTCAAGCCAAAGGAAAACATCATGCCGTTCAAACGCGTGCTGACCATGCTTGTCATGCTGGCCCTGCTTGCGGCCGGCTTCGCCGTTCCGGCTTCAGCCAAGGACTCCGGCGATGAAAAAGTCATTCCCATGAAACGCTGGCAATGCCTGCTCTGCGATAAAAGCTTCTGGACTTTCTCTTCCGATCTTTTAGAAGCATTTCCTGGAAGATCTTGCCTCAAAGATGGAGCTTTTCAACAATCAAATTTTATGTACTTCCATGACAAAAGCCGTCCGATTGAAAAATGCACGAAGTTTAAAGACGGTGGTCATATTTTTGCGTACAAGGAATATACAAACGTCTCTCCAAAATGGCTATGCGAACACAGAAAGGAAATTATCGTCCTCAAGGATGGCAATAGCAACACTGTAAAAATTGATAAGATTCAGTGTGCTCTTTGTGGTATAGTAAGATACTGCTTTAATGGGGACGATCTAGATCAATATGATTTTCTAGAAATCAAGGTCCAAGCTCCACTATGGACTATGGACAATAATGCGTCCTTCCCCCCATGCAACAAGTGGTACATCTCCGACGGCAAGAACAACAGAATTCCGATCAAGCACCACCTCTTTAGCCAGATCAGCACCTTCACCCCCAGTTCCGCTTACAATATAGCAGAGCACATCGGATACATCATCTTCTCTGACTAGCCTTCTTTCGGCTTGGTCGGCTTTTTGAGAGGAAACAACACATGATCAAAGCAACGTCTTTTGCAGGCATCCTCGGCACGACAGCCGTCTTCCTTGCCTGCTTCGTACTCGCGGCAGGCAGCGCCATGGCGCTTCCCCAGACCTACAAGGAATTCAAGGCCCGCTACCAGACCGAGGCCCGTACGCCCCAGGGCGCGCTGAAGATGCATTTCGAGGCCATCTTCGACTATCTCAACAAGGAGACTCGGGCCGAAGCCTCGAAGATGATACGCTATTCCATGTACCTGCCCATGCCCCTCGAGCAGTCGCGCAACAATGTGACCTTCGTCGAGCGCATGAAAGATCCCGGCTACAACTTCGTCTTCCGCAGCTTCGCCAAGGGAACATCCCCTGAGAACAGCTACAGCATGGATCCCGACAACTTCCAGCTGGACATTCTCAAGATACGCGACAGCGAGGGCTACAAAAAGATCGACCTGCACAGCTCCGGCGCCGACAGCATGCGCACCGTCTGGCTGCTCAACCACGACGGCCTCTGGTATGTCCACACAAACGGGGCCCTCTACGCCATGGTCAGGGAACCCAAGAACATCGTCGATTCAAGAAAGAACATGCACGATGCAGACTTCGACGATCCCCAGCCGGCGCCTGCGCCCGCTCCAGCCACGTCCCAGCCGGCGCCTGCGCCCGCACAGCCCGAGCCCGCTCCGGCCACGTCCCAGCCAGCGCCTGCGTCCGCACAGCCCGAGCCCGCTCCCGCACCTTCCCAGCCCGGCAATGCCGGACAGAAGGATCCCGGCGACGCCGGCTGGTAGCCGGCAGGCCTGAAGAAAGGATCATAGCCTTCACAAGATGAACCAGGGTCCCGGCATGCGCAGGCGTGCCGGGACCCTGCACATTTTGCAGGCCCCTCGTGAACCCGGCAGTGCCGGAAAAGGCCAGACTTTCGCAAGGTCATCTCCCCTGGGCCTCAACGTCAGCGGAGGAGCCGGACGGCGCAACGCTTCTTGTGGAAGGCGATGCCGTAGGCACGGCGCTGCGTTGCGCCTGGGGGCAGGCCTTCCAGATACCTGAACTTAACTATCTGATCGAGCGCCTCCTGGACACGAGCCTCCAGAGCCTCTTCCGCTTCGGCATGCTTAAGCTCAAGCACCAGACCGCGACGGCCTTCGGGATCAACAACAACGACATCGGGACGGCCGTCGCCGCTCTCGCGGTTGCTGGTCACCTCGAACGGCGTTCCCACAAACAGCGCCGCTACAAAGCCATGATAATAGCTTTCTACATTGTCATGATAACTTATCGTCTGCAACAGTATTGTATTCAGTATATCTTCAATAGATTTTTCTTCACATTTCCAAAATGATTCCAAAAGAGTTGTAATATTCTTGTCGACTATCTTTTTAAACCACTCTTTTATTGTTTGTACAAAAATCTCCAAAATTTCCTTGTTAGGAATTTTGAGCGAAACATTTCCATCTTTAGATTCTTGTCCAGATCTCGTTAAATAACCAGTATAATATAATATTGACCAAATATTTTCATCATTTATATATAAAGAATTATATGCAAGAGATTCATATATTTTCACACGTATGCAATTTAAAGATATTAATGTTTCAATATTTTGTTTTATTTCTAAATTAGATTTTTCTATCAATTTTCTAATTATATCATTTGAACTACTATTTATCCAAAACGGTTCAGGAAGAATAGATGGCTTTTTTTTGAGCCTTTTTACATATTTTAACACATCCCAAGGACAATATATTCCATTTACATCCCCAAACATATATCCATCATACCATTCCTTAATGATATGTTTTTTGTCTTCTAATCTAGTTACTTTTAATATAGAATTAATTTCTTTATCTGTAAATCCGAATTTATCTGAAAAATCTATATCTGAAATTCCATAGCATTCAAAATTATTCATTCCTGTAAATATACTTTCTTTTGCGACGCGCAAGCATCCTGTCAAGATGGCAAATTCCAAATTATCATTCCCTTTTAATGCAGAACCTAAAAATTTCCTTATAAAAATAACCATCTCGTCATAAAATCCATTTTGCTCTGCACGATACAATGGAACATCATATTCATCAATAAGTATAATTACTTTTTTGCCCCAGTGTTTACGAAGCAACTTGCTTAGAAATAAAAAAGACTCACAAACTTCATTCTTTGTTATATCTTTTTTTATATATGAAATAATTCTTTCTTTATTTTCTTCATATATTTTACTACTATCAATGAGATATCTGTTCTGTTCAAAGACATCGGCAATTCTACACAGACACCAATCATATGCCTCTAAATAATCTACACCATCAATATCTTTAAATGAAATTGAAATAACTGGATATTTATTCATCCATTCTTGGCATACTTCAACATTTTTTGAAATATATAAATCATTAAAAATATCAGAACTGTCTTTGCAAATATCAAAAAACTCCTGCATCATGCTCATAGTCAACGTCTTTCCAAAACGACGAGGACGCGTGATTAAAGAAACTTTTGCATCATCGTTGCAGAGAAGTTCTTCGAAAATCTTTGTTTTATCAATATAGCAGTAGTTGTTTTCGCGAAGTTCACGAAAGGACTCTACTCCAATTCGAATTTTCGGGCTCAGCACGTCCTCCCTCCTTTCGCCGGACTTGTTCAGTTTGTACGCCATGCTATCTGCCTTTCCCCCTGCAGGCAACAGCCTGCTATGAAGCTTCTTTCCGGCAGTCCGCACGCCCAGACCCAAGGGCCGTCGAGGGGCCGCCGGGCAGTCGAAGCCACATTGACAAAGCCGATTTTCCAACGCTACTACCTTTCCTGCATGGCGCGCTCTCCCCGCTTCTTCTGGGAGATGCGCAGGGAAGCCGGTGAAAATCCGGCGCGGACCCGCCGCCGTAACCGGAGACGAAATCCGCTCTCGTGCGCCACTGCCGGACGCTTTCCGGCGGGAAGGCCAGCGGATGGAGGACGACCCGGAAGCCGGAAGACCGGCCATGCGGCATACTGGCTGCACCCACGGGAACTTGGCTCTGCACTTGCCCTTCTGTCTGGACGAATACGGTGTCCTGGCCTGCGCGCACGCGCTCGCCGGGACTTTTGCGCTTCAGGCAGGAGCGATGCCCTCTGCGCAGACGATTCAAGCCCCCGGGGTCCCCTCTCAACGCACCAAACCACCAGGAGCCCCGCCATGAAGACCGCAGCGAGCTTCCTCTGCGCCCTCTTCCTCGTCCTCTCCACTCTGCCTGCCCAGGCCGCGTCCCCCAAGGGCGTGCTCATCGTTGCCTTCGGCACCAGCATGGCATCGGCCATGCCCTCCCTCGAGGCCATAGACAAGGCCTACAAGGGCGCCTACAAGGGCCAGCCCGTCGTCTGGGCCTACACTTCCGACATCATCCGCAAAAAGCTGGCCAAGGAAGGCAGGAAAGTCTTCTCCGTCAACGAGGCCATGAACGAGTGCGCCAGGCTCGGCATCGCCGACCTGCGCGTCCAGCCCCTGCACGTCACCGGCGGCGAAGAGTACTCCATGCTCCAGCGCATGCTGGTGAAGAACCTCGTCAGGAACCCCGGCCGCTTCGACCACGTCTGGCTCGGCAAGCCCCTGCTCGAGTCCGCCCAGGACCTCGAGGAAGTGGCCTCGGCCGTGATCAAGGACGCCGCCAAGGGGCGCAAGGCCGGCGAAGCTCTGGTGCTCATGGGCCACGGCAACGACCGCGGCCCCGGCGACCTCACCATGATGGCCGTGGCCCAGGGCTTCAAGGCCAAGGATCCTCTGGTCTACGTGGCCACGGTGGAAGGCGCCAACGGCTTCGACGCCGTCCTGCCCCAGATCAAGCAGACCGGCGTGAAGACCTGCCACCTGGCGCCCCTCATGGTCGTGGCCGGCGACCACGCCAATAACGACCTTGCGGGCGACGAAGACGACTCCTGGGCCAGCCTGATCAGGAAGGAAGGCATGACGCCCGTACCCCATCTGGTGGGCCTTGGCCAGAATCCCGCCGTGCGCGCCGTGTACCTGCGCCACACCAAGGACGCCAAGGACGATCTCGCCCATCCCAAGAAGTCCGACTAGCTTTCCCTCTCTTCAAGGACGTCTCCCGGCAGAGGACGAACCTCTGCCAGGAGGCGCCGCGGAGCGCCCCCGGCCGGCGCTCCGGCCAAGCCTTCAGGCCGGCAGGAGCAGCATGCAGCCCGGCAAACTCTACGGCATCGGCATTGGCCCCGGCGATCCGGAGCTCCTCACCCTCAAGGGCGCGCGCATCCTCGCCGAGTGCGACGTGATCTTCACCGTCATCTCCCAGCATGTCTCGGAATCCGTCTCCGGCGCCGTTGTGGAGGCCGTGCGGCCCAAGGGGCGCGTGGAGCGGCTGACTTTCAGCATGTCCCGCGATCCTGCGGAGCGCCAGGCCATGCTGGCGGCCAACGCCCAGCGCATCGCAGACGAGCTTGTGCAGGGCCGGACCTGCGCCTACACGACGCTCGGCGACACCCTGACCTACTCGACCTACGGCTACATGCTGAAAATCCTGCGCCAAACCCTGCCGGACCTCGAGGTCGAGACCGTGCCCGGCGTCACCTCCTTTGCCACTCTGGCTGCCAGGGCGGACGCCGTGCTCGTCGAGAACACCGAGGATCTGCGCGTCGTTCCCGCCTTCAAGGCCTCCATGGCGGAGAGCATCGAATTCCCCAAAGGCTCCTCCACCGTGCTGCTCAAGACCTACCGCAGCAGGAATGCCCTCATCCGGCGGCTTCGGCAGGAAAAGGACCTCAAGGTCCTCTACGGCGAGCGCCTGACCATGGAGGGGGAGTTCATCAGCCGCGACCTCGACGAAATCGAGGCCAGGCCCGAGTGCTACTTCTCGCTCATGCTGGTGCGCAGGCCATAGCCGCCCTGCCCGGCCAGCGGCATGCCCATGCACGGACGCAATCCCGACACCTCCCGTTCCGGAAGCGGAAGCCCAGCGCCTCACGACGCTCCGGCACGGCGCCATAGCAAGCGGAAGCCTCCCTGGAAGTCCCCCTTCTGGTGCATCTGGCTCGTCTGCTCCCTTGCCCTGTCGGCCTGGCTTTCAGCCAGCATGCCGGAAGGCATGCACGGCCGATCCGCCATGAGCGGCCGCACCCAGCCTGCGGCGCAGGCGCAGCAAACCGAAGGCCGGACGCAGCGCTCCGAAGCCTGCGCGCCTCGGCAGGGCATGCGGCCAGCCGGTGCCGACCTGCCTGACGTGCAGGCGCCCAAAGCGCGGTCCGAGGCCAGCTCAGGGGCCAGCTCCGAAACCAGCAGGGACAAGCCCCGGGAGCGGGTCCGAGGCCAAGACCGGGAGCCGGTCCAAGATCAGGCCCAGCGTCAGGCAAAAACCAGCCGGCACCATGCCTCCGCAACCACAGGTCCTGCCGGCAGGATAGCCGCGCGCGCCCTGCAGTTCGTCCGGCTCTTCCTCTTCGTCGCCCTCGGCGCGCTGGCAGGCGGCGTCATCGAAGGCCGGCGCTGGTACATGGCCTTTGCCCGCAGCCTTGGCCGGCTCACCCGGGCAGCCAGACTGCCCGCCATCGTCGGCATCGCCATGCCGACGGCGCTGGCCTCGGCCCCAGCAGCCGACTCCATGCTCATGGCCAGCGCCAGAGCAGGAACCCTGCCCCGCTCCGGCCTCGTGGCCGGCGGCATGGCCAACTCCTTTCTGGCCTACCTTTCGCACTCCATCCGCGTCATGTACCCAGTGATAGCCGCCATCGGCATCCCGGGCCTGCTCTACTTTGCCATCCACATCGCCGGCGGCCTGCTGGTGGTGGGCCTGGTCTTCCTCGGCCACGCCCTCTTTGCCAGACGCCTCGAAGCCGAAGGCCGGCTTGCCGCCGATGCCTGCGCCGACCTGTCCTTCGAAGGCGCAAGTCCTCTGCCCTGGGGAGCAACGCTGAAGAAGAGCCTCGTCCGGGCAGGCACGCTGGTCTTCCGCCTGGCCTGCATCTCGGTTCCGCTTATTCTCGCCATGGAGGCGCTCATCCGGCTCGGCACCCTCGATTTCTGGGAGCAGATGGTGCCGCAGAGCCTTGCCCGCTACTTTCCCGAGCAGATGCTCGCCATTGCCGCGGCCCAGCTCGGCGGCCTTGTGCAGTCCTCGGCGGTCTCGGCCTCGCTGCTCCAGCAGGGGCTCATCACAGGGCCGCAGATCCTGCTCGCCATGCTGGCAGCCAGTCTGCTCTCGAACCCCTTCCGGGCCCTGCGGCGCAACCTGCCGACGGCGCTGGCCATCTTCCCGGCAGGCGTGGCCTGCACCATCGTCTTCGCCATGCAGCTTTCGCGCATGCTCACCTGCCTTCTCGGCATGGCCGGCGTCATGCTTTGGATGGACAGCTTTGCAGGCTGAGCTCTTTGCGCTAGGCTTCAGCCCGGCTCCCTGCTCCCTGCAATCCCCAGCAACGCACCTTGACGGAGGACCCGTGCTCAGCAAGCCATGGCATCACGCCGAGCCCCGCAGGCTCGAGGGCAACACGAAGCGCATCGCGGACCGCCTTGCCTGGACGCTCTCCGGCCAGGCCATAGAGCAGGAGAGTTTCCGCCGCATCGAGGCGGAGTTTGGATCCGCCCTTGCCCGCTTTGCCCCGGCGGAACGGCTGGTGGCCCGGCGGCTCGTGCACGCCTCAGCCGACCCGGCCCTGCTCGACGCCCTCGTCTTCCAGCGCGATCCCGTGGCTGCAGGGCTTGCGGCGCTCAGGGCGGGCGCCCCCCTGTGGTGCGATGCCTCCATGATCAAGGCAGGCCTCTCGGAAGCCAGGCTCAGGTCCATGAACGCCGCCTACAGCAAGGCGTCCGTGGCCTGCTACATCCAGGATGCCGACGTGGCCGCCAGCGCCAGGGCAGCCGGCACGACGAGGGCGCTTGCCTGCGCCGAGAAGGCAAGGTCCCTGCTCCCGGGCGCCGTTGTCCTGGTTGGCAACGCCCCGCTGGCCCTGGCCCGCATCGCCCGCTTCATCCTGGAAGAGGACCTGCGGCCTGCGCTGGTGATCGGCATGCCCGTCGGCTTCGTCAACGTTGTGGAATCCAAGGAGCTCCTGCTTCAGACGGACGTGCCGGCCATCGTCCTGCGGGGCCGCCGCGGAGGCTCCACCCTGGCTGTCGCCTGCCTGCACGCCGTCATCGAGGCAGGCTCCCCGGGCGGAGAAGGCTAAGGCCATGGACCGCGGCGGCAAGGCAGGCGGAACGCGCAGCCTCGCGCCCAAGCCCCAGGGCTGGGAGCCCTGGGACGGCTCGCCTTTGCCCGAATCCGGGGAGCTCAGATGGGGCTTCACGACGGGCGCCTGCCTCACGGCCCTTGCCTGCGCCGGCTTCCGGGCCCTGCAGGACAGGGAAAGCCAGCCCTTCATCGACATTCTCTTCGGCGACGGCGCCGTCCGCCGCATCCCTCTGGAAATGCCTCAGGCAGGATCGCCGTCCGCCCGCCCGGGCTTTCTCGCCGTGCGCAAGAATGCCGGCGACGACCCCGACTGCACCCACGGCGCCCTGCTCTACGCGCGCCTCAGGGAGGCCGGCGGAGCATCCCTTCAGGCCCCCTTTCCGCCCGACCCGCGGGACGTGCTCGTCCAGGTGGGCCAGGCCCTGGTCGCCGTGCACGCCGTCGAAGGCATAGGCGTGGCGACCCGCGCAGGCCTCGACTGCGAGCAGGGGCGCTGGGCCGTGAACTTCAGCGTCCAGCGCATGCTGGCTTCCAATCTGGCGCTCATGGGCATGCGCCGGGGACGCTGGCTGCTGGAGGCGGGCGTCGAAAACGGCGCCGAGCTGGCCAGGCACACCCTCAACCCCGCCCTCGGCATCGTCGGGGGCATCTCGGTGCTCGGCTCGACGGGACTTGTCCAGCCCTTCAGCCACGAATCCTACATTGCCTCCATCCAGCTCCAGGTGCGCTGCGCCAAAGAGGCCGGCGCGACCTGCATGGCCTTCTGCACGGGCGGAAAGACAAAGCGCGCGGCCGAAGCCTGGTGCGCCGAAATGCCGCCCGGCCCCCTGCCCCCGGAAGCCTTCTGCTGCATGGCCGACTTTGCGGGCGAAAGCCTCAGGGCTGCCCAGGCCCAGGGCATGGCGCACGTCCTGGTCTGCTGCATGCCTGGCAAGCTTGTGAAGTACGCTGCCGGCTTCGACAACACCCACGCGGCCAAGAACCCCATGCCCTTGCAGCTGCTGGCCGGGCTCGTTGCTCAGCTCGCTCCGGAGCGCACGGAACTGGCAGATCGCCTCGCCGGCATCCCGACGGTGCGCGAGGCGCTCGGCATCGTGCCGGAAGCGCTCAAGGAAGGACTGCTCGAGGAGCTGATGCGCCTTGCCCTCAAGGGTCTGGCCTCCCTCTTCATCCAGGGCGCCAAGCGCCCCCGCCTTATCCTGCTTGCCGCGGACTTCGCAGGCACGCCCCTCGCCCTGCGCGAGGAGGCGGAGCCGGAAGGCCCCGGCAAGCCCCCGCGCCCCCAGCGCAGGCGCCGGCAGGACGCATGCCCCCCTGGTGGCTTCCCGACGCCGGGAAGAGGACGGCGACAAGCGCCGTGAAGGATCCCGCCATGACCACGCACCCCAAGCCCGCCTTGAAACCGGCTGCTGAACCGGCTCATGAAAGGCATGCCAGGCCGGATGCCTGCGGCATGCTCCACGTCCTCTCCTGCGGCGTGGGGCTTCCCGAAAGCGCGGCCGCAATAGCCCTGCGCTGCGCCCACGTCTTTGCCTCCCGGAGCCTGCTGGCACGGCTCCCCCAGGGGACATGGCAGGCCCATGCCATAGCCCGGGAGCCTGAGCGCGATGCCGGAGAGGCCATAGCGCTGGTCCGCCAAGGCTTTCAGGTGGCGGTGCTTGCCTCGGGCGACGCCCTCTACCACGGCATGGGCGCAACCCTGGCGCGGGTGCTGGAGGGCCAGCCCCTGCCCCGGGAATGCGTGCACTTTCATCCGGGTGTCACGGCCTTCCAGGTCCTCTGCCACAGGCTGGGGCTTGCCTGGAGCCAGGCCAGGCTCTTCTCGGCCCATGCACGCAGGCCTCCCCTGCGCCAGATTCTGGAAGCGCCCCTGGCCATAGTCTATGCCGGCTCCGCCATGACGGCCTCGGACCTCGCCAGGGCCCTGCTCGCCTTCCATCCCGCATCGCTCGGCAGGGCCTGCGTGCTGGCAGAGCGCCTCGGCTCGCCTGAGGAGCGCCTGCTCCGGACAGGCCTTGGAACCGCTGCAGAGCAGTCCTTCGGCCCCACTTCCATCCTCGTCCTCCTGCCGGAAGGCTTCGTGCCCTTGCCGCTGGCCCTAGGCCTTCCCGACAGCTGCTGGCGCTTCCAGGGACACCTTGTCACAAGCCCCGAAGTGCGCGCCTGCGCGCTGGCGCGCCTGCGCCTGCCCGCCAGCGGCGTGTTCTGGGATCTCGGTGCCGGCTCCGGCTCCGTAGGCCTCGAGGCCGCGGCCCTGCGCCCGGGCCTCGAGGTCTGGGGCGTCGAGCGCAAGGCAGAGCGCCTCAAGGACATGGAGGCCAACCAGCAGGCGCTCGGCGTCGTCAACTACCGTGGCCTTGGCGGCGACATGCTGCACAGGCTGCCCCAGCTGCCGGATCCGGACAGGATCTTCATCGGCGGCGGGGGAAAGGACCTTGCCGCCATAGCCGAGGCCTCGCTGGCGCGGCTTGCGCCGGGCGGCATCTGCGTTGCCTGCGCCGTGACCCTGGAATCCCAGGCCATCCTTTCCGCCTTCCGACCGGACCTCTGCCGCTGCGTCCTTTCCCTGGACTGCGCCGAGTCGCGCGGCATAGGAAAGGGCCTGCGCCTGCTCGAGCCCAGACACCGCATCCATCTCTTCGTCTACCAGAAACCGGACGCAGCGGCGCCGGAAACGCCGCCCGGCACGACGGCACCAGCAAAGGAGCCCGCCCCATGACGCAACCTGCCTGCGAACGCTTTCCCGTCGCCTTCGTCGGCGCCGGCCCAGGCGCCCCGGACCTCATCACCCTGCGGGGCGCGCGGCTGCTTGAGGCCGCGGATCTCGTGCTCTACGCCGGCTCCCTCGTCAATCCGGCCCTGCTCGCGCGCT
>JAEEGH010022064.1_pt1 | contig 13095 bp, 10 predicted proteins | sample 9134181 | NCBI WGS metagenome assembly JAEEGH01 (sample SAMN16246544, study PRJNA631951) | gut metagenome | biome: gut microbiome; feature: rumen; material: DP-attached | host: Bos | place: Iran: Karaj | collected 2018-10 | reverse complement strand
TCCGTGGACCAAAAGGTAAGGTAGCCCGTTCTCTCGGACTCGCCGTCTCTCAGAAGACTCAGAAGGCTCTCGATCGCCGTAACTTTGCACCCGGCCAGCATGGCCAGACCCGCAAGAAGTCTTCTTCTGTGTACAAGCAGCAGCTCGTTGAAAAGCAGCGTCTGCGTTTCACCTACAACATTTCCGAAGCTCAGTTGGCCAAGGCTTATGACGAAGCCAACCGTCGCGCCGGTTCTGCTGGTGACAACCTGATGATCTTGCTCGAAACCCGTCTGGACGCCCTCGTCTACCGCATGGGCTTTGCTCGCACGATTTTCGCTGCTCGTCAGTATGTCGCTCACGGCCACTTCACCGTGAACGGTGTTCGCAGCTACTCTCCCGCTCGCCAGATCAAGGCCGGCGACGTGATTGCAGTTCGCGAAGGTTCTAAGGAACACGTGCAGATCAAGGAAGCCATTGCTAACGCTCCGGCTGCCCCTGAATACGTGACTGTTGACGCAGGCAAGATGGAAGGCTCTCTCGTGAAGCTCCCGCTCCGCGATCAGATTCCGGTCAAGCTCGAAGAACAGCTCGTCGTGGAATACTACTCCAGGTAGTTTCTACACAAACGAAACGTTTGGGAAGCTCGGCTCTGCCGGGCTTCCTTTTTTTGTATCTTGTGGTCATGAAAGATTTGATTTCCAAAATGACCGCCAACCTGAAGGGATATCTAAAATCCCTGAACTGGATTTTTTTGCTCGGGCTTGCCGCATTCAGCATAGCGCTTGCCATCATCAACAACATCCGCGTCGAAGACTCGCATTCCGTTGAGTGGATCGGCAGCCAGGAAATTCTAGAGAAACCGGACGAGGTGCTGTAATGAAAAAGACAATCTTTTCTGCTGCACTCCTTGCCGTAGCCTCGATTCTTGTCGCAATCGGAGTTGCCGAGATTTCGTTCCCGGAATCGTTCTTGACTTTTACCGACCAAGACTGGTTGATGGGAATTTGGCCCAAGGCATACCGCTACAACATTCATGTGGGGCTTGCCGCCATTATTATTGCCACGGGCATTTGCGTTCCCGCCTACCGCCTACAAAAGGACTTTGCCATCCGCGCGCTAGAAACACTGTTCCGCGTGGGAATCGGAGGCATGTTCATCTTTGCAAGCGTCTACAAGATTCAGGATCCGCACCAGTTTGCCGTTCTCGTGGCCCAGTACCAGTTCTTCCCTGCTCTGCACCTGGAAAACCTGAACAACTTCTTTGCGCTCGTCTATCCGCAGTTTGAATTCTGGTTTGGCCTCGCCATGATTGTAACGCCGTTCGTGCGCGAATCTGCGTTCGCTATTTTCTGGATGTTCATCAGTTTCATCATCGCTCTCAGCTGGGCGCTTGGCAACGATCTAGGCATCACCTGCGGATGTTTCGAACTTGAAGACGGCGCCGCTCACGACAAGGCCGAAGCCTGGACTAGCCTCATCCGCGACCTCATTCTTATTTGGCCAACACTCTGGCTCGCCACCCGCAAGCACCGCAGCCTAATCAAAGTCTGGCGAGAAAAATAAACCGAGACCATTTGAGCGAAACGATAATCCAAACGAGTATTTAGTTTCGAAATAAATAGAGATCCACCCGCACCAGCGGGTGGTTTTCTTGATACAATTAAACCGCGGGCAAATGCCTGCGGCTTTTTATATGCAAATAAAGAAAACACCCCGGCTTATTGCCGAGGCGTTTTCATAGGAGGATTCCGGCTGTTAAGCCGGAATGATAATCCTTATTCCACCGTGATGAGGGTGACGGTACGCTTGCCGACCTTGATCGGCTTGCTCACGTCAACACCCTTCTTGGCCTTCTTGGACGGATCGTTTGCCCAGCCTTCCTTGAGCTTTTCGGTGCTCTTGTCAAGCGTCTGGACAGTGGCCTTGCCCTTGAAGCCCGGGATGTTCAACTTGAGTTCGTAGTCGCTGTACGGGCTCTTGTTGATCACGAGGAGGCTCTTCTTCTTGCCGTTTTCGGTGTAGTAGGTCGTGATGAGCGATTCCTTGTCACCGGAGATTTCGGTCTTGAGGAGCTTGCCGCGGAGAGCGTCAGAAGCCATCTGGAATGCCCAGTAGCTCGGACGCGGGCAGTTCATGCATTCTTCTGCAGAACGGGTCAGGTAACCGTAGTCACCGCCTTCCGGAGTGATGTCGTTGTGGATATCCCAGTACTGTGCGTTGTCCACGTTTTCAGTGGCGAGCATAGCGAGGTAGTCAGCAACGAACAGACCGTTTTCGAGAGAAATGGTCTGCGGACCCGGGTTGAAGTCCACGGAGTTCCATTCGGTGAGCCACAGTTCAATCTTCTTGTCCTTCTTGAAGTGGCTGGTCCACTTGTCCACAACCTTATGGAGACGGCTGTAGATCGGAACGAGGTCCTGCGGAGCAGAGAGCATGGCGAAGTCGTTTTCTTCACCGAAATGCTGCGGGTAGTGGTGAACAATGAGACCGTCGGCAATGTCGCCGGTTTCCTTGAGCACGTTGTCGTTCCACTGGCCATCGAGCACGCCGAGAACAGCGACCTTAATCGTCGGGTCAACCTTCTTCATGGCTTCGATGAACTTACGGGCGCGCTTACCATAAATGGTACCGCCGTCCTTACCATACTTTTCATAGTACGGGTGCCAGTTACCATAGACTTCGTTACCGATTTCCCAGTAAACGATGCCAGCCTTCTTGTCGATGTTGGTGTGCTTCACCCAAGCGGCGGCTTCCTGTTCGGTGCCGGAACCGAAGTTCACGGTGAACATAGCGTTAGAACCGGTCTTCTTCAACCAGGCGAGGAATTCGTCAGTATCGACCATCCAGTCATGGTTGTCGAGGATCTCCTTCCAGTGGTCGTCATCGGCACGGAGACCACCCGGATAACGGATGATGCCGTGGTTGATGCGCTTGGCGTATTCAGCAGTCTGAACCTTGAACTTCGGATTGTCGAGCATGTCGCCATCCCAAAGGGCAGCGTTGATACCGAAGAGGCCACCCGAGATGTTCGGGTTGAGCACGTCGCCAGTACCCTTGACTTCAACCTTCACGAGAGCCGGACGTTCAGCAGCCTTGACTTCCTTCTGGTTGGTGAGCTTGATGTTATCGATTTCGAAGCTACCGTTAGAGCCTTCTCCACCCGGTTTGAAGTCGAGGGATACAACACCCTTGAGGTCAAACTGGCCATTTTCCTTGGCTTCAGGCGGCTGGTAGTACGGGAACTTGGAGAATGCACGGAACGGCACGATTACCGTGGTGCGACCGCGAGGTACACCCGTGTTGGCAACAAAGAGTTCCTTGCCAGCATCACCGACCTGCACCGTGATGGACTGCCATGCGCGTTCGGAGTAGACGTCGAACATGATGCCCCAGTGGTTGGTCCAGTCACGCTGCTTATTGTCGTGGTTGGCAGTATTCTTGGAGAAGTCGAGCACAACGTCAACCCAGTCGGACATTTCGAAGTGCTTCACGTTGAGGGAGTTGCCATCAAGCTTGGAGGTCTTGAACGGCATTTCCACTTCGACCTTGGACTTCGGACCCTTGGACGGTTCCCAGTTGTCCTTGGCGAACTTGCCTTCGAAGTCGGAAATCACGACATCCGGAGCCTTGGACTTCCAGTTGTCCCACTTGATATCCGGGTCAACCCAGTCGATGGTTTCGGTGAAGGTAATCTGGTCCACAAAGATGGTCACAGGAGCCGGCTTGCCCGGTTCACCAGCGTTTTCACCCTTGCCCACGGAGAAGCGGATTTCCTGAATCTTGTTCCACTGGATATCCTTAGCGACTTCGGCCTGCTTGTTAGCGTCCCAAGCCTTACCCTTGTCGTTGAACTTCTTCAGAGGAATCTTCACGAGCTTCCAATCGGTGCCAACCTTGGAGCCTTCAATCCAGTCGTTCAGGCTGATCTTGGTCTGGCTCTTGATGTCGTTGCCCTGGTTATCGAGGATACCGACGTATACCTTTTCGCCGCCGAGCTTACCCTTGATCCAGAAGTAGAGACCGCCCTTGTTACGCACCTTGGAGAGGTCAATGTACTTGCCTTCGCCAATGGAGTAGGTCACACCGGACCAGTCGTTGTTATCGATGTAGAGAGCGAGCACGTTCTTGTTGCCAGCCGTCTTGGAGTCAGCTTCGCGCTGGGCAGAAAGACCACCGTAGCTGTAGCTGAAGCCCTTCAGGCCGTCGGAGTAGAACACGCCGTTAGCAACCGGCTTGACCTTGCCGTCGAGCTTTTCGGGGTTCTTCGGTCCGTTGATGACATCGGTATTTTCATCCCAGTAGACAATCTTCGGCTTCGGCTTGGCCTTCTTGTTGCCCTTCACGATTTCGATATTGTCCACCCAGACTTCGAAATCCTTCGCACCGCTCTTGTCGATGGAGAAACGGATTTCAGCAATCTTGTCCCAGTCGATACGAGCCGGGAATTCAGACTTGCGGGTGTTGTCCCAGTAGAGACCACGATCCGGGAAGTCGATGAGAGGAATGGAAACCTTCTTCCATTCCGTTGTCACGGCACCGCCCTCGATGTACTTGTTCATCGGGAGAACGACCTGGGTCTTCTTGCCGTCAGAAACTTCTTCGTCCAAAAGGCCGACCTTGACGGATTCGCCGCCCTTCTTGCCCTTGATCATGAATTCAAGCTTGGAGTCCAGCAGGAATTTGTTCAGGTCGAAAGTTTCGTTGTAAAGGCAAACAGAGGCACCGGAGTATTCACTCGGGTCGAGCTTGATATTAAGGGCAGCCTTGGATTTGTAGCCGCCGTCCTTAGTGATGGTGATACCCTTGCTCTTGCCGCCGTAAGCGTAGTCGAAGCCACCCTGACGATATTGATCGTCAAAGAACTTGTAAGGAACTACGCGCGGAGCTTTCGGCTGAGCCATTGTAGCCGTCACGCCGAAGCCCAGGAGGGCGACGGTAGCGGCAGTCAATGTACGCTTCATCATATATCGTATCCTTTTGGTTGTGTTTAGTTTGATTTGAAATTAAAAATTTTAAGTAAAAAAAGGAAGCACGCGACTTTAAGTCGCGTTTACAGATTGAACCGCCAATGCGATTACTTGGCTTCCTTCAAGAGCTTTTCGACGAGGTCCGGGCTGAAACGGTCCTGACGCTTGCCGTTGATGTAGAAGTTCGGGGTACCCTGCACGCCGACTTCGGCACCGAGCTGGAAATCCTTGTCGATGCGGGCGTTCATGGCGGAGTCAAGCACCATGTCCTTCTTGAACTGTTCAATGTTCAGGCCAACTTCCTTGGCGACGGCGAGATAAACGGAATCGGAGAGTTCGCGGCTATGCGGAGCGAGCGCGTAGCGGTATTCCCAGAACTTGCCCTGCTTGTGTGCTGCGATAGAAGATGCAGCGGCGGCACGGGCGTTCGCATGGAAGCTGAGCGGGAAGTGCTTGTAGACGAACTTGATCTGGTCGGGATACTTCTTGTTGAGTTCCTGCATCACAGGAGCGATACGGGAGCAGTACGGGCACTGGAATTCGGTAAATTCAACAATCGTGAGCTTCGGGTTCTTGGTGTTGCCAAAGACCGGACTGTCTTCGTCGGGAATGTCCCAGACCTTGTTGTCCGCTTCCATTTCGGCGCGGGCCTGTTCCAGGGAGATGCCACGCTTGTCGAGAGCGTACTTGATGATTTCGAATTCTTCCTTGACCTGCTTGAAATCCTTTTCGAGGTTATCAAGCCTGGCCTGCTGGTTGAACGAACCGCCGGCGGAAGCCTGATTGCAGGCGACGAGACCAGCGAAACATACTGCGAGAGCAACAATGGGGAGACGTTTCATGTTTTTCCTTTTGATGTTAAAAATTCTGGGCAAGCACAATACTCACCTGTGTAAGTGAAATATATAAAAAAGAATAAAGGGGGAAGTTTCCCCCTGTATCGCACTTCGTTGCTCCCCACCCCCTCGCCTAGGGGGACACCCCTAAAACCCCGATGGAAGGAGCCATGAAGTTCCACGAATTTGAAAATTTTTTGTTACAAATTCATTTAAAGAGTGTAAACGGGGAAAACCTAAGGTTAGTCGTTTACACAGCAAACGAAGATTCATAATTAAGAGCAACTTACCAATTCTTAATGCAACGAACAGGGTATGAATCATACACATCATGTATGCACAAGCCCGCTGCGGCAGACCTATAGTCCAAACACATATTGTATGCATCGTAACGGGAATCAGCATACAATGTATTGCTCCAGAAATTCGCATGCAAACCTTCGGCAACGAAATTGTTACTAAGCCTGCAGCCGGCAGGAAGAGCCGAGAAAGAAAAAGCATCTACGCCGTTACCATCTTCATCGTTAAAAACATTCCAAGACCACCCGCTAGTTGACTTGAGCATAGCCCCCGCACTGGATTGTTCGCCCACTGCAGAGAAAAGCGTTTCAAAGTCAACCTTGTTTGGCAAACTCCAGCCCTGCGGACAAGCATATCTTGCCGCATCCCACGTATAAAGACGACCGTATTTGGAGCAATACCATGCAGAATCATTATAGCAGTAACTATTAGGCGTTTCGTAATTGAGGTTCTCCGCCATCCATATCTGGGAACCGATTTTCACAGTTCGATAGGATTGTCCATCACGGGAATCCGTTAAAGTTCCTTCAGCATGCTCGGAAGCGTTGTCGCCAGCGGAACTTTTTGCATCTTCCGAATCTGACGAGAAAGCGGCAGACGAATTGATTTCAGAATCACTTGACGATACTCCCAAAGATTCTGCATTTGAGCTGCTGTCACCGTCACAGGCCGACATCATAAATGCAAACAACAGAGCGGCCCAGCATTCTATATGGCATCTAAAGCTCAATCCAAGATGACATCCTGAATCATTTTTTTTCATGTTCTCTCCTCCCCCCCCCTTCAGCTACCCCTGCGAAGTGGCAGCAAAGGTTAGGTTCTCGTAGTTCTTGATAGCAAGGTTCAAGCGGTATTCGTTGGGGAACAGGCAAACGAGGTTGCGTTCCTTGTCCATCATGCAGTCCATCGCGTATTCTTCGGCGAACTTGGCCACATCTTTTTCGGGGCCAGACACCCAGCGGATTCCGTGAGCGGGCACGCGGTCCAGCGACACGTCGGCACCGTATTCGCTCTGCAGGCGGAACTTGAGCACGTCAAACTGCAACTCGCCCACCACGCCAATCACAGGAATAGCAGACTTGAGCGGTTCATAGAGCTGGGTTGCGCCTTCTTCGCTCAGTTCGGCAAGGCCCTTCGCCATCTGCTTAGACTTAAGCGGGTTCAAAAGCGTTACGCGGGCGAAGTGTTCCGGAGCAAAGTCCGGGATGCCGGTAAAGTTGATTTTTTCACCGTCGGTCAGCGTATCACCGATGCGGAAAAGTCCAGGGTCGTTGATACCCACGATATCGCCCGCCCAGGCGTGGTCGATAACTTCCTTGTCTTTCGCGAGGAAGGCGGTCGGAGCAGCCAGGCGGATTTCGCGGCCCGTGCGCACATGATAAACCTTTTCGCCACGGGTAAAGCTGCCCGAGCAAATGCGCAGGAATGCCGTACGGTCGCGGTGCTTGGGGTCCATGTTCGCTTGAATCTTGAACACAAACGCGCTAAAGTCGTTTTCGTCGGGGCTCACCGGGCGCTTGTCGGTTTCGCGCACCATCGGAGGCGGCGCAAGCTTTGCAAAAGCGTTCAACAGCTGACGCACGCCGAAGTTGTTCACCGCGGAACCGAAGAACACGGGACACATTTCGCCCTTCAGGAACTTTTCGTGGTCGAACGGGTCCATGGCGCCAGTCACCATTTCATATTCTTCCTTGAACTGGGCGACCCAGTTTTCGCCGCACATTTCTACAAGGCGCGGATCATCCGGGCCTTCCATCTGGATGATTTCCTGATGACCTTCTTCTTTATTGAAGGTGTGGAAGGTGTTTTCGGCGATGGAATACACGCCCTTGAACAGCTTACCCACGCCAATGGGGAGCGTAAAGGGAGCGACCTTGATTTTCAAGATGCTTTCGATTTCATCGAGCAGGTCGAGCACGTGGCGGCCATCCAAGTCCATCTTGTTGATGAACGTGATGATGGGCGTATGGCGCATGCGGCACACATCCATGAGCTTGATAGTCTGCTTTTCCACACCGTTCACGCTATCGATAAGCACGAGGGCCGCATCAACGGCGGTGAGGGCGCGGTAGGTGTCTTCGCAGAAGTCCTGGTGCCCCGGGGTATCGACCAGGTTGAACATGCAACCTTCGAACGGGAAATTCAGCACGGAACTCGAAACCGAAATACCGCGCTGCTGTTCAATCTTCATCCAGTCACTCACGGTGTAGCTGCGGTTTGCCTTGGCGCGCACGTGGCCCGCTTCGCGGATGACATTTCCGTACCAGAGGAACTTTTCGGTGATAGTGGTTTTACCCGCGTCAGGGTGGCTGACAATAGCAAAAGTGCGGCGTTTTTCGATTTCTGCGTTCATAGAACCGTAAATAGTGGTTAGTGATTAGTGATTAGGACACAATCATTTTCGAGTGCAAATATAGCAATTCGTGTTCTTTTCTATATTTAGCCCCGAAAGAAAAAGAGGTATACATTGGATTCTCTGCTTAAACCTTTTATGAATTCCCGCAAGGTGTATGTGCCGGGAAAAATGTACCCGGACATCCGCGTGGGAATGCGCGAAATTTTGACCGAGGACCCCGAAACGCCGGTGGTTCCCGTGTACGACACGAGCGGCCCTTACAGCGATGTAGACGCCAAGCTCGACGTGACGAAGGGCATCGAGCGTTTCCGTGAATCGTGGATTATGGAACGTGGCGACGCCGAACAGCTGGACGACATGACGTCTGCTTATGGACGCGCCCGCCGTGCAAACCACGAGCTTGACCATTTGCGCTTTAACGCGGAACACCATCCGCTCCGTGCCAAAGCGGGCCACCACTTGACGCAGCTCGATTACGCCCGCAAGGGAATCGTCACCAAGGAAATGGAATACGTAGCAATACGTGAAAACCAGCGCCTTGACGAGTTGCAAGCTCAGGGTAAAATCAAGATTGAAGGCTCCCCCATTACGCCGGAATTCGTGCGCGACGAAATCGCCGCGGGCCGTGCGATTCTGCCGGGAAACATCAACCACCCGGAATGCGAGCCGATGATTATCGGCAACCGCTTTCTCACGAAAATCAACAGCAACATCGGAAACTCCGCCATCACCTCTTCTATCGAAGAAGAAGTCGAAAAGATGGCCTGGTCCGTGCGCTGGGGCGCCGACACCGTGATGGATCTTTCCACCGGAAAACACATCCACGAAACGCGCGAATGGATTATCCGCAACAGCCCCGTCCCTATCGGAACGGTGCCTATCTACCAGGCGCTCGAGAAGGTGAACGGCAAGGCCGAAGAACTCACGTGGGAACTGTACCGCGACACCCTCATCGAGCAGGCGGAACAGGGCGTGGACTACTTCACGATTCACGCGGGCCTGTTGCTGGAACATATTCCGCTGACCGCCAAGCGCACCACGGGTATCGTGAGCCGCGGCGGATCCATCCTAGCCCTCTGGCAGATGCGCCACCACCAGCAGAACTTCTTGTACACGCACTTCCGCGAAATCTGCGAGATTCTCGCCGCTTACGACGTTGCCGTTTCTTTGGGCGATGGCCTGCGTCCGGGAAGCCTCGCGGACGCCAACGACGCGGCCCAGTTCGGAGAACTGGACACGCTCGGCGAGCTTACGAAGATTGCTTGGGAATACGGCGTGCAGGTGATTATCGAAGGTCCGGGTCACGTGCCCATGCACAAGATTCAGGACAATATGGCCCGCCAGCTCGAAAAGTGCCACGGCGCCCCGTTCTATACGCTTGGCCCTCTCACCACCGATATCGCTCCCGGTTACGACCACATCACGTCGGCCATCGGCGCGGCACAGATCGGCTGGTACGGCACCGCGATGCTCTGCTACGTGACCCCCAAGGAACACCTCGGGCTCCCCGACCGCGACGACGTGCGCGCGGGGGTCGTCACCTACAAGCTCGCCGCTCACGCGGCCGACCTTGCAAAGGGCCATTTCGCAGCGCAGTTCCGCGACGACGCCCTTTCGCGCGCCCGCTTCGACTTCCGCTGGAACGACCAGTTCGCGCTATCGCTCGACCCCGAGAAGGCGATGGAATTCCACGACAAGACGCTCCCCGGCAGCCAGGCCAAGGCAAGCCACTTCTGCAGCATGTGCGGGCCTAACTTCTGCAGCATGCGCATTACAAGAGCTGTGCGGAATTTCGTGGCAACCGGCGAAGTCGGCGACGTATAGGGCCGCACATGCGCCGAGACGAGGCAACAGATATAAACCTGTTGTCGAGGCGAAGGGCGAGCAAAGACTAACTAACCTAATGGAATCTTTTTGTCTTTGCTCGCATTCTTTAAACAGCCCGCGAAAGCGGGCTTATTTTATACATAAAATCGAAAACAAAAGATCCCCGCCTTCGCGGGGATGACAAATTGATCGCGGGGATAACAAATTAAATAGTTTATTCGTTACTGCGAAACCTTACACGATGGTAAGGATGTCCGCGAAGCCCGTCACGTCAAAGATTTCCTTGATTTCGGGGCACACGTTGCGGATAAACATCTTGCCCTGCTTGTTCATGACCTTCTGGGCAGAAAGCAGCACGCGCAGGCCCGCAGAAGAAATGTAAGAAAGCTTCGCGAAATCAAAATTCAGTTCGGTGACGCCGTCAAGTTTCCCTTGAACCTCAGCCTCGAGCTGCGGTGCGGTCATCGTGTCCAAACGCCCTTCCAGGGCAATGCTCATAACGGAATTTTCAACTTTCTTTTCGATCTGCATATTTACCTCTCTCTTAAATTTAACAATTTAGCGCTTCGCCTTTTCCCTGTACAGCGCCTCGTCGGCCCTTTCGAACAGGTCTTTCAGGGTTTCGCCCTTGCCGCGGCTAGCCGCATACCCGATGCTCAGGCTCAGCCGGTACGGGAGCGATGCCGCCCTCTGCGCAATCTCGTAATTGATGGCGAACTTGATGGCCTCGGCCGCCGCCATATCCGGGAGTTCAGCCGCCAGGTTGAACTCATCGCCCCCGAAGCGCGAAATAAAGCAGCCCTTGGGGCCACAGACGCGCTTGAGCACTTCTGCCACGGTAATCAGGGCGCGGTCGCCCTCGTGGTGCCCAAAGTTGTCGTTGATGTCCTTGAACTTGTCGAGGTCGAGCACGAACAGGTACAGCGAGCCCTTCGCCAGGGTCTGCCCCATCTTGGAATCCAAGTACACGTTCAGCTGGTTACGGTTGTTGAGCTTCGTGAGCGGGTCGGTCGAAATCATGCGGGATTGCAGTTCGAGGAACACCCACAGCACGGCAACCATCATCGCGTATATCGAGAACGGATGCGTCCCCGTGAAATACTCGAGAACAAAGAATATTAACGGCAGCACACCGCACGAGGCAAGTGCCACATTCAGCATTCTGTCGGAGTAGTAGCGCTTGATGAACACGCGTCGGCCCGCAATAAAGCCCGTGCCCAGCATGTAGAAACTGCAAATGGCGATATAGACAAAGTAAATGCTCCCGCGGATGGCGTGGTTATCGGGGCTTATGCGGTAAATCCAGCCCTGCGAGATGGAACCCGCGATAAACAATACACCAATCGCCATAGGTATTGACAGGTAGAGGAGTATGCGCTTCTTATGCCAGAAATGCAACTGCAGGTTGTAACCCACAAAGCGCAGCCACTGGAACGCGAGGAACACGTTCAACGAGAGGAAGGCGATGCAGCAGGCGTGGTTCACTGCCACGGCAGCCGGAGAGGCAACCCCCTCGACATGCTCCGACACGAGATCCAAGGCGAAAAGCACAATGATCATCACGAACACGTGGGTCAGGATAGTCTGGTTCGCAAGCCTATTCAGGCTCGTGCGGAGCGTCCAAAGCATGATGGCAAGAACTGCTATGCAGAACAGGCTTATCTCGGTATATTCAAGTAAATACTCGGTCATACCCGTTCCACCTTCTTGCGGTTCTTGATTTCGTAGAGGGCCTCGTCCGCCCTGCGGCCAAAGGATTCCTCGGTCTCCCCCTTCCTGAGCCTTGCGTACCCGATGCTCATCTTGAGTTCGTACGGAAGCCCGAAGGATTTCTTTGCAAGCTTTTCTTCAATCGCCGTGCAGAGTTCATCGGCAGCGGCATCGTCCGGGAGGTTCGCAAACACGACAAACTCGTCGCCACCATAACGCGAAATAAAGTGCCCGCGCGGTCCGCACACGACTTTAAGCACGTTCGACACAATCAGGAGAGCGTTATCGCCCTCCATATGGCCGTAAGTATCGTTGATGCCCTTGAACTTGTCCAGGTCCATCGCAAACTGGTAAAGTTTTTTGTCAGGGATTTCTTGCTTGAACCGCGTACTCAGGTAAATGCTCGCCTGGTTACGGTTGTTGAGGCGTGTCAGCGGGTCGAGCGAAATCATCTCGCGCTGGATTTCGAGGAACACCACCACAAGGCCGAGGGTCGCACCCACGCAGAACACCGAGAGGCCCGGGTACTGAATCTGGACAATATTCGCAAAGAACGGCAAGAATCCGAGAGCCGAAATAGCGTACAGCTTGTTCTTGTTCACCAGTTCACGCTTTTTCTTGATGGCAAAAACCGCAACAAAGAACGAGTACAGCAGGTATGCAAAGATAAGGCTCACCTGCACAATATTGAGTTCGCCACGATGGTAGTGGTTCGCATCGTCCACGGTAAAGAACCACCCCGTCCAGATGGAAGCTACCGACATGAACCCGATGACAATCATGGGAAATGCAAAAAGGAACTTGTGGACATTCCACAACTTGAACTGGCTCGACGAGAGGAACAGGGAGTAGCGGCTCCAGAAATAACAAAGCACGCCGCTCTGGGCAAAATAGGCCGCATTTACAACCTTGTTAATCAAGGTGGCATAGCTAAAAGTCGCCCCATCTATGAATACCCAGAGGATATCCAGGGAAAACAGGAGCAGGCAGTTGAAACAGATATTGAAGAATGTCTTCTGGTCGGCCTCGTGCATCACTCCGCGCTTGACCATGAACATGAGGATAGTCATGATGACAGCACAGAGGGTATTGACTGTAATATAGAGTGACATCTACG
>JAEEGH010022061.1_pt1 | contig 13096 bp, 7 predicted proteins | sample 9134181 | NCBI WGS metagenome assembly JAEEGH01 (sample SAMN16246544, study PRJNA631951) | gut metagenome | biome: gut microbiome; feature: rumen; material: DP-attached | host: Bos | place: Iran: Karaj | collected 2018-10 | reverse complement strand
CCATTGACCAATATTCCTCACTGCTGCCTCCCGTAGGAGTTTGGTCCGTGTCTCAGTACCAATGTGGGGGACCTTCCTCTCAGAACCCCTACCGATCGTCGCCTTGGTGGGCCGTTGCCCCGCCAACCAGCTAATCGGACGCATGTCCATCCATGAGCAATGAATCTTTAGTCGATGTCAGATGTCATCAATCGACTTCATGCGGTATTAATCCAGCTTTCGCTGGGCTATCCCCCACTCATGGGCAGGTTACATACGCGTTACTCACCCGTGCGCCGGTCGCCATCAGTGTATTGCTACACCATGCTGCCCCTCGACTTGCATGTGTTAGGCCTGTCGCTAGCGTTCATCCTGAGCCAGGATCAAACTCTTCGTTGTAAATTATCGTATACTCTCTTCCTTTAAGAGGAGAATAACCAATGAATGTTGTTCGGCTCGGGTTGTTCTATTGACGGTAAAGCTCTCAGAACAGATATTAAATAACAAATATCAAATATCGTTCTCGCACTGCTCTACCTTTTTCTTGACTGATTTCTCAGTCAGGCTTTGTACTACTTGTCTTTTCTTAGTTTCAATCACTCAAAGATCGTTGTGCAAACGTTTTCAGAACTTGGTTGTAACCGTGTTCCTTTCGTTTAGCGGGTGCAAAGATAGCGGCTTTTCACGAGCCTTCCAAATTTTTCTGTGACTTTTTTCGAAAAATTCTCAAAATCGGGGGCCTGAGTAGGCCAAAACGACACTTTTTGAAATTCACAGATGTCAAAAGATGCAAAATCGGGCGGTTTCGGCGGGGTAAAACCATCGGCCGAAAAGCGAATTTTATTGTTTTCTGCCGGTTTTATGGCCAATGGTACCGGTTTTCTCCTGTTTTTCCTTCTCGCCGGGCTCTTTTCTTCTCGCCGGACGATTCTGCAATACGTTCTTTCGCCACCGAATTGAGACGATTTCGCCTTGCCAGATTGGGGACATCGGCCATGAATCCGGAAATACACATATATAATATAAAGGCGCTGGCCAATGCCGAAGCGCTATGAAGGTTCTATGAAGGATGGTGGACTACTTGGAAAGGGTCAGGAATATGGTTAGTCTTTTTTTATAACAAAAATTTAAGATGTTTAAAATGGAAATCATAAAACACTGATTATCAACAATTATTATGCGGTCGATGCAGATTTTCGGAGGTTATTTCGTTAACATTTGCAGATTTTCGGAGGTTACGCATCATTATTTCGTATTGATATTAAACAACTCACTATCCAACAGAAGGACCAATGCCTTGTCATCGGACATGCCCAAATGTTCGTGCAAAGTTGTCATCTGTCATCTGTCATTAAGGATTTCATATTTTGCAATTTTGACTGTCAAATTTCCCATTATTATTTAAATATTAAATATTATATATATGACCTTGACAAACATTTTTCTTAATGACAAATGACAGATGACAGTTTTGTACGAAGAGGCGTACCTTTTTCTGTCAAAATATTTTTTTCTGCACCTGTGAAAACCGCAAAATGGCGGTGATATCTTTGCACCGCGATTCAGAAATCCGTAATACAGATCATACTATGAGCCTATTATGAGCCTATTATCACAAAGTCGGGAAGGCAATTGCCTTGAAACCAATAACACAACGGCATGACGTTAAAAAAGTGTTATCGTAAACCTTACAAAGCCAACTCACCCAATTACCTCGTCTTGTTAAATCAAACGTTCAGTCAAAAAACTTTCGACCGAAATGCAGAAATCTCAATTGAATGTTTTTTTCATTAAATTACAAACACACATTTTGACAAACAATTTAATTCCAGCAATGGATGACGGGTTCATTCGACAACTTTACCCACAGATTCCCCGTCATCCATTATAAAATACCTTTTTGACAGCTAAGAGCATAGCACTTTACAATAATATTTCGCAGAACAAATAAGATATCAGAATTAATCCTTACAAACCTCTTCGCGAAACAAAAAAACAGCAACTCAAATTACTTCTAAGTTACTGTTTTTCTTACACTTGCCAGAATCAGCGACTTCCTGTTTATAAGTCCTAATCCTTGTTTAATGGAAGATTATCATCTCGGCCAATGGCATTCGCCGCTTATCTGTTCTTCAAATCCTCCAGCAGGTTCTGCAGCTCCGCGACACCCTCAACGAGCACGGCGCGCGCCTTCGAACCCTGATACGGGCCGACGATGCCGGCGGCCTCCATTTGGTCCATGATACGGCCGGCGCGGTTGTAGCCGATGCCGAACTTGCGCTGAATCATCGACGTCGAACCCTGTCCGGAGGCGACCACAAGCTCGGCACATTCGTCGAACAAGGGGTCGAGCTGGTTCATATCGACGGCCGATGCGCCACCCTCGTCCATCGCGGCGGCATCGTTCGGGTCCGGTTTCGGCTCGGGCAGGATGTAGCACGTCGGATAGCCCTGCTGCGCCTCGATGAACTTGTTGATACGCTGCACTTCGGGCGTATCGACGAAGGCACATTGGACACGCTCGAACTTGTCGCCCAACGAGATGAAGAGGTCGCCGCGACCCACAAGGTTCTGTGCGCCCGACTGGTCGAGGATGATGCTCGAATCGGTGGCCGACGACACGCGGAAGGCGATGCGCGCCGGGAAGTTGGCCTTGATGATGCCGGTCACGATCTTGGCCGATGGTCTTTGCGTCGCGATGATCATGTGGATGCCCACGGCGCGCGCCTTCTGGGCGATACGGGCGATAGGCAGCTCGACCTCCTTGCCGGCGGTCATGATGAGGTCGCCATACTCGTCGATGATGGCCACGATGTAGGGCAGGAAGTGGTGGTGCGTGCCCTCCTTCGAGCCGATGGGCGCGTCGATGTGCTTGTTCGGGTTGAGCTGGCGGTGGATGAACTTGTCGTTGTATTCCTCCAGCTTGCGGCAACCGGCCTCACGCAAAAGCGCGTAGCGGTCTTCCATCTCGGCGCAAAGGCTCTTGAGCGTCTGCACGACCTTCGAGACATCGGTGATGATGGGGTCTTCGGCGTCGGGGAGCTTGGCCAGAAAGTGCTTGTCGATGTTGGAATAGACCGAAAATTCGACCATCTTCGGATCGACCAAGACGATTTTCAGCTGCGACGGATGCTTCTTGTAGAGCAGCGACGTGATGATGGCATTGAGGCCGACGGACTTGCCCTGACCCGTCGCACCGGCCACAAGCATGTGCGGAGCCTTGGCCAAATCGAACGTGAAGACCTCGTTGGTGATGGTCTTGCCCAATGCGACCGGCAGCGCGGCCTTGCTCTCCTGGAAGGCGCGGCTCTGGATACATTCGCGCATCGAGACGGTCTGCGGGTCCTTGTTCGGGACTTCGATGCCGATGGCGCTCTTACCCGGAATCGGCGCAATGATGCGGATGCCGGTGCGCGAGGCGATGCTCATGGCAATCTCGTCGCTCAAACGCTTGATTGTATTGATTTTAGTTCCGCTCACCAGGACGATTTCAAACAGTGTGATGGTGGGGCCGACGGTGGCGTTGATGCTCTGGATCTCCACGCCGTAGTCGAGCAGCGTCTGACGAATTTTCTCCATGTTCTCGTTCTGCTCCTCGAGGTCAACGGGGATGTGCGCGTTGTACTCCTTCAGCAGGTCGAAGGTCGGGAACTTGTAATACTCCAGATCCTTGGTCGGGTCGTAGTCCTCAAGCGGCATTTCGATCGGCTTGTCGAGCACGTCGGTCTTATGTTGCGTGACGGAGAATGTCGGGTCGCCGGTCTCGATTGTTGCCTCTTCGTCCGATGTCGCTACGGGCTCGACGGGTGCGGGTGCGGCCGATGGTTCATCTTCGGGCTCGGCAGGTTCATCGGCCACAAAACCCTCAGCGGACGGTGCAGGGGCAGGTTCTGGCTCGATGGGTGCAGGTTCGGCCAATGGCACATCGGGCACGACTTCGGCTGGTGCGACGTCGTCATCGGCCACGGCGGCAGGTTCATCGGCCACAAAACCCTCCGACGGGTCATCATCGACCACCGGCGCATCGGGCACGAAGGTCGGCTCCTCCTCCTCTTCGCTGACACCGCCATCGGCCGCAACAGCCGCATTGTGATGCCTCATGCCGTCGCGCAGCTTATGGCCGACGTTGACCGCAGCCCCCATCGTCGAACGGAAACGGCCGATGGTGCTCCGCGTGAGCACGGCGAGGAGTATCAACAGTGTGATAATCAACAGCAAAAGCACGCCCGTCCAGCCGATGAGCCGTTGCAGGTACTGCTCCAGGTCGTAGCCGTGATGGCCGCCCAGATAGATGTAGCTGTCCTGATAGCTATCGACGAAGAAGAAGCCGCACGCGAGCGAAATCCAGATGCTCCACAGGGCGTAGTGGATGAACACGGGGAAGAGCGGCCGGAGCGACATATTGCGCGTCATCCGGTAGCCCAGTCGCAGGAAAAAAATCGCGTAGAGGAACGCCGCAACGCCCAGCCAGCGATTGATGCAGAGTTCGGCCACGACGGCTCCCAGCGAACCGATCCAGTTGCGTGCGCCCTCGGCATAGATCTGGCCGTTGGCTATGGCCGATGCGTCTGCCTTGCCGGCATTGCTCACGAAACTGGCGAAGGCCAGGCCCATCAGCGCACCGACGAACAGGAAAATCAGACCGACAATGAAGCGGTAGCGTTCATCGTAGAGCCATGCCAGACGGCGTTTTGGGGTCGTTTCATTGGCCGATGCCATTTCTTCGGATGCCGTTTCGGCGGGTATGTTGTTTTCTTTTGCCATATTCTTGGGTTATATTTTTTCATTTTTGCGGCCAATGCACCTTGCGACGAAAACCATTGGCCACGACAATCATTTCTTCCAGAAAAGTCGCGTAAAGAGCACCACGACGGTGAAGATTTCCAGACGGCCGATGAGCATACAGAGGCTCAGATACCACTTGGCCAGGTCGGGCAACGTCGCCCACGTGAAGGCCGGACCTGTGTCGCCCAATGCCGGACCTGTGTTGCCGAACGCCGAAATGGCCGTGCCGACCGAGGTGTCGAACGACAAGCCCATGCACTGGAGCGCGAAGATGCTCACCACAATCAGGATGATGTAGATGCTCAACATGGCCAGAATCTTATAGACCACCTCGGCAGGCAGGTTATGGCCGTTGAGCCGCACCGACGTGTACGACCTCGGGTTGAGCGTCTGCAGGAACTCATTCTTGGCATTCTTGACGAGCACCACGATGCGCACCACCTTCAGTCCGCCCGCCGTCGAGCTCGAACATCCGCCCATCGCCATCAGAATCAGCGTCGGAAGCCAGAAGACGGGTCCCCAAAGCACGTAGTCGAAATATTGACCCTGGAATCCGGCCGACGAGCAGATGGTCAGCGTATGGAACAGCGAGGTGCGGAAATTGGTCTCCAACGAACCGTCGCCCAATGCCGCAATCTGCTCGGGCGTGGCCGAGTCGCTCCACAGACGTGTGACGCAGTTCAACAGCATGAAGAGCGCGGTGAAGCCGAACACGATGAAGGTGAACCAACGCAACTCGTCGTTCTTCAGGCTATAGCGGAGCTGACCCCGTCCGATGAAATAATAGAGGTTGAAGTTGATGCTCGTCAGGAAGAGGAACACGATGCAGATATACTCTATGGCCGATGAATGGAAATGGCCGATGGAGTCCGAATAGTTGGAGAAACCGCCGCTCGCCATGGTCGAAAACGTGTGGCAGACGGCATCGAACACCGACATTCCGGCCAACCAGTAGAGCACGGCGTTGATGGCCGACAGCGTCAGGTAGATGCCCCACAGGCGGCGCGCCGTCTGCTGAATCTTCGGTCGCAGCTTATCGACCTGCAGGCCGTTGGTCTCGGCTCCGAAAATCTGCGTAGCGCCGGCACCTATCATCGGCATCAGGGCCAACGAGAAGACGACGATTCCCAAGCCGCCCAACCACTGCGTCAGGCATCGCCAGAAGAGGATGGCGTGCGGCTGCTCCTCCAGATTGAGGATGGCCGTACTACCTGTCGTCGTGAAGCCCGACATCGTCTCGAGGAAGGCATCGGTCACATTGTCGAACGTGCCGGCCAACAGGTAGGGCACCATGCCGAACAGCGAGAAGAGCACCCACGTGAGCGCCACGACGAAAAATCCTTCGCGCGTGGACATCTGCACCCGCCGGTGTCGCACCGAGAGCATCAGCGCGCCGCCCGCCACCGATACGGCCAATGTGGACAACAGAAACGCCAGCCAGTCACCATCGCCGCAACGATAGTGATAGAAAATGCCGACGCCGGTAGCGACCGCCATGAAGACGGCCTCCATCAGCAGGAGCATTCCAAATATGTAGCGTATCAGTTTCCAGTTCACGGTTTCTGACGAAAAGTTAAAGTTTTCTGCGAAAAAGTTATGAGTTATCAGTTATGAGTTATTGACCCACCAATTGATTTCTTGGCCGATGCTCATTGGCCATAATATTACTCCATCAATTGAAATCAGTCGAAATCAATTTCTTGGCCGATGCAGCAAACCACTCCCCTCCCTTGCGGAGGGGCCGGGGGTGGGGCTACTTCAAGAACAGCCGCTCGACGTGCGAAATCTTCTCGTTCATGTAGATGACCACCACATGGTCGCCCGGCTGGAGCTGCGTGTCGCCCGTGATGGTCTGACCCTTGCCGTCGCGCACCATACCGCCCAACGTGATGCCGCGCGGCAGGCTGAGTTCCTTGACGGGACGCTGCGTGATGCGCGATCCGGGCTGCGCCACGAGGTCGGCCACTTCGGCATCGACGAGGCTGAAACACTTGGCCGATGTCTTGTCCGCATCGAGCAGGAGCTGGTAGATGCTGCTCGCCGTGAGCAGTTTCTTGTTGATGGTCGAACCGATATTCAGGTTGGCGGCCAATGCGATGTAGGCCACATCCTCCACCTCGGCCACGGTCTTGCCCACGCCCAGTTTCTTGGCCGTCAGACAGGCCAGCACGTTGTTGCCCGAATCGTCGCCCAAGGCCACAAAGGCATCGGTGCTGTGCAGACCCAGCTCGTTGAGGAACTGCATGTCCGACGAATCGCCATGTTCGACCTTGGCCTCCGGCACGCGCTCCATCAGATGTTCGGCAATCTGCCGGTTGGGCACGACGAAGAGGATGTCGTAGTGGTCGCTCAGGAAGTGGCTGGCCTGGATGCCCAACCGCGAACCGCCCATGATGACGACGCGCTTGAGGTTGCGGTCGCGCTTGCCGCATATCATGCGCACCGACTCGGTATGCTCGGGAGCGACGACGAAATAGACGATGTCGTTGCCCAACACCTCGTCCTGTCCGCTCGGGATTATCAGATCCTCGCCGCGCTTGATGGCCGCGATGTGGTATTGCGAGTGTTCCTTGCCGATGTCCATCAGTTTCTGGCCGACGATGGGCGCGCCGTCATAGACCTTGACCGTGAGCAGGAGCAGTTGGCCGTCGCACAAATCGAACGACATACGCGCCCACGGCCTGCGGATAGCCTGCGCCACAGCCTCGCCGCCCAACATTTCGGGATAGACCAGCCGGCTGATGCCGATCTTGCGGTAGAACTCGCGGTTGGCCGGCTGCTGCATCTCGTAGTTGTCGATGCGTGCCACGGTGCGCCGCGCGCCCAGATTGGCCGCAAGGATGCAGGCGTGGATGTTCACGCTCTCGTTGGGCGTGACGGCGATGAAGAGGTCGGCCTTGGGCACCTCGGCCTCCTTGAGCGAGGCAATCGACGTCGGACTGCCCACCACCGTCATCAGGTTGAGGAAGGTGAGCTGCGAGACCTGCTCGGCGTGTTCGGCCATCAGGGTGACGTCCATGTTCTCGCTCGAAAGCAGCTTGGCCAAGTGGGTTCCGACTTCGGCCGCTCCGGCAATGATGATTTTCATGCTACTACGTGATTTTTTGAACGCGGATGACTTTTTGAATGTTTGGGATGGAAGTAAAAGACATCTGATGTGTTCGACGGAAAGAGGTCTTAAACTCTGATTCAGATTTCGAGCATCGTCCCTTTTACTCCCCTTTTACTCCATTTTCACTCCCCTTAATGGCCAATGAAATGGATGCTGCATCGATGCCGCACAGCTGGTAGAGCTCGGCGCAGGTGCCCTGTTCGACAAAGGCATCGGGCAGACCGAGGCGCACGATTTCGCCGGTGTAGTGCTGGCGGCTGGCCTCTTCAAGCACGGCCGTACCGAATCCGCCGTCGCGCACGCCATCTTCGACGGTCACTACGCGACTGAAGCGGCGAAAGACATCGGCCAACAACCCGGCATCGAGCGGCTTGCAGAACTGCATGTCGTAGTGTGCGGCATCGACTCCGCTCTGTTCGATGGCTTTGGCGGCCTCCATGCCGATGGGTCCCAGCGTCAGGACAGCGACATCGGCTGTACCTTCGCGCAGGCATCGGCCACGACCTATCTCGATTTCGGCCAATGGGCATTGCCAGTCGGGATTGGAGCCTCGGCCGCGCGGATAGCGGATGCACCACGGACCTGTCTGGGTGGCATTGGCCGCCGTAAACATCATGCGGCGCAGGGCGTGCTCGTCGAGCGGCGATGCGACAATCATGTTCGGAATGACACGGAAGAAGGCGAGGTCGAATGCGCCGTGATGCGTCGGTCCGTCGGCTCCGACCAAGCCCGCGCGGTCAAGGCAGAAGACGACGTGCAGGTTCATCAATGCGACGTCGTGGATGACCTCGTCGATGGCGCGCTGCATGAACGTGCTGTAGATGTTGCAGAACGGGATGCGTCCCTCCTTGGCCAAGCCGCCGCTGAAGGTCACGGCGTGCTCTTCGGCGATACCGACATCGAACGTGCGGCTCGGGAAACGTTCCATCATCAGGTTCATGCTGCAACCGGTCGGCATGGCCGGCGTGATGCCAACGATGCGCTTGTCGGCCGATGCCAGTTCAATCATCGTCTGTCCGAAGACGTCCTGGAACTTGGGCGGCATTCCGGCCGTGTTCTCCTTGATGCGTTCGCCCGTTTCGGGGTTGAACTTGCCGGGCGCGTGCCATACGGTCGCCTCATCCTCGGCCGGAGCGAAACCCTTGCCCTTGATGGTGCAGAGATGCAGAATCTTCGGGCCTTTCATCTCCTTGATCTTGCGCAGGATGTGAACCAGATGCACCACGTCGTGGCCGTCAACGGGACCGAAATAGCGGATGTCCAGACCCTCGAAGATGTTCTGACGGTGCGAGAAGAGCGACTTCACGGCATTGGTGAATCGGATGAGCGCACGGCGGAAATTGTCGCTCATCAGGCGACGCTTGCGCAACGAGCGGTATGCCTTGTAGCGAATCTGGTTGTAGCGTTGGCTGGTGGTGATTTTCAGCAGGTAATGGTGCAATGCGCCGACGTTGCGGTCGATGGCCATGCGGTTGTCGTTCAACACGATAAGCAGGTCGTTCGGCTGCGACGAGGCATTGTTCAAGCCCTCGAAGGCCAGTCCGCCGGAGATTGACGCATCGCCGATGATGGCCACCACCTTGCGGTCGTTTCCGGCCAGATTGTCGGCCACAGCCATACCCAATGCGGCCGAGATGCTGTTGCTGGCGTGTCCGGCCGAAAATGTGTCGTATTCGCTCTCGGCCGGGAACGGAAATCCGCGTAGGCCGTCCTTCTGGCGCAGGGTGGCGAACTTGTCACGCCGGCCGGTCAGAATCTTGTGTGCGTATGCCTGATGGCCGACGTCCCACACGAGGCGGTCGTCCGGCGTGTCGAACACGTAGTGCAATGCCACGGTCAGCTCGACCGCGCCGAGGCTCGACGCGAAGTGGCCGGGATGGCTCGACACCTGTTCGATGATGAAGCGGCGCACTGCCTCGCACACCTCGGGCAACTGCTCGATGGAGAGGCGGCGCAGGTCGGCCGGAGTGTTGATTTCTTGTAGTATATCGGAATTAGTTGGTTTCATAGATTTTGTTTATCGTGGCGATGGAGCTTCATCCGTTCGGCCTGCTGCCTGAGCACGAGAATCGATTCGGGACCCATGTTGAACAGCAGATCGACGATGCTCATGTCGGATTGGAACGGCCGACGTCCCTCGTCGCGCGCCACCTGATAGTAGGGGACGGCATCGCCATCGGCCAAGGTCGGGAAATCGCACCCGCCCATCCACTCGTGGCTGTAGGTGACATTGGTCTCAAACCCGATCAGCTCGCACATCTTGCGGCGCAGGGCTTCGTCGAGGCCGAACAGCGTGCCGTCGTGGCCGTGCATCATCACGTCGCGGATTTCGTCGATGTAGAACTCATAGAACGGCGAGTTCCCATAGTATGTGGCCAACGAGTAGAGGTGCTGGTGCATCCAGTTGCCGTGGTCGCTGAGCTGCACTTCGCGGATTGGAATCTTCGGTTGCGCGCCCTTCTGCACGTTGATGCTCAACGTCTGTGCGCCGGTGTAGGTGGCGATGAGGCAGCGGTTGCGCAAGGTCTGCTTGACGTAGTGCTCGCACGCCTCGATGACAACGCTGTCGGCGCCGAACAAAGTCGCGTAGTAGCTCACCGGACCAAAATAACTGATTGGCAGGACGAACATGATGTCGGTTTGTTTTCTATTTGCATTACAGTCCCTTCACGCGCTTGAGCAGACGGTCCCAACGCCATTCGCCGGTCTCCTGGTCGATGGAAATCCAGATGAAAAGCGGCGTGCCGACAATGTGGTCTTCGGGCACAAAGCCCCAGTAGCGCGAGTCGAGCGAGTTGTCGCGGTTGTCGCCCATCATCCAGTAGTAGTCCATGCGGAAGGTGTAGTTTGTGGCCGATGCGCCGTTCAGCTCGTAGGTTCCGTCTGGGTTCTTGGCCAATGTATTTCCCTCGTAGGTCGTGATGCATCGGCCATAAAGGGCTACATTCTCGTCGTTGAGTTCGACCGTCTCGCCAGCCTTCGGAATCCACAGTGGGCCGAAATTGTTCGTCTTCCAGTGGAACAGCGGATGGGCAGGAAAGACATCGGCCCCACTCTGCAACTTCAGCGGCTCAAGCACAATCCAGGCCACGTCCGGACGCGCAGCAACCTGAGCGGCCTTGGCTGCGGTGAGGTTCACGCGGTACAGGTGGTTGAACTTGCCCGTCACACTGTCCGGCTCGAACTCCAGACTACCCGCGATAAAGTGCAAGTTCTCGCCCGTAATCTCTGCGACATCGGGCGAAAGCGTCGTTCCGTTGCCCTTGGTGTAGATACCCAGCTTCTTCCATACGCTGTTGTGGATTTCGGCCGATGGACTGTTCGTATAGACCAGATACATCTGCTGGAGCTCACTCGGATTCTGCATCGCCTCGCCATTGATATAGACCTGACGGTCGATGATCTGTAGAGTCTCGCCTGGCAGGCCGATGCAGCGCTTCACGTAGTTTTCGCGACGATCGACGGGACGCACGATGACAGGTCCGACGGCGGCCTCGAACTGGCGGCGCGACATCCGCTGGTGGCCCATCAGCTGGTTGCGGACAAGGTAGTAGTCCTGATCCGGATAATCGGCCAAGACACTGTCACCGGCCGGATAGTTGAAGACAACGATGTCTCCGCGCTTCACTTCGCTCAGGCCCGGCATACGGCGGTAGGGCACCTGCGGATGGTCCAGATAGCTCTTGCCCAGACGAACGCCACCCACTTCGATGGTGTGCTGGAAAACGGGCAGGGCAAGCGGTGTCATCGGGACGCGCGGTCCGTAGTCATATTTGCTGACCAGCAGGTAGTCACCGGCCAGCATGGTCTTTTCGAGCGACGTGGTGGGAATCGTGAAATTCTGGAAAAAGAAGTTCTGCAACACCCAGACGGCCACGATGGCGAAGACGATGGCATCCAGCCACGAGAATATCTCGCGCACGAAGCCGTTCTTGATGCCTTTCCACCAGTCCCACGGGATGAATTTTGTCCAATAGACATCGGCCACAAAAGGCAGCAGCACGAGCGGCCATCCGGACGACATCCACACGGCGAACAGCACGACGGCGACACTCCACAGGGCGCACTTGATCTTGTCTCCGAGGGTCATCGGCCGATGAAATCCTCGCTCAATTTTCTGTTCGTTGGCCATATCAGAACTTCATCAAATCGGTCATTGTATAGACGCCCTTCTTGCCATCGGCCATCCACTCGGCGGCGACGACGGCACCCAAGGCGAAACCACGGCGCGACTTGGCCGAATGGCTCATGGTGATGGTATCGACCTCGCTGTCGTAGGTCACGGTGTGGATGCCCGGCACCTCGCCGCGACGGTAGGCGATGACCTCCAGTTCGTCGGCATTGTGCGCGCTGAACTTGGTGCCGACCTCGGCGTTGCGCGGCACATCGACGCTCTCGTCTTCATGCTGCCAGATGCAGGCGGTCTCCTTCCACGTCTGCTTGCGCTCGAGGTTGTCCGTAATGGCATCGGCGATGGTGATGGCTGTGCCCGACGGCGAGTCGAGCTTGTGGATGTGGTGGGTCTCTTCGAGCTTCACGTCATACTGCGGATAGCTGTTCATGATGCGTGCGATGTACTTCTGCATGGCGACGAACACGTTCACGCCGATTGAGAAGTTGGAGGCCCAGAAGAGGCTGCCGTTGGCCTTCTCGACATCGGCCTTGACCTGCGGCAACTGGTCGTACCAGCCGGTGCTGCCCACGACGACGGGGACATTGGCAGCAAGACACTTGGCCACGTTGCCCAGACACGTCTTCGGTGTGGTGAACTCGATAGCGACGTCGGCCGTGCGGAAGGCTTCGCTCTCAAAATCCTGCTGGTTGTTGATATCGATGGCGCAGACCACCTGGTGGCCACGGCTCAGAGCAATCTCTTCGATGATATGGCCCATTTTGCCATATCCGATCAAGGCTATTTTCATGTTCTTTTCTGAGGGTTTAATACATACAAATGCGCGCAAAGATAATCATATTTTTTCACATATCGGCCAAAAGCCCGCAAAAAACGAGACGTTTCACCGCTTTTCCCCCGCCTTTCTCTCGCGATTCCACAACTTTTCCCTATCTTTGTGCCGATTTTAACCGCATGACAACCACATTTTGCCACTTTCCGCCATGGAAGAACTCATGTATTACGTCTGGCAGCAGCGCCTTTTTTCTGCCATTCTGACGGCCGATGATACCCCGCTCGAAATCATCCATCCCGGCCTGCGCAACCTC
>JAEEGH010022058.1_pt1 | contig 13096 bp, 12 predicted proteins | sample 9134181 | NCBI WGS metagenome assembly JAEEGH01 (sample SAMN16246544, study PRJNA631951) | gut metagenome | biome: gut microbiome; feature: rumen; material: DP-attached | host: Bos | place: Iran: Karaj | collected 2018-10 | reverse complement strand
GTGCACTGTGCCCGAACGAAATTGCCGAAGCGAAAGACCCTACGCCCGAAGAAAACAGTGCATGGTACCAGCACTTGAGCAAGGACATCAAGCGTTACGAACGACTCTTGATGACATGCCTTGAATACGCACAAGCGGCCATATTCTATGGCAAGGCTGAATATTCTTCGCTTTATTCCAAGGACAAACGCTGGGGTATTTTGCAAGAAGAAATTTTCCTTGTGCATTTTTTGCAGGAATTGCTTTCGACGACGCGTTATGTTATCGCAAGGATTGATACAGACAAAGTTTTGCAGCAATGGAGCGGTGCCATGCAGGGCATGAAAGCAAGACCGGTCACTTACGGATTCGTGAGCGACATTCAAGGAAAGTTGAACACCATGAACGCAGGAACTATTGACGAATTTAAGGAACTGTTCAAACGAGTCCTCGACCGATTCCAGATAGGCAACACGTTGTTTGGAACCGTACAGGACTTGCAGAACTTCTATTAAGAGGTATGAGGTATGAGGTCGCTCGTAAACTCGCTTTCAGATCGCTTCGCTTTGAGGTACAAAATAAAGCATTTTGCCCATCGCCCAGAGGGCCATAGGCCCGAGCCCATACCCCATACCTACTATCGAACAACTATTGACTTTTAACTAACCACTAATCACTAACCACTGTTTACTGCTAATGTCAGAATACATAATCTTATCAATCTTCCTTTTTCTGGGTGCGTTTATCGCGGCGGCGGCAACCGTCACTGGGCTATTGCTCGGCTATCGCACCAAGAAGACTAAAAACAAGATGGCTCCGTACGAATGCGGTATGGAAACCATCGGCAACGCAAGAATTCAGTTCAAGGTGGGGTACTACTTGTTTGCCCTGCTATTCCTCGTGTTTGACATCGAAGCGCTGTTCCTCTTCCCCGTCATGATGAACTTCAGGGAAATCATGGCCGGGCATACGGCACTCTCCCCTGCCATTGTCATTATCGACCTTGTAATCTTTATTGCCATTCTCGTTTCGGGCCTCGCTTACGCCTGGAAGAAAGGAATTCTCAAATGGGAATAATTAATTTAGCTCCAAAAATTTTAGACCCGATACCCGGTGGAAAATACATCGTCAACGCGATTGATTACGTTGTCAACTGGGCTCGTGCAAACTCCATTTGGCCTTTGACATACGGGACCAGCTGCTGCGCCATCGAAATGATGTCGAGTTCCATGGCCCGTTACGACATTGCACGTTTTGGCTCCGAAGTGTTCCGTTCATCGCCCAGACAAGCGGACTTGTTTATCTTGGCAGGTACAATTACACGCCGCATGGCACCAGCCATCCAGATGCTTTGGGAACAAATTCCTGGCCCCAAGTACGTCATTGCCATGGGGGCCTGCACGATTAGCGGCGGCCCGTTCATCTACGACAACTATTCTGTTGTCCGTGGTGCACAGAACTTGATTCCGGTCGATGTGTTCGTTCCCGGTTGCCCGCCGCGTCCCGAAGCCTTGTTCCATGGACTTTTGACGCTCCGCGAAAAGATTCTTAAAGAAACTTGCCGCAACCCGTGGCACGAAGGCGAACCGAAGGACGTTTCGACAATGGACCGTTACCGCGAAGCCGCAAAAACCTGGGCCGCTCTCGAAGAAATGAAAGACGAGCAGATGGCCGAAGCCCGTGCGAAGTTCAAGGAAGAAAATCCCGACTACAAGAGCACCTTCAAGCCCGTCCGCGTCAAGAAGCCGGATTTCCCGGAAGTGGAACGTGTGCCGTTCAAGCGCTTGGGCCTTACGCAGCAAGAGCTTTTTGCAAAGCTCCGCGCCAAGTTCCCGAACGTGACCGTGCATACCCGCGGCGAAGACACTCCAGAAGATGTTGTCGCGAAGATGCCTGCGGACTGCCCGCTCGAAGTCATGCTCGAAAAGGAAGACTACCTGAACGTCGTTGAATTTGTCAAGAACGATCCCGAATTCAAGATGAATTACTTGATTGACGTGACAGCGATTGATTACGACGACCACTTTGACATGGTGACGATGCTCAGAAGCCTTGAAATTGGCCACAAGATTTTCCTCTGCGTGCAGCTCAAGAAGGATTTTTCGATAGACGAAGAAAAACGCCCGACATCGCTTTTGGCAAGTGTCCCGACCATCACGCACCTTTACCCCGGTGCAGAAGTCAAGGAACGCGAAGTCTATGACATGTTCGGCATCAACTTCGAAGGTCACCCGGACCAGCGTCGCATATTCCTCGACAAGGACTTTGTCGGCTACCCCCTCCGTAAAGATTTCACCCACCCGGAAATGATCAAGAGGCCTATATGAGTTTATCGTTACCTCCGGGATTTCGCCTTGAACGCAAATCGAATACCGAAGAATTTTTCATCAACATGGGTCCGCAGCACCCGAGTACACACGGTGCACTGCGCCTCACGCTCCGCATGGACGGTGAGACCATCGTAGAACTTGTTCCGCACTTTGGCTATATCCACCGCGGTATGGAAAAGCAAGCGGAGTCGATGAGCTATTTGCAATATATTGCACTCAGCGACCGTCAGGACTATTTGACCGCAATACAAAACAACTTGGGCGTTGTCATCGCGCTTGAAAAGGGCATGAACGTGGGCGTTCCGCTTCGCGGTGAATTCATCCGCGTAATGCTCCAGGAACTTGGCCGCATTGCTTCGCACCTTGTGTTCTACGGTTGCTTTGGCGGTGACCTCGGCGGACAAACGTGTTTGCTGTTCGGCTTCAAGGAACGTGAAATGATTCACGACATGCTCGAAGAAGTCACAGGCTCACGCCTTACGACAAACTTCTTCAGGCCAGGCGGAAGCCGCTATGACGTGCCGGATACGTTTATCCCACGAGTAAAAGCGTTCCTCGACCACATGGACGATACGATGAAGGATTACGAAAGATTCCTTTCGAAAAACATCATCGTGTTGGAACGCAGCATCGGCATTGGCGTTTTAACCAAGGAAGACGCGATTGCTTACGGCTGCTCTGGCCCTGTGCTCCGTGCAAGTGGCGTGAACTTTGACGTTCGCCGTGCAAACCCGTACAGCATTTACGACCAGTTCGACTTTGAAGTTCCCGTGTTCCATAACGGCGACTGCTACGACCGCTACAAAATCCGCATTGCAGAAATTCACGAATCCATGAAGATTTTACGCCAGTGCATCGAAAAGTTCCCGACCGAAGGCCCGTGGCGTTCCAAGGAAAAGCCGGTGCGACTCCCCGTGGGCCGCTACTACAGCGAAATTGAAACCGCAAAGGGACTTTACGCGACGTACGTCGTTGCCGCGACAACCGGTGAAAAGCCATACCGCATCCACACTCGCGGCCCAAGCTTCCCGCATATTGCGGCACTCAACAAGATGGTTCAAGGCCACAAGATTTCGGACCTCGTGACCATCATGGCAACGTTAGACCCCGTGATCCCAGAAATTGACAGGTAGTTTATGTTTGCACCTTCAGTAACTCATCCTATTGGCGACTTTGTCCGCGACTGGGTTCCGCGGCTTGCAGAATATTTGCCAGCAAGCATCCAGTCCGATACGCTCAACAGCATTATCGCCTTCCTCATCAACGCCGTGATTTGCATTGTCGCGGTCTGCATCGTGAACATCGGTTCTGCCCCGATTCTCATCTACATGGAACGCAAAGTTTGTGCGCATGTACAATGCAGACTCGGCCCGATGCGACTCGGTTGGCATGGAACTATCCAGACCATCGCGGACGTAATCAAGATGCTCTTCAAGGAAGTGTATGCTCCGAGCGGTGCAGACAAGCTCATGTTCTACTTGGCACCGCTAATCGTCTTGATTGCACCGTTTATCGTCTGCGCCTTGATTCCGTTCGACAAGAATCTCGTCGTGGCTGATGTTTCGATGGGCATTCCCCTGATTATCGCCGTGAACGGCTTTGGCGTGCTTGGCATTTTGCTCGGCGGCTGGAGCAGCAACAACAAGTATTCCTTGCTCGGTGCACTCCGCAGCGGCGCCCAGATGATCAGCTACGAAATTTCGTTTGCGATGATTCTTCTGTTCGTCGTGATGATTTCGGGTTCCACGAACCTCATGAGCATCACGATGGGCCAGGAAGGAACGATTTTCGACTGGTGGATTTTCAAGATTCCAGTCCTCGGTTTCATCGCCTTCATCTTGTTCTTTATTTCCAGTACCGCCGAAATGAACCGCGCTCCCTTCGACATTGCCGAAGCGGAACAGGAACTCACGGGCGGTTACCACACGGAATATAACGGCACACCGTTTGCCATGTTCTACCTCGCCGAATACATAGCCCTCATCACGAACTCCGCACTTGCCACGACATGCTTCCTCGGCGGCTTCTTCCCGCCGTGCATCGGCATCGATGCTGTAGATAACGTGCTCAAGATGGTGCCCGGAGTCGTGTGGTTCTTCGCAAAGATTTACTTTATGGTCTGGTGCTACATGATGGTCCGCTGGACGTTCGTGCGCCCGCGTGTCGATCAGCTCATGGACTTTGAATGGAAATTCCTATTACCTGTCAACCTTGTTTTGCTGGTAGCTGGAGCAGCATTTATCGCCCTCGGGCTCTAGACGAGAGACGAAAGACGAAAGACGAGAGATTATGCAAAAGCAGATTTCAACTATTCAATACATTAAACGCTACCTGAAGCGTTGTATTACGGGACCGTGGAGCCTGATGTGTGGGCTTTCCGTTTCCCTGAAATATTTTTTCAGTCCCAAACGCATCGTTACAGAACAGTACCCGGAAAACCGCAAGACTTTAAAGATGCACGAACGATTCCGCGGTCGCTTGAAGATGATAGAAGATGCGGACGGCAACAACCGCTGTACCGCCTGCGGCATGTGCGAACGCGCTTGCCCGAATGCCTCCATCAACGTGCTTGCCACAAAGAACATCGCCGGCAAGAAAGTTCTCGGGCGTTACGTCTATCACTTCGCAAGCTGCACCCAATGCGGCCTCTGCGTGGAAGCATGCCCGTTCGGAGCTATCACCATGAGTCCTGAATTCGAAGTCTCGACAACAGACCCGAACGATCTCGAAATGATTTTAAATAAGAAGGAGGGACAAGGCTAATGTTCCCGGATTTGCCATTATCGTTTCCGATGGGAGGCATGGACATTGCGTTCTATGTCGTCGCATTCGTGATTTTAGTGACGGCGGTTTGTTGCGTCGCTGTCAAAAACATCTTGCAGAGTGCCGTGTTCTTGATTTTTAGCTTTGTCACCACCGCAATCCTTTACATGCTCATGCATGCGGAATTTATCGCACTTGCGCAAGTGATGGTCTATGTGGGCGGTGTCGTGATTTTCGTGGTCTTTACGATTCTCCTCACAAGCCACTTGGGCGAAGACGCGTTCTCGACAAAGACTCCGCGAATTTTCACAGCTTTTGCACTCTCCATTGCATTTGCGTTCGTGATGATCAAGTGCATTTTGCCCCTTCCGAGCCTTGCAAATGGAGCAGTCAACTCGCCTGCGGACTATTCATCACTCGAAAACTTCGCATTGCGTTTGCTCGGCTACGACCAAAGCGGATTCATCATCCCGTTCGAAGTCGTTAGCGTGCTCTTGCTCATGACGCTCATCTGTGCCATTACCGTCGCCCGTCGCGGTAAAGAAGATACCGAAGAGGAGGCCAGCAAATGAACCTTTTGAATTGCTTGATTCTCGCTTTCTTGCTGTTCGGGATTGGCGTCTGGGGCTTGATGCGCCGCCGCCATCTCATCGGCATGCTCATTTCGATTGAACTCATGCTGAATGCGGCAAACATCAACTTTATCAGTTTCGCGTACTTCGCCGCGCACGATGCGACCGCAGGCGCTCTGTTCAGTATCTTTGTCATTGCCGTGACGGCTTGCGAAATGGCAATCGCCCTTGCGATTATCGTGACCATGTACCGCCGCCACAAGAGTCTTGACGTTGACCAGTTGAGGGACCTCCATGATTGATGATATTACTCTCGGCTATTCGATTCTTTTACTCCCGTTCCTCACGTTCGTCGTGAACGGGCTATTCCTTGGCAACAAGTTGCCGAAAGCGGCTGCGGCTCTCGCCGTTGTCTGCAACGGGCTTGCATTTGCTGCCGCGGGAATAATCGCATACATCTACTTCTCGGACTTCGCGCCGCAAAAGACGATTCTCTTTGACCACACGTTCATACCGTTCGCGGGTAATCTGGTCGCAAGAATCGGCATGCTCATCGACCCCTTGTCCGTGATGATGCTCGTGGTCGTCACGTTCATCAGCTTCATGGTGAACATCTACAGCGTAGGCTACATGCGCGAAGACCGTGCCGCAGGGCGATTCTTCTCGCTCCTTTCGCTGTTCAGCTTTAGCATGCTCGGCCTCGTCGTCGCGACAAACCTTTTCCAGATGTTCATCTTCTGGGAACTCGTGGGCGTATCGAGTTACTTGCTCATCGGTTTCTGGTACCACAAGCCAAGTGCCGTGAGCGCATCCAAGCAGGCGTTCATCCTCACCCGCTTTGCGGACAGCTTCTTCTTGCTCGGCATTGTGCTCGTGAGCTACGTCGTCGGAAGCTTCGACTTTTCGACAATTAACTCACTCTCTCTCGCTGATTTCCAGAAAGACTTCATCAACCTCGGTCTCGTGACTGTTTCGAAATCCGAAGCACTCGTGCTCGGTTCCATCCTCATCTTCACGGGTGGCTGGGGCAAGTCCGCCATGTTCCCGATGCATATCTGGCTTCCGAACGCGATGGAAGGTCCGACTCCGGTGTCTTCGATCATCCATAGTGCCACCATGGTGGTCGCAGGCGTTTATCTGGTCGCAAGACTCTTCCCGTTCTTCGCCGTGTGCGGCAATTCGCTCACGCTCATTATGTGGGTCGGCGCCTTCACCATGATTTTTGCAGCAGTCATCGCTTGCACGCAAAAGGATATCAAGCGCATTCTCGCCTACTCGACGCTTTCGCAACTCGGCTACATGATGTTTGCTCTTGGCGCCTGCAAAACCGGCGATGCCGTCATTGCCACCGGCTGGACAGCCTCCACCTTCCACATCTTTACGCACGCCTTCTTCAAGTGCGCCTTGTTCCTCATCGCCGGTAGCCTGATTCACCAGGTACATACGAATGATTTGGACGCCATGGGCGGACTCCGCAAGAAGATGCCACTCACCTACTGGAGCAGCCTTATCTGCGTGCTCGCCATCGCAGGCATTCCGCCGTTCTCCGGATTCTTCTCCAAGGACGAAATCATCTTGGCAGCCTTCCAGGGGCATCATTATGTGGTTTTCGGCCTCGCGATTCTCACGAGCGGCCTCACCACCTTCTACATGTTCCGTCTATTCTTCCTCGCGTTCCACGGTGCTCCGCGTTCCGAATCGGTAAAGCAAGGGCATGTGCACGAAGACTTCTTCATGACGCTCCCGATCGTGATTCTCGCCGTGCCGGCCCTGTTGAGCGGTCTTCTCGGCAAGGGAATCTTCGAGCATTACTTTGTACCGGGTAGACTCCGCGTGCCGCAACTGGTGTTGCTCCCCCACGCCGAATGGATCCCGTACGTGGCGGTAGCCGTTGCCGCTGTCGCTCTTTTAATCGCCTGGTACTTCTACGCAAGTCCGAAGGCAAAAGTGGAACGCGCCCTCGACGAATCCAACCGCAGCGCAATCTACAAAGTCGTTTACCATAAGTTCTACTTCGACGAAATGTACTACGCCGTGGTGCGTCAATTCGTAATTGGCGGCATCGCCCGCGTGGCCCGTTTTATCCAGGACTACATTATCGAAGGGATCCTCGCATTCTGCATCTGGTTCATCCACAAGTTGGGCGACCTCGTGCGTTACGCGCAGGGCGGCAACCTGAGTTTTTATCTGGGCACGCTGATTATCGGCGTATTGCTGTGGCGTTTCCTGGGACAACTCCCCTTCTAGGCGAAAGGTTTAACTATGGATACTTTGCTTTTTAACCTTATCTGGATCCTCCCGCTGATTACGGTTTTGGCCTGTGCTCCGATTTCCGCTCAAAAGGAAACGCTCCTCAAGACCATCCACGCTACATCGGGAACGATTGTCCTTCTGCTTGTCGGTTATCTTACTTACAGGCTCTACACGCTTGGTGTGGACAGCGCAGCCAAGGAATCGGCCCCGCTCCTGTTGCACTACTACATGGACATTCCCTGGCTTCACATGTTCAACGCCCACTACATTGTCGGTGCGGACGGACTCAACATGTTCCTACTGTTCCTTACGGCGGTCATCGTCTGGGCGGGCATTCTCGTCAGTTGGAAAATCAAGGGCAACCAGAAAGTTTTCTTCGCGCTCATCCAGCTCTTGGCAACAAGCGTCTACGGTGTGTTCATGAGTATGGACCTGGTGCTGTTCTTCGTGTTCTACGAAATGGAAGCACTCTGCATGTACCTGATGATCGCGGGCTACGGCTCGGGCCGCAAGGACTACGGCGGTAAAAAACTGACCTTGACCCTTGCGTTCGGCTCCTCGATGATTTTGGCAACGCTGTTCGGACTCTACTTCGAAAGCGGAATCTACAGTTTCAGCCTCGTCGAGCTTTCCAAGGTGACGCTCCCGATGGATTTCCAGATGTGGGCGTTCCCGCTCATGTTCATGGGATTTGCCGTTTCGAGTTCCCTGTTTCCGTTCCACTTCTGGAGTCCGGACGGTCACTCCGCCGCTCCGACGGCAGTCTCGATGCTTGCCGCCGGCGTGATGATGAAGATGGGCGCTTACGGTTGTCTTCGCGTCGCGATGTTCCTGATGCCGGAAGCCGCCAAGATCTGGCTCCCGTACGTGGTGGCGCTCCTGATTTTCAACGTGGTTCTCGGCCCCTTCATTGCACTGCGCCACAAGGACCTCAAGTACATTACCGCTTACAGTTCCATTAGCCACTTGGGCCTGATTTTCCTCGGTCTCGCGGCGCTTACTCCGGTGGGACTTCGCGGAGCATCTCTCCAGATGATTTCGCACGGATTCCTGACGGGACTTTTCTTCGCGACCATCGGCATGATCTACGAGCGCACGCATACCCGTGACATCACCGAGATGGGCGGCATTATGCGCAAGCTCCCGTTCCTCGGCGTAGGTTTTGTTATCGCAGGCTTTGCAGGCCTTGGTCTGCCGGGTTTCAGCGGGTTCATCGCCGAAAGCAACATCTTTATCGGCGCCTTCCAGCAGGATTCTACGCTTACGCGCATCGTGACCGTGCTTGCAATTCTCTCGATTACGACGACCGCCGTTTACATTCTGCAGACGGCCAACCGCATGCTGCACGGCAATATGCCTGCCAAGTACGAATCGCTTACCGACGCGACTTTCCGCGAAAAGCTCGTGGTCGTGGTACTCGTCCTCTGTCTCCTTTTGATTGGCGTGTTCCCCGGATGGATTGCCGACATGCTCGACCAAAGTATCGCACCTATGATGAGGTGGTAATTTAATATGTATATTCCCAATTTTATCATCCCAGATTTACTGCTTCTGCTTTTTCCGTTCATCGTGATCGGAAGCAGACTCTTCTGCACCGACCGTTCCAAGGTGCCCTGGCGCATTGCGAACATCGGTTTCATAGCCATCTTTGTCCTGTTGAACTTCATTCCGCTTTCGGGCGGAGTGGGCCGGTTCTTCATCACTAACTGGCACATCGACGATTTCGGCGTGCTTATGCGCGAAGTACTGATGGTTTCGGCCATTCTCGGCATCTGGCTTGCGAAGGACTACTTTGAACACGGCGGCGACGGCAAGCCCGCCATGCACCAGATTGCAGAATTTATCGGCACCGTGGCATTCGCCACCTTCGGCGGATTCACCGTCGTTTCGGCCTGCGACCTGCTCACGTTCTTCCTGGGCCTCGAAATAGCAACCATCCCGATGTACGCCCTTGCCGCATGGAACAAGCGCGACCAATACGGTTCAGAAGCAGCCACCAAATATATCCTGATGGGCTCCGTCGCGACCGCCTTCGAACTGTTCGGTTTCAGCTACCTTTACGGTTTTTCAGGTTCCATCCATTTTGATTCTATCCAACAGGCAGTTGCAAGCGGAACCTCTCCGTTGCTGTGGATTGCCGTGCTGTTCCTGTTTGCAGGAATCGGTTTCAAGCTGACGCTGTTCCCCTTCTACACCTGGGCCCCCGACGTCTACGAAGGCGCTCCTACGCCCGTGACCGCCATTCTCTCGGTGACCTCCAAGGCGACCGCGATTGCGTTCCTCGTCGTTCTGGTCTACGGGCCGCTCTCCCCCATCAAGGAACAGATTGCCCCGTTCATCGCCCTTCTTGCCGGCACGACCCTGTTCGTAGGAAACCTCGGAGCCCTCAAGCAGAGCAGGCTGCGCCGTTTCATGGCCTACAGCTCCATCGCACAGGCGGGCTATATTATGGTTGCTCTCCTCGGTGATGCCGTCATGGGAAAGACCGCCATTATCTATTACTTGTTCGTGTACGCCGTTTCGAACTACCTCGCGTTCTTCATTTTCGGCATCATCGGCCACCACCGCGAAGAAACCTTCGATTCCCTGCGCGGACTTTCCAAGCAGAAGCCGACACTCGCGATTGCACTGGCCGTCGCTATGTTCAGCCTCGCAGGTATTCCGCCGCTTGCAGGTTTCTTCGGAAAGTTCCACCTTTTCTTCAGTGGCGCTTCGACCGGTCATTACGGCATCGTGGCATTCGCCGTGCTGAACAATGTGCTTGCGCTGTACTACTACTTGCAGCTCATTAAGAGCGCCTGGATCGATCCTACAGACCGCTCGACTCTATCGCAGCAAGAACTTACGACATCGTCTCGCTCTCGCCTACACCATCAGCTTACGCTTGATGGCTCCGGCTCACAGGACACCGACGAGCACCTGAATCCGCTCCGCATGACCAAGCGTCAACGCGGCGTCATCGTCCTCCTGACCGTGGCAGTGATCGTGCTTGGCGTACTGCCGTTCCTAAGCGACAATATCTTCGCCGGCTTTACTTTCTAGAGACCGCTCGCGCCCAATTTTCCTACGTCAAAACGCCCCGATTTTTCGGGGCGTTTGCATATTCACAGGGATTTCGCAGAATCCTTTTTTATCCGTGAGTCAGCCTTATAAAGAAGCTAATGGAATTGCGCTCATGTTCTTCCTTATCGTTACCGTCTTCAAAGACGGTGACATTGACATATGCAATGCCCACGCCGAGCGACCAGGTATCACTCACCCACCAATCCTTGCCCAATTCAAAGCGCGTATAGACACCGCCATTCGAAATGATAGAGAAGGAGTCATCCAGATGAGAGTCAAAAGCCTCGACACCCCCCGAAGCGCCGATATACAAGCCATTCAACATCGATTCGGGATTTCGGAACGGATAAATAGAAAGGCCGAGACCAAAGGCTTCCATAAAGGCAAGAGCATCGTCCTTCTTCTTTTTGGTTCCATCGGGAATCGTATCAATCGATGCCAGGGTGCCCGAGCGATCGTAACGATATGAAAGGTCCCTATTCATTTTTTTATGAGAACCTTCCCCCTGATAGATTCCCGTCGAGAAGATGGTATACATAGCCACCATATTACAGATAGATTTTCCAAAGCGGAATTCTATAACCGGCGCACCCCAACCGGAAAATTCTTCATGAAGAATCCTTTCACGTTCATATTTGCTTTGAGGAATAAAGTTTCCATCCGTATCCGTATACCCCCCACTCGAACTGTTCTCCACATTTGATTCGTCTACGGATGTCGTCACATACGAGACACCCATGCCCATACTGAAAAAGAATCCGCGATGTTCATGGGGCGGGCGCACCTTTTTCGCACGAGTCGTTTTCGCCGGAGCAACAGGTTCTGCCGCAAGTACCGGGTTCGGATTTTGCGGAGCGCTCATCATCGGCATTTCCGCCGCGGGACTTTCAACCGGTCCCATCTCGTCCTGAGCCCACGCAGCGACAGACACCGCCATCGCGATGAATAGACTTTTACTCATCTTCATAGCCTATCCTCGAGTGAGCCTGAGCGAAAGAGAAATTACGTTGTCTGTATCATGAGACTCGACCGTATTCCAGACCAAGCCACTACGCGCATAGCCAAGCCCCACACCGAGAGACAGGTGATCGTTCACCCACCAGTCCTTGCCGAGTTCCACCTGAAAAGCCGCCCCCGCATTAAACGAACCGTCCTGAAGACCGTCCACGATCATAGTCGCAAAGCACGTATAACCAACGGAGCCACCAATAAAGAGGCCGTTCATCGGAGAGGTCTTGGACTGAATCGGATAAATGGTCGTACCGAAACCAACGTACGTCCTGAAACCGTAGGCGTCCGAAGACCGTCCCTTGACTCTCTTGTTTTTCAATTCCTCATCTATGCAGATTTTATTGTCGCCACATTCCTTGCGATACTCCGTGTATCCCTCTTCCATCGTCCCCGAAAAGAAACCCAGGTTGAAAACGGTGTGGACGGCAAGTAAATTGGCGAGCGCAACGCCGAACTTGAATTCAAACATCGGGAACGTGCCACCACTAAAATCGAAAGTGTTAATTTCACGACCCGTGACATTCGATTGTCCATTATTGTATTCGTCTACTTCATATTTGCTGTTTTCATACCAGTTGTAGGCTGCCCCGAACGAAACGCTGTTGTAGAAACCGCGGTGTTCCTGTGGAGCGGGAGCCCCCAGAGTGGGAGCGGATTGTGCGCTAGCAAACGCTGCCAGAGACAGCAGTAAGACAGAAAAAATTCTTTTGTTCATATTCCTAACCATTTGTTAAAAATCCAGGCCAAATATACAAAAATATGGCAAAGGGGGAAGCCTCCCCCTGCCTTCAGCCCCGACTAAGTCATTTGACGTGGCCCGAACGTGTCACCCTGAGCGAAGGCGCAAAGCGCCGAAGTCGAATAGGTCTAACCGGGTCTTCCATCACCCCTTCAAACGGGGCCTCAGACGCCGGCCCCGTAACACCCCGCTTCGATTTACAAAAGCTCCATTTTGTAAACACTTTTCGCAAGGATTCGCTATTCGTGATCCACTAGAATTTGTAATTTTATACTCGTAAAAATTTAACCCCAATTCATGGAATTGACTATGAGCATTAAAGATTACCTCGCCGGCGCAAAACAGGCCGGTTCCGTCCAGAAGCTGATGACCCCGGGCCTCGCCGT
>JAEEGH010022050.1_pt1 | contig 13101 bp, 10 predicted proteins | sample 9134181 | NCBI WGS metagenome assembly JAEEGH01 (sample SAMN16246544, study PRJNA631951) | gut metagenome | biome: gut microbiome; feature: rumen; material: DP-attached | host: Bos | place: Iran: Karaj | collected 2018-10 | reverse complement strand
TATGTAAGTTCGGCCCACTTCCACACTCCCCAGCGTGGTGTGCAGCAACTCCTGCCGGCTGGATTCGCCATAGACAGTAGCCTCGCTGAGCACCTCGACAGTGTCCGTCTGCGGGGGTAGCAAGAGAAGTGCAGCCACTGTGACTGCTATCATACTTTCCTGATTTACAATAATGTAGTACGCTTATGCAAAGGAAAGTACGGGAGGAGCACGGGATTGGGTAAGATGGGTGTGGGAAGATAATATCCGTGAATGGACAATGGTCAAGAGGGTTGCATCGACCTGCTTGAAGCAGGGCAGCGACACGGCCGAAGCGGGTACGATTGGCAGCGTCAGGAGCTGGCACAGGAGACAAATGGAGAATTCGCCGCTTCCGCTGGAGAAATGTCCTTGATGCGGAAGATGATGGACACATTCGGCGCATTCGATCTCAAGATGGTCCGTCGGGGTATGCTTGTGCAGTGTCGCCTGGAGCCAGGCTGGCAGAAACACTGCCAGCAGAACGATTGCGTATAATGAGCTCCTCCGTTTTCTCACGCCTGCAAAGATATGGATTTATTTTCGTTTTCTTCTTTTTTATTGTCGTTGTTGGAAGGTTCGCACAAATATGTTTTTTGAGTTCGAGTGTCTGAACGCATACGCGTTATAATTCGTGTGAGAATACACATCCTTTGCTTCCGTTTCGCCCCAGGCATAGTAATTTACATATTCATATTCCTTGGACGCCCCGAGGTTGAACGAGGCCCACTTGATGGTTTTGCCGTCAACGACAAGACCGATATCCACAGCCTCCGGCATTGGCGTTTTCCCGTCCACGCCGTATTTGCCAGCATCCTCGTTGCCGGTTTTTTTGTCTTTGCTACAGGAGACAGATAGCGCAAACAGTGCGGCCAGGGAGAAGTAAATCAGTCGTTTCATACGCTTGGGGATTTTGGATCAACGTTGCAAGTTAGTGATTTTCCGTGATATCCCCAAACTGGAGAACCCCTTGCGGAACAGCCCCTGGTTGGTTCACTTTCCGTCGGAATTTCCATCATATCACTGTATTTTTTATTATATTTGCCCTCATACAGTGTCAACTTATTTTAGGTTAATACAGCTGGGAAATAAACGCTTCAAGTCTCATACGCCCTATGAAACGCACGGTTACACTTATAATTCTGTTGCTTGTCTTTAGCGGCATCGAGGCCGGGGCGCAGAGCGCCTACGACCAGATGATGCAGATTGCCGGGTATTCTACCCAGAGTGTGCCGCCGCCGAGCGAGCCGGTATGCGCCTACTGCCGCGTCCCGTCCCGGGGCGCCCAGCCCTGGGACCACCAGCCGGGGTGTCTGTACTACCGTCCCAGGCCGGAAACGCAGGTACAGACGCAGCAGCAAAGCACGCCGGATCCATATGCCGACGAAAGGGGCAATTACGCCCGGGTCACCTACCCGGATAACAAGGTTGAGGTCTATATTCCCCCGACACCCATCCGCGATACCCCGGAAGGCCAGGCCATCCTGTCGGCCATCGACGACCTGACGGATGCCGCGGGCTCGCTGCTGATGGCGGGTATGAGGGATCTGATATCCTGGGGGTTCGACAAGATTTACGAATCCACGCACAGGGAGTATCATTCCTCCGATCCTAACAAGGGCTGGGGAGCCCTGCAGGTAGTGGAAAAGAAGGGGAAGGAAGGCGTCTGGGACAATGCCCTTCACAAATGGTACCTGAAGCCGGGTAAGTATGACAAATACCTTATCCTGGATCCGGACAACTGCGCCGCGCAGAAGGATGGGAAGTGGGGTATCGTGGAGGTGACGGACAAGGGCCGCGTATTGGTTCCCTGCCAATATGATGAAATTAAGTTCTTTACACGTGGCGGCGCCGGCTCGCCCGTCGCCCTCGGCGTCAAGGACCTGGGGGGCAATATGCACTGGCTGATCGGCCGTTGCAAACTTGAGGACGGAAAGTATGTCTTTGTCCCATACGAGGGCGAATGGTGCAGTTTGGAGTATTCCGGAAAGCCGATTCCCGGAAAAGATGACGATGATATGCCGGTCATAGTTGCCAAGGATGCCAAGACCGGAAAAACAAAGATTCTGAACTGGAATACCAAGGTGATTTTCGGCCGTCCTTGGCATGAGGAAAACTACGACAATGTTTTCCTGACCGGAATGGTGGAAATGTCAAAGCCGGTGAACGGCCGCGATTTCTGGTATGACTTCTACCGAGTGGAGAACGGCGGCAAGATGGGATTCGTGATTTCCGAGAATTCGGCTGATTACAAAACTCACGGATTCTCCTACGAATACCTTCCCTGTGAATACGATGAGATCACGCCGATATCCAATGTAATCGGCTGGAAGGAGACCAAGCGCTGGGCCTCACGCATCGATGATTATGGCGGGAAGGATTTGCTGGTGGTGGAGAAGGATGGCAGTTTCGGGGTTGGTTCGCCTTCCTGGATAAAGACTCGCGTTAGAGAGGACGGAAAACTCCCTTTCAAAGAGGTTATTCTTATGAAAATTCCTTTCAACGGGAAGGACAAGCTTCCCGTTATGATGGGTATCGAGCCGGATGGCCGCTATGTCCCACTGCATCCTGACGGAAACGGGCTGTGGTGGTATAAGCCCGACGGATACACCGAAGACGGAAGAAAGAAATTCCTGTACACCACCGTAGAGGGTTATATGCTATCGGAAGTGATGGACGAAATCCAGCAGCAAATCCGTGCCAACCCCAAAGACTGGCGGCTCACCGAGGAGGAAATCCGCCTCCTTCAGTGAGGATGTGGGAAATGGCGGCACTCCCTCACTGCAGATCCGCCTCATCCTGAAAGATCGACAAAATTCGCCCACAATACTTTCTGCCCGTCTACAACGAGCCCGATGTCCACGGCCTCGGGAATCTGATTGCCGGAAAAGAATCAATTCGGTTATTTCCACCACCAATTATTATTCTGAGGATTTTCTGTCTTGACGGCGGTGGCTTTCTCTTCGCCGATGGCGTTGTCAAGATTGACAAATAGCCTGTATCCGAGTGCATCTTCAAGAGCTTTTACGGATATGCTCATATTCTTGCTGACCTTAAGACTGCTCTTGCCACTCTCGCTATACTCTTCGTGGTCGAAGAGAAAGGCAATGGCACAAAAGCCGTCCGTCCCAATGGTTGTGGACTGGCTATAGCGGAGAACCGCTTTGAAGAAAGCCGTGGGAACGGTCACTTTTTCGCTGGACCGGTCGCATACATAGTATTTGGCGTCCTTGGTGATGCAGCCGGAGACGACATAACAGGTATCTGACTGGCCTGCCCATGAACGGACTTTGCACTCCAAATCCATCCAGAGGCCACCGCCGAAGTCCGAGTTCTGTGGTACTATGTTTGTCCCGTAAAAGGTGGTACTGTTCAGCTCAAAACCGGCACGGTCAGCAGAGGGAAGCTGCTGACCCCTCGCATACCATCCATTGTTGCCTTCTTTGTAGCCGCCACTTACATTCTGCTGCTTGGCGGCCGGAAGAAGTGGATCGTAGCCCCATTCATCGGTACGGGATGCGCCTGCGAAAATGGACTTATAAAGCGGATAGGCCACCCATTTGGATACTCGGTTGTCATAATCCCAATAGAACGACCAGTTGCGGATACTTTTCCCGTTCAAGGTGCCATCGTGGCAGAAAAAATCGAATCCGTCAACTTTGAAAACTGCCGGAAGTTCAAGCCAGCCAGGGGCGGATGTGACGAGCGGAAGCTTTGTCGTAAAGTGCAGGATTTCCCCGATGTAAGGCTGGCCGTCGATCTCCATATACGCTTTGAACCAATACTCCGTCTCCGGAGTGAGGCCCGTTATCTCGGCCGAATAATCACCCTTCTCTCCAAGAACGCCCTCTCCTTGGGTATATGTGCCTTCCTGGTCCTCGGACGTTCCCCAGTAGAAGCCGTAATTCACACTGGCATAATTGACGCCCGCAAAGTTGATTTTGGCGTTAAGGAGGGCACTGTTGGCTGCTGTTTCCGTCGCCTCCAAAGTTTTCACGGAAGGAGTCCCCGGGGAATTCTTCTTGCAGGAAACGGCCACCAGCGCCAGCAGCACCGTCAGCGCATAGCACAATATCCTTTTCATATCCGTAACCAATTGACAATGAAACATAAGTTCCGCAAATGTAGTTATTTCTCCGCTAACTTCCAACCCTCCACACCTTTCCCACTAAAGTCTGGAAATGTGGTGTGCCTGAAGGAATGGCGGCTGGACGGGGCTATTTTTATTTGTCGCAGACGGGACGGATTGAAAAGCCGGCGTAGCGAAGTCGGCAGTCTTTATCTGCCCCACCAGGACCCAGACCCAAGTGCCAGGCATACCAAGGCTGGTTAACATAAAGGGAAGAAGTCCAGTAGGTGCCCCAGGAGCCGGCCTGATCTCCGCCATTAGAGCCGGCGGCAGGGAGGAAGATGGAATGGCCGGTCGATTTTTGCGTAATCCTAATGCCGTAGATAATGTTACCGTTCAGGTCCAGAACCTCCTTGCCATCGGCACCAACGGCTTTGGACCAGTTCTCCCAAACATAATGTTCCGAATCATCATGAAGCGCAAGCAGAGTCAACATTTCGTCCAGTGTTGGCATACGCCATTTCCCCTTAAGGAGAACAGAGGCGGCATCGTGCTCCGGAAGGAGTTGCGTCAGGCCGTCAGGGCCGTCCGGTTTGGCTTCATAGTTCCATTCTGATGACTTGTTCACCGGACAATAGGCAATCAAGTAGGGCGCGCCATTGCTCTTCAGGGGGGAGAGGCTGTAGTTAAACTGCGTAAATTTGTCTTTGGTCTCCGTTTCACCCCAGGCAAAGTACTCCCCGAAATCTTCGGGCGTGTTGGCCCCAAGGTTGCGGTCTCCCCAGAGGACGCCGAGCCCCAGGTCAACCCCGTTGGCCGTGTAGGGCGCCTTGACATTGACGGTACAGGTTGTCTCGATATTGCTCCCATCCAGGGTCTTGGCGGAAATGATGGCTCCACCCGGAGCAAGGGCTTTCACGACGCCTTTCTCTACCATTGCGATATCCGGTCGGGAAGACGACCATTCCAACTCCTTATAGGTGGCATCGGACGGAGTAACCGTGGCCGTAATGGTCAGGGTTTCGTTGACTGCCAGCCGGGCGGAAACCGGGTCGAGGACCAGAGTCTGGACCAGACGGGGCGGATTGACGGTGATTTGACACCTTTTAACGATATCACTGCCATCCTGCGTCCAGGCCGAAATGTCGGCGTCCCCGGGGGCATGCGCCGTGACAACGCCGTTCTCAACGGTTGCAACCCTCGTTTGGGAAGAGTACCATTTCAACGTCTTGTTGGATGCATTCGAAGGAGTGAACGACGGAGTAATGGTCAGGGTCTCACCGACTTCCATCGTGGCAGAATCCGGGTCAAGCGTCAAATCCTCAACCGGTAATTCTTTTGTCGTAAATGACCCTGCCCCCTCATTATCAATAATTTCCCCGCTTGATACTTTCAGGAATGCTATATAATAATAAACCGTCCCGGGGTCAAGACCGGTGGCTTTAACCGAAAAGTTGTACGGGAACTCATAATCACCTTCCCCATCCGAAATCAGTCTTGTAGAGGTTGAAGGGTCAACCTCTTCCGTCTTTGAGAGATAGAACCCGACTTCGTCAAACTCAAATTTATCCCAATCTGAAAACAATACCTTGTTTCCACCGACAAGGTGATAATATTCAATACCTCCACATAAAATCGCAGAAGTCTTGGTTATATCCTTAACACCACCGGTCATAATGTTGTATTGATATTCTTTCTCCTTCTCTTTATTACAAGAGAGGGTGGTCAGCGCCATCAAGGCTACCATCAGGATGTACAAAAACCTTTTCATATCCGGGAAATTTTGAAGTTTACGTTGTAAGTTAGCGATTTTCGGGGGATTTTTTATTCTTCCCAGACGGGACGGATAGGCTTCCCGGATCTACGGTAGCTGCTGCTCCCGAATCCACTGTCTGAATAGAAGATTATGGACCACGCGAGGTACGGGTTGCCCGTATAGAGGGAAGAAGACCAGTAATAGCCGAAAGAGCCTGCATTGTCAAGGATGGTGTAATCCCGGTTACCAGCGGCGGGGAGGAAGATACTATTGCCGTTGTCGGCTGTCATCAGACAACCATTTTTGCCATTAATAGTTATCCAATCCCTTTTGAGGGATAGAAGTGCATCCCACTCCGCATCCGTCGGCATCCGCCATTTGCCGCCGAGTTTGGTACGGGCGGCGTCATCCACCGGCTCGCCGTCCTTTTCGCCACGCTGCAACTCTGTGATTTTGTCCACAGGGCCATAGGACTCCTTCGTGTTATACTTTGAAAATTTCACATTATCAGAATTGTCTCCACTTGTCCGGAACTTGTATGACACCCAATCATAACCGGTTATCGGATGATCCGTCCGGGCGCGCCAATTACTGCAAGGATTGTCCTGACTATGACCTTCTGTATAATAAGGTTCTGTCTCACCCCAGGCATAGTAATCGCCGTAGTCCTCGGGATTGGCGCACAGTCCGGTCTCACATAGGTTGGATTTGGCCCAGTAAAGTTTGTAGGTAATCTCGTTGCCTTCCTCATCCTTCAGCGGATTGCCTTCTTCATCCAGGCGGGGGAGAACCATTCCCAAATCCACTGCGTCTTCCGGCACCACATTTTCCGGCTCATCATTATTGCCGGGTTTATCTTTCTTGCAGGATACGGCCGCCAGCACCACCAGCGCCGCCAGGAGGAAGTACATTAGCTTTTTCATACGCTTGGAATCTTGAAATTAAAGATGCAAGTTAATGATTTTTTCGCAAGAAGCTGTGACCGGCACTGCGGGAGCCACTGTTGAGAGGCATATAAACGGCTGCCGTTGGTTGGGTCTTTTCGGAGGGTTCGAGGTGCATATTGCCCTCCGCGACGGACACGTCGTCGATCTTCATTACATAAACGTCTCTGCTTTCGTAGTGGCGGAAGGCGATGTGGATACTCTGGCCTTTAAAACTGTCGGGGATAGCCAGGACGCGGTGGAAACACTCCCCGTCGCGGGTCGCGCCATTTGCAACAAGGGTCTCCTGAAACAACATATAATGTTCTCCCGGCGTAGTATTGGAGGCGACATAGACGGCATATTTGTCGTTAGGCCAGTAATTGTCCTGCGGTGCAACCCAGTAGCTGAGGAAGTTGGTGCCGTTCGATAGCTTTATCGACGGGGAAAACAACCAGTTGTCAGGGGTCAGGATTATGCTAGGTTCATTTTCGGCACCATTATTAAAAGATTCGCTGTAGACCAAACACTCGCCTGAATGAGTGAGCATCCTCCCCGTCTCCAGGCCGGTGTTGTCGATATGCTTCCATTTGAATCCGTCGCCGTCGGCGTCAACGTTGGTCCACTGGGACTCGAATTCATCTTTGTCCTCAAAGCCCTCTTCATATATGAGGCGATAGACGTTGACATCGCAGACCGCCTTCAGATTGACGCCGGCGGTCGCTGTAATGGTCGCGGCTCCCATGCTCTTGCCGGTGACGACCCCGTCTTCGACAGATGCTATCTCGGGATGGTCGGATGTCCAGGTGACATCTCCGAGTTCCAGATCGTCCGGAGTGATGTGCATAGAGAGGGGCGAACTTCTGTCAACAGCAACGTCCGTTTTGTCCGATTCAAAGGTCATTGTGCAGACGGTGACTTCGCAGGATGCGAAAAAATCGCCGGTCTCAGCGACAATCCAGGTCGTCCCGACTTGGAAGGGCGTCACTACGCCGTCCTCGACCGTGGCCACCTCGGGGTTTTCCGTCCGCCAGGTAATGTCTCTGATTGTAGCATTGGCGGGAGCCAGCGTGGCGGTGAGGGTGAACGTCTGGTCAAGAGCTATAAGGGCTTTATTATAGTCCAGGGATATTCCGGTGGGCGGAATAACCTTTTCCTTGTTACAAGCGACGATCAGCACGAAAGCAGCCATCGAGAGGTAAAACAACTTTTTCATAACCATAGACTCTTGAAAGAAACGTTGCAAGTTAGTGATTTTCGGGGGATTTTTTATTCTTCGTAGACGGGACGGACCGAATAACCCATACTGCGGAGAGATTGGCTGGCAGTTGAAGCAGTCCCGAAGCCATACATAAAATTATACGCGTAGGCCGGAGTGGTAGGGCCCAGAGAAGAAGACCAATAAAGGCCGCTGTCGCCTTCAGTGGAATTACTGGTTCTGTCCATAAAGCCCGCGAACGGGAGGAATATACTTTTCCCGTTTGTGGCAGTTACCAGCAGGCCTTTTTTACCGTTTTGTGTCGTCTTTGTCGATGTACATTTTGTCGTTAATTCCGTCCACTCCCCCTGAGTCGGCATCCGCCACTTACCGCCGAGATATTTTGAGGCGACATCGTCACCCTCCGGACCAGGATCCAATATCGTGTTATTATCAACGGCATTGTACTTGGAGAACGGCCCGGATACACTTGTGCCGAACTTATACGTCTCCAAACTATAATCATCCTTCGGTGCCGTTTCACCCCAGGCATAGAAGTATCCATTTTCCTCCGGCTTTGTAGCGCCCAGGTTGAACGAGCCCCATTTTATTTTCTTCCCATTGACGACGATGCCCAGATCCACGGCCTCGGGAACAGGGATTTTCACTGTGGTAAAATGCAGGATTTCGCCGGCAAATGGCTCGCCGTCAATCTCCGCAAACGCTTTGAACCAATATTCCGTCTCAGGGGTGAGGCCCGTAATCACGGCCGAATAAAGGCCGTTATCACTAAGGACGCCCTCTCCCATAGTATATGTGCCTTCCGGGTCCTCGGACGTTCCCCAGTAAAAGCCGTAATTCACACTGGCATAATTGACGCCCGCAAAGTTGATTTTGGCGTTAAGGAGGGCACTGGTGGCTTCTATTTCCGTCGCCGCCAAAGTTATCACGGAAGGAGTCCCGACCTTAGGTTCCTTCTTGCACGACACGGCCAGCACCATCATTGCGGCCAGGGAGAGGTAAATCAGCTTTTTCATATACAGAGGATTTGGGATCGACATTGCAAGTCAGCGACGGATCATATCCCCAGGGCCAGCCCGTCCTTGAAGGCGTTGCCGACGGCTTCGCCGAGGACGAGGTAGCGGTTGTTGAACGGGTCGAAGGTAATGGGGGCGAGGAGTGCGACGTCGATGTTGCCGTCGGCGTCCAGGATGCTTTCGTCCGCGGAGACGTTCACGATTTCACCCTTGAGGATGCCGGTCTCCTCGTCGTAGGAGACGAGCCGGCACTCCAGCGAGAGCGGAAGCTCGCGGATGAGCGGTGCGTCAACGAAGGCGGATTTCTCCACCGTCCAGCCGGCGCGGGCGACTTTGTCCGGCACTTTGTTGCCGGATACCACGCCGACATAGTCGCAGGCGACCATCTGGGCGCGCGTCCCCATGCTGACGGTAAACGCCCCCCTCGCACGGAGGTCCTTCACGGTACGGTGACCCTTGCTCAGGTCGAGGGTAATCTCCGTAAAATCGGAAATGCCGCCCCAGGCGGCGTTCATCGCGGAGGGAACGTCATTCTCGCCATAAGCGGCGATGATAAATACAGGCTGCGGATAGCAGAGGGGTTTCGCCCCGAAATTTTTACGTGCCATAGTCGCTCAGTTCTTTGAAGTTTTCGTTGCAATTTAATGATTTTCCCCGAATCCTGCAAAACGGTCCGGCTTAAATTGCATCCGACAAAATTTCTGCAAGTCTTGCAGGAATTATGGCGGCGGGCGCGGAGGGCGTATCTTTGCCGTTGGAAACCTCTAAATTATTAAAACCATGAACATCTACAATGTAATTATCCTTGACGAGAGCGGCAGCATGTCGTCGATCTACAAAGAAACCCTGGCCGGCATGAACGAGGTGCTCGGCGGCATCCGGAAAAACCAGCAGGAGTTCCCGGACCAGAAGAATTTCGTAACCGTCGTGACTTTTGAAGGGAACGGGATGAAGGGGATCAAAGTGCGACGCGACCGTGTCCCCATCGAGAACGTCGCGGATTTTACCGAAGCGGACTACAGGCCGGGCGGATGCACCCCGCTGTATGATGCGATGGGCAAGACGCTGAGTGAACTGGAGGGCCTGGTCCGGGAAGATGACCGGGTGCTGGCGACCGTCATTACCGACGGGATGGAGAATTCATCCGAAGAGTATTCCGGCAAGGCCGTCAAGGCGCTTGTCGACCGGCTCCGCGGGAAGGGGTGGACCCTCGCCTATATCGGAGCCAATCAGGCTGCGGTGGAAGTCGCAAGACCCCTGCACATCTCCAACGCCCTGAATTTCGACGCAACCGGCGAGGGGGTGGCAATGATGAGCGTCAAGTTCAGCAAAGCCAGGTCTAAGGCGAGTGTCCTGTGGCAGAAATTGAGTTGTGAAGGGCGCCATGAGGCACTGGATAATTTTTTCTGCGACGATCAGGTGAATGAGATAAAAGACTAGTGGTCCCAGATGACCAGGTCGCGGTCGAGGGCGATCTTCCGGGGCTCACCATAGCGGCCGTCCACATAATAGAATCTGGCTATGCGGTCGCCGACGACATCCCGGAAGGCCTTCTTGATCCGTGAAAAACTCACGTTCAGGCCATTTCCGAAGGGGTCCAGCAACTTTTGGACGCTCCCCTGTATCTTTTCGACATCGTCTCTGCCGGTGATGCCGAGGTAGTACTGGAGAATCTCATCCCCGTAGTCCTGGAGTTCCTTGAGACGGGCCCCTTCCGGATGCCTGAGATAGAAGAAATACACCGCCTTGGTCAGGTCGTCCATCTTGACCTCCTTGCCCTCATAGTCGGGCAGGAGAAGACGGCCGGACGTGGTGATATTGAGGCGGCTGAGTCTGACCCGGTAGCCTAGAAGGATGTCCAGGTCCTCGATGGTAATGCCGAATTTCCGTTCTATCTCTTCCCAGGCCTCGATGATCTCCCGCGTCCTCGGGTCAAGGGGCGTTTCCTCGTCTGCCGCCCTCTCAAGGAGCGATTCGTCCGCCTCCGCTTTTATTGTAGTAAACCAGCAGCCCCCTTTGGGCCGGATGCTCCCGGACCGATGGACAGGCTGACAGGCCGGGGCTCCCTCTTCCAGGATCCCGTCCGGGATCGCCCGGAAGCGGGTCTCTCCATTTCGTCTGTAGAGGAGTCCGGTCCGCCCTTGCAGACCGGCCATTTCCCGGATCCGGCGGTACATGTCCTCCACCGAAACGCCATCCTCCCGGCCCGGAGACAGATACCGGAGCAACTCCGGCGACAGCCGCTCCACCAGATCCGGCAGGAACAGAAGGGTATAGCCCCTCTCCTTCAGGTATTGCGGAAGGTCCTTCCGGACTATATTCAAAAGAACGTCCGACGTCCCGCTCCCACCTTCCACGAAAAGCACCATCCCCTCGCTGAGGAACGGAACGGAAAGCCGGATTTTCTCGTCTTCGTTATGATTGATATCGCCCATCATTTTTTATTTTGCCGCAAGTTAATCAAAAAACGCACAAAAAATAAGACTCCGGGCGGAAACCTTTCATTTCGCCCGGAGTCTATGTTTTTTCCCGGAGGATCCGGGCGAATCCCGGGAATTTCTCCCGGAGTCTACCGCCCGGTCCTTCGGCCGTGCGCTAACGACGTTTCACCTGCAGGATCGGATCGGCGGGACGCACCGGACGCTGACCGTTCTTCAGCGCGGGCCGGAGGGAGTTGCCGGCGCCGGAGAAGAATTTGGGCGCGAACTTCGGTGCGGGAGCAGGAAGGCTCGCCGGAACAGGGTTTCCCTCGGAGACGGCCACGTCGTCAATATTGAGCATAAACTGATCGTAGCAGTTGAAATGCCGGAAGGCGATCGACACCGTCTTTCCGTCGTAGGAAGACGGAATCGGCACGACGAACCGCTGATAGGCCCCGTCGGAAGCGATGTCCACAGGGTTACCCTGCGGATACTCCTGTTCTGCGAGCAGGACCTCGCAACCGCTGAAGTCCAAGTCCGAAGGAATCTCCGTCGCGATATATACGGCATAGTGTTCTGCACCGTAATTCGGATCCTGAGCCCTGATCCAGAATGACACATAGTTGTCTGACGTAAGGGAGATCATAGGAGTGAATGCCCAGTTGTCAGGGGTAAGTGCCGTATACGTATCGTTATCATAAGACATACTCGTCAGGCAATGGGTGGGAGAATAAGAACGATATTCCGCCCTCGCCCAGTTAAAACCATCCTGATCGGCGTCGATGAACGTCCAGGAACCGCTTATATCACTTTCAAAATCCTCGGTATAGATATAGGTGGCGGAGTCAGGTACATAACGGGTCATTGACTGTGGAATACCGGCATATACGTAGCCGGTCCTTTCCTGATCCTGATAGGTGATGAACATATAGTATACCAAGCCGGCGGCGGGCAAAAATTTCAGTATGTCGTCTCCCTCATCATACGTGGCGCTGAAGATAACCGGTTCGCTTCCATCAGGATAACTCGGGAAATAGCCGTCACTGCCCTGGAGAGCGACGTCAGTATTGCCCTCGGAAAACACCATCTGTTCTTGAAGGACCAATTTGTGATCCGTGAATCGGGCTTCCACCGGGTATGCTCCCTGTCCGGAAAGGCCGGAGACGGAATAGCTGACCCCCGCTTCTTTCTGGCTGATGGTAATAACCTGGGCATCGACCGCCCATTCCCCGAGGTAATCCTCATAGGCGGCTGTCGGATCCGGGAAAGGATTTTCCTCTAAAATGGCCACGTCGTCCAGATTGATGAAGTACTGATCGGTGCAATTGAAATGACGGAAACCGATGCAGACAACCTGGTTGTCGAACTCGGCCGGAATCTGGACGACAAAGTGCTCATATCCATTATCACCCACTTCTTTATAGTCTCCGGCGGGGAACTCGGTTTCCGGCATCAGGACTGACAGTTCACCGGTCGGAGATCCTTTGGCAATATAGACGGCATAATGCTCCGCCGGCCAGGACGAATGGGTACAAACCCAGAAACTCAGATAATTCCCTTCCGTCAGCTGGACGGCAGGTGTAAACGCCCAGTTGTCAGGCGTAAGAGCGCCGCTACTATAGGAATGACTTACCAGGGCATACATACCCGAATAAGGCACAGCGTATGTGGTGTTCGCGA
>JAEEGH010022047.1_pt1 | contig 13102 bp, 9 predicted proteins | sample 9134181 | NCBI WGS metagenome assembly JAEEGH01 (sample SAMN16246544, study PRJNA631951) | gut metagenome | biome: gut microbiome; feature: rumen; material: DP-attached | host: Bos | place: Iran: Karaj | collected 2018-10 | reverse complement strand
GACAGGCTGGAATACAGCTCGGGCTGCATCACATAGCGCCATACACCGGGATCGTTCTCGTTCTTCGTAAACTTCAGCTTCTTCTCAACTGCTTTCACTTTCATTGCCATAATTCTTTTTCTCCTCTTAAATCGAAATGGTTTAACTTTGTTGACTTTTGAAGTCCGCTATCGCGGAGAAATTAAAGTGAAAAATGGGGACGGTTCTGAATGATCCTTTTGGAACTGTAACAATAAAAATGTCGGCTCTAAACTACATTTTTTTTAAAAAAGTGTTGTTTGTTCGCAACATTTTTATTATCTTTGCAGCGTAAAGCTAAATACGAATTCTTATGGACGCATTATTCAGAAAAAGCGAAAGGCTGCTGGCCAATACACAGACGGAGATTATCCGCGAAAAGATGGATGATATTCACTGGAACGCCCAGCTTATCAGCATTATAGGTGCTAAGGGTGTAGGCAAATCCACCCTTATTCGTCAGTATTTGAAACAACATTATGCCCTGGGCGACCGTCGCGCGCTGTACTGCTCAGCAGATACTGTGGATTTTTCTATGCGCACGCTGGTAAGCTTGGCTGAAGAGTTCGTGATGCGCGGCGGCGAACTGCTGGTCATCGACGAGATTCACAAGTACCATTCCAGTACGTCGGATTGGAGCCGTGAAATCAAGGAAATCTACGAACTGTTCCCTGACCTCAAGTTGATTGTAAGCGGTTCGTCGCTGCTTCAGTTGAAGGAAGGTGACGTTGACCTCTCTCGTCGTGCTATTAAATATACGATGCTTGGCTTGTCGTTCCGCGAGGCACTCCGTTTCTATCACGGACTGTCGTTCCCCCGTTGGTCGTTGGAAGACATTTTGGCCCATCCTTACGAACTATGGCAGGAGGTTTCCTCGAAATGTCGGCCTGTCGCCCTGTTTAAGGAATACCTGGAGAAAGGTTACTATCCTTTCCTACTCGAAGGCGAGGGGGAGTATTACACCAAGATTGAGCAGGTGGTTAACTATATCATTGAAACCGAACTGCCTCGCATCTGCAAGGTCGATGTGGCCAACGTCAGGAAGCTGCAGGCGCTCATCGCCCTGATTTGCAGCGAGGTGCCCTTCGAACTGAATGCCAACAGGATAGCTGCCGCCCTTGAGATTGCCCGCGATACGGTGGTGGAATATCTCAAGTATTTGGGCGATGCCAAAGTGCTGAACCTACTGTATTCCGACAAGAAAAAGATAGGTAAACTAACCAAGCCCGACAAGGTATATCTGGAGAATCCGAACATCATCTACGCGCTGGCTCCTACGAAGGTGGACATCGGCACCCTGCGCGAGACCTTTGCTATAGGTAGCCTTTCAGAGTCGCACAACGTGGAGTACGGTAAGGCACAAGGCGACTTCAAAGTAGATAGCAAATACACCTTCGAGATCGGTGGCCGCAGCAAGAGCTTCTCGCAGATTGCCGGTGTGAAAGACTCATATATCTTTGCCGATGATTGGGATATGCCCGACGGAGCCAAGCTCCCCCTCTGGATGCTGGGATTCTTGTATTAAAGCGATGCTCACACGGTGCCTGTCACCCTGTGAGGCGGCATCCTTGGCCACCTCGGCGGTGGGATAGAAGGTACCCAGCGAACCCAGCTGAACAGGCACACCCTGCGCTACCAGTTCGGGCAGACTGTCGGTAATCTGAAGCAACACACCCTCGACGATAGCTCGTCCGTAGATGCTGCCATGATCCACCATGTGCTGTGCGAAACCACGCAACGAAAGGGTCTTCTGCGTATCTACCTCGGGGTAGTACTTACCGTAGCCCGCGTTCGTGCTGATCTTGTTCTTACGAAGGTTAATACCCAATGCAATTTTCTCTACTGCCATAGTTTTAAAGTTTTGGTCGAAAGGGTTAAACAATAGGTTTGTTGTGTGTTTGTTTTGTGATGCAAAGGTACGAATAATTTTTTGTACCTTAAAATAATATGCCATTATTTTTCCCGGAAATAACGGCCAATCTCTCGAAACCCCTCTAAATAAAGGGACTTCGAGAGGTCAGATTTTTATTTTTTCATATTTTTATTTTCGGCAGTTCGTGAATCATTGGGGGGCTGGAACCGGTGAATCATGGGGACTGGAACAATGATAGCAGCGCAGCGAAGATCAGTGTTCCAGTCCCCTGTGATTCGCATCCGGCACAGCCGGAAACATCCCCGGTGATTCGCATCCGGCAAAGCCGGAAACATGAAAATCCTTTACACATTTTTCGCCCTTATTTTCTTACTCCTTCCCGAACCCTGAACCCTGAACCCTTCACCGTTCACCCTCTTCTTTTGCGCGCGGCGCTTACTACTACTAAAAAGGCGGTTTACTTCTTTTCGATCGACCGTTTAGTAGTAGTAGATTAAAATCGGCGTTTTTGAGGGTGTTTTCAGTATTAGACAGTCACAGATCACAGATCACAGTTTTCTCAGCAGCGAATACCAATCTCGTACGAAATTATTTTACAAAATAATTACTATATTATATAATATATATATTATATATATAGTAAATGTCTTTTCTCATCTTCTACCCATCTCCAAAGAAACTGTGATCTGTGATCTGTGACTCACTCCGGTACGCGGTGTGTCATTATGCTGATACCCTTGTAATTGTAAAAAATCCCCATTTCATCGAGAACTTTTGCTGGATTTTTCATGTATTTTAAACAAAACATGCTGTTGATGAGTGACTTTTTGGGGTGATTTATATCGTTTTTCGTTCGATTTGATTAACTTTCTCGCGCTCAGAAATAAAAATATTTCTCATTTCCTTCGCTTAATCGAAATTTTGCACTATCTTTGCAGAATAAAATGATGCAAAAATTGATTTTCAACCAATAAAAGCTGAGATTATGGAGCAGAAGGAATTAGCCTTTAAGGGCATGGTGGTGAATACGGATATTAAGAGGTAAGAAGTTATGAAGATATTTCAGAGTTCGATTTTCAGGGCGGTGTGCGCTATTGTGATTGGCGTGCTGCTGGTGAAGTTTCCGCAGGACGGTGTGACGTGGCTGACGATGGCCATCGGTGCGCTGTTTCTGTTGTCGGGTGTGATAGCGCTGATAGCCTACTGGCAGGCGAAGCGACATGCCGGTGAATATACCATTACGGACCAGCAGGGCCGCGTGGTGAGAGGCGGACAGCCTACGTTCCCGATAGTGGGGGCGGGTAGTGTGATTCTGGGCTTGGTGCTGACGCTGTCGCCCAACGCCTTCGTGAACGGACTGATGTATATGCTGGCGGCGGTGCTGATTCTGGGCGGCGTGACGCAGCTGATGGCGCTGGTGGCCGCACGACGACTGGGCAGCATTCCCCTGGGATACTGGGTGATGCCGTCGGTGATTCTGCTGACGGGGCTGTTTGTGGTGCTGAAACCTTCGGAGTCGGCGGAACTGCCGCTGATGGTGCTGGGCTGGTGCTCGATATTGTATGGCGTGGTGGAACTGATAAACGCGCTGAAGATTCACAGCGTGCGCAAGAATTCAGAAGTTAGGGAAGTTAGCGAAGTTAACGAAGAAGCCTCCGCCGAAGTGGCAGAGGCTATAGAAGTGACCGACGACGACGCAGGGACGTCAGACGTTGGTGACGATACCCTCGATGTAGGTTCGCAGGATGTGGATACCGGTCTTGTTGTCGCCCCCCGAGGGGATGATTAGGTCGGCATACTGCTTGGTGGGCTCGATGAACTGGTCGTGCATGGGCTTGAGGACGCGCTCGTAGCGTTCGAGCACCATGTCGACGGTACGTCCGCGCTCGACGACGTCGCGACGGATGTTGCGGATGAGTCGCACGTCGGCATCGGTATCGACGAAGATTTTCAGATCCATCATGTCGCGCAGCTTCTTGTAGTGGAGCGTCATGATACCCTCGAGAATGATGACGGGCTTGGGCTCGACGTGGATGGTCTCCGGCAGTCGGTTGGAGATGATGTACGAATAGGTGGGCTGTTCGATGGACTGCCCGTTTTTGAGCATCTTGATGTGTTCGGTGAGCAGTTTCCAGTCGAAGGCATCAGGATGGTCGAAATTGATGGCCCGGCGCTCTTCGTCGGTCATGCCCGTGGTGTCGTTGTAGTACGAGTCGAGGGGTACGACGGCTGCGCAGTGTGGCGGCAGCGCCTGGGCGATTTTCTTGACGACGGTGGTCTTTCCGGAACCGGTACCGCCAGCTATTCCAATTATTGTCATTTTTAATAATGAGTAATGAGTAATGAGTAATGAGTAATTATGATTACCATGTTGTCGAGACAAGTCATCTGCAACTTTTCAGTCTTTAGAACAAATCACAATTACTAATTACTCATTACTAATTATTAATTAATTATTTCTGCTCCTTCACGAGGTAGACGAGGGTGGGGAGGTGGTCGCTATATCCGTCGAGCCATACACCACCGGCATGTGTGCGGAGGGTGTTGCCCTTGTAGTTGCCCTCCTGCTGGAACAGGTAGTCGCGGCGGAAGATCTGCGGCTGGAAATACTTCAGCGTCGAGAAGTCGCGCTGTCCCTTGGGGTTGAGCAGCGACTTGGAGAGGATGATCTGGTCGAAGAGGTTCCATGCGCCGGCATAGGTCAGCGTGCCTGTGCCGCTGGCGTGGATGTTCCAGAAGGGGTTGAAGAGTCCGCCGTCCTCGACATCGGCAATCTCGCGGCGGGCACCCAGTGCTTCGGACATGGAGCGGTCGGCGGGGTCGTCGTTCATATCGCCCATGATGATGATCTTGACCTGCGGGTCGTCGCGGAGCAGGGAGTCCTTGACGACGCGTAGCTGGCGTCCGCCGAGCTCACGGTAGTAGGACGTGGCACCGCGCGAGGGCAGGTGGTTGACGATGATGGTGAGGTGTTCGTCGGCCAGTGTGCCGCTGACGACGAGGAAGCCGCGGGTGGCACGGTTCTTCTCGATGTCCTCCTGACGCTCATAGAGATATGGTACGAGCTTGACGTCGCGCACGGTGAACAACGCGGGGTTGTAGATCAGTCCGCAGTCGACACCACGCTGGTCGGGACCTTCGATGTGGCAGAACTGCATGTTGCGGCGCTTCAGAGGCTCCTGCTCGCAGAGGTCGGTGAGACACTTGGCATTCTCGACCTCGGCGACGCCGATGGCTGCACAGCCGATGGCTGCAGGCAGACGGTCTGTGCCCATGTCGGCCAGCACGCGGGCCATGTTGCGCAGTTTGTGGTTATACTTCATGCCCGTCCACTTGTTGCGGCCCTCGGGAAGGTATTCGTAGTCGTTGTGACCTTCGTCGTGACAGGTGTCGAAGAGGTTTTCGAGGTTATAAAAACCGATGGCGTAAACTGAGAATTTTCTCTCTTGGCTCTGTGCATTCACGGTTCCCACCAGGAACATGACTGCGATAATTGATAACAGTTTTTTCATAATAGTTTCAGATTTTGTGGCGAAGTTAGTGATATTTTTTGAAAAATCAAATTTTTCCATTAAAAAAGTGCAAAAAAATGGCGTTTTTTACATTTTATTCATTATCTTTGCAGCAAATAAACGATTTACTAACTAAAAACTGACTTATGCAGAAAAAACTGAAATTATCAGTGATGGCACTATTCATCGCCGCGACGGCCTTTGCACAGGTTGAGCAACCCAAGCAGGAGGAGTCGCAGGACGACAATGTCGGCGAGAGCGCTTTCACCTTCACGGAATCTCAGTTGGGCGATGACGATGATATGTCGCAGAACGTGACCATCATCTCGTCGAATCAGAACATCTACGCTTCTACGGTAGGTTTCCTGTTCAGTCCCGCTCGTTTCCGCTATCGTGCTTTTAACCAAAAGTACAACGAGATCTACATCAATGGTGTATCGATGAACGACATGGAGAGTGGTCAGTTCCGCTATTCGCTGGTAGGCGGTTTGAACCGTATCACCAACCGGAGCAGGGAGGCTGCGCTGCCCTTCGAGTTTACCAACTTCGCCATGCCGGGCATGGGCGGTTCGAACAACTACGACTTCCGTCCTAGCAAGATGGCTACGGGCCAGTACGTGGGTATTGCCGGCGCCAACCGTAACTACACGCTGCGCGGGCAGTATGCGTTCAATACCGGTCTGCGCCCTGACGGCTGGGCACTGTCGGCCAGCCTGTGTTACCGCTGGGCCAGCATGGAGACGGCGTACGTGCCGGGCACGTTCTACAACTCGCTGTCGTACTACCTGGGCGTCGAGAAGAAACTGAACGACAAGCACTCGCTGTCGCTGGTCACCTGGGGTAACCCCACGGAGCGTGCCGCACAGGGTCCGTCGACGGACGAGATGTTCTGGTTGGCCAACACGTACTTCTACAACCCGAACTGGGGTTACCAGGACGGCAAGAAGCGCAGTGCACGCGTCGTGAACGACTTTGCCCCCACGGCCATGCTGACATGGGACTGGAAGATTGGTCAGGACACGAAGCTGACGACGGCGCTGACGGGCCGCTATTCTTATTATAAGAACACGCGTCTAAACTATAATAATAGTGAGAACCCCAAGCCCGACTACTGGAAGAACCTGCCGTCGAGCTACTACGATGTGTGGTATGAGGAGGATGCTGCCGGACGTACCGCTGCGGGATACAACGACTTTATGCGCGCCTGGACCTACCTGTCGGGTAGCGAGGAGGCCCGCCAGATTCAGTGGGACCGCCTGTACTACGCCAACCAGCAGGGCAACCTGAGAGGCAGCGACGCCATGTACTTCATGACAGCCAGGTATAACAACAACATCAACCTGGCGCTGGCTTCGACGCTGAACACCAAGGTGGGCAAGAACACCACGCTGAACGTGGGCTTACAGCTGGCAGCGAACATCAGTCAGAACTACCAGAAGATTGACGACTTGTTGGGCGCAGACCATGTGAGCAACATCAATACCTACGCACTGGGCAACTACCCGATGGGCGACCCCCACGTGTACTACGACATGCGCAACCCGACAGCCCAGCTGAAGGAAGGCGACAAGTACAGCATGGACTACGACCTGCACACACGCAAGGCACAGCTGTGGAGCTCGCTGAAGTTCGGCAAGGGCAACTACCAGGGCTTCCTGGCAGGCCGCGTCGGTGGCGTGATGATGTATCGCGACGGTAAGATGGAGAACGGTATCGCTGTGGCCCAGGGCAACGGCGTAACGTCGTACGGCAAGAGCGAGACCGGTAAGTTCCTGGACGGCGGTGCCAAGCTGGGCATCACGTCGCATTCGTTGAGCAAGTATGGTATTACGTGGAACGTCGGCGTAGGATTCGAATATCGTGCACCGACTCCCAAGACGGCTTTCGTATCGCCTGAGGTGAACAACGACTTCGTAAGGAACCTGAGAAACGAGCGCGTATTCTCGAGCGAGGCCGGCGTGCAGTATGAGACGACCTGGATGAAGGCTAACATTGGCGGTTACTTCAGCCGCATCAATGACGCCACGGAGTGGCAGCAGTTCTTCGACGACGATGCCTGCTCGTTCACCTACGTATCGATGACGGACATTCAGAAAGAATACTACGGACTGGAGTGGGGCTTGAAGTTCAAGCTGTCGCCATCGTTCAGCATCAAGACTCTGGGAACAGTCAGCGAAGCCAAGAACATGAACAACGCCAACGTCATCTACATGAAGTCGACGGAGGGAACGTACCACAATGATATAGTATATAATAAGAATATGCGCGAGGCTGGTACACCGCTCACGGCACTCAACCTGACACTGAGCTACAACGCCAAGGGATGGTTCATCGACGTTATGGGTAACTACTACGACCGCATCTATCTGTCGTATTCGCCCTCGTACCGCTACGGTTCGACACTGCTGAACCGCCAGCGTTCGTACGAGAACAGCGGCATTGTTGAAGAAAAGGTGTTCGAGACCACTGCCACGGGTGAGAAGGTGCTGCTCGACCAGGCTGTGGAACAGGCCAAGGGCAGGGGCGGATTCATGCTCGACCTGTCAATCGGTAAGAGCATCCGCATGAAGAAGGGACAGCTATCGGTGAACTTCTCGGTGACCAACGTGCTGAACAACAGAAGGATTGTGACGGGCGGTTTCGAGCAGAGCCGAAGCAACTACTCTGTGAACTCGACTACGGGCGACGTAGGCAGTACGCGCGTCTACAAGTTCAACCGCAACCCGTATAAGTTCTACTCCTACGGAATCAATGGTATGCTGAACATCGGTTATAGATTCTAAATTATGCAGACGATTATGAAAACCAAGAAATATATTCTCTTTGTACTGGCAGTTCTCGGACTGGCCACGTCGTGCCAAGACAAGGATTGGGATACACCTCCATCGGAGAAAGGTATGGAGGCCTACGGCAACAAGTATTTGCAGGAAACCAATGTGAAGACCATTGCCGAGGTGATAGCCCTCTATAGTAACGAGATCAACAACAACACCTTGAAACAGGTGACACAGCCCATGCAGATCAAGGGTGTTGTCACGGGTAACGACGAGGGTGGTAACATCTACAGCTCGCTGTATATCCAGGACAATACCGCAGCAATAGTCATCAGCATCTCGCAGAGCGGACTCTACGGGGCATTCCCCGTGGGACAGACGGTGTTGGTAGAACTGCAGGGACTCTACGTAGGAGGTTACGGCAAGCAGCCTCAGATTGGTACCACCTATACCAATCCGAACAAGGAGGGTGCCACGCCCCAGGTGGGCCGCATGAGCCGATACATCTGGAAGGACCACTACAAGCTGCTATCGCCAATACCTGGACTGATGGTAGCGCCCATCGAGGCCAAGTGGAACTTCAACTCGCTGGACTTCTCCAAGGATGCCGGTAAGTTGGTTACGCTGAAGGGTGTCACGCTGGCCGAGGCTGACGGCAAGGCTGTGTTTGCTCCCAACGACAATAGCGTGCCCCTGTATGGCGGTTGCGCACACCGCGTCATCAGCGGACTGAGCAACGTCGTGCTGCGCACCAGCACCTATGCCGACTTCGCACAGCGCCTTCTGCCTACCACGCGTGTCGACATTACGGGTGTGGCTGCCCGCTACAATGACACATGGCAGATTATGATGCGTACGGAAAAGGACATCGTCGAGTCGACGACGGAGCCTGCTCCCGTATCGACACCTGCCGGATCGGGCACAGAGGCTGATCCGTATAACGTGGCAGCTGTATCGCAGGCCACCAAGGCACTGCCTGCTGACGGTACGAAGGACAATATCTACACGAAGGGCATCGTGGTTGCCGTGAGCGACATCGACACCAGCGGCAGCTATGGTAACGCCACCTATCTGATTTCCGACCGTGCGGACGGTGCGACAGGTACGTTCCAGATCTATCGCGGCTACGGACTGAACAACGTGAAGTTCAATGCCGGCGCCCAAGCCATCAAGGCTGGCGACGAGGTGGTGGTATTCGGTAAGATTGTCAACTACAAGGGTAATACCCCGCAGTATGCCCAGGGTAGCTACATCGTCAAACTGAACGGACAGACGAAATAACAAACATGCAATAACGAAACAATAAAAACTAAAAGATATGAAAAGAATAGCAAATTATCTGATTGTGATGGCCTTAGCGGTCCTTACATTCACCAGCTGCGAGGACATCCCCTCTCCTTTCGGACAAATCGTGGCTCCTAAAACAGATGACGGTGTAGTCATAGAACCTTCCGGAAAAGGTACACTGGCAGACCCCTACAACGTGGCAGGTGCGCTGGAATTCATCGCTGGTCTGGGCGCTGACGTGCAGTCGCCAACGGATGTCTACATCAAGGGTTATGTAACTACGATTACCGAGGCTTTCGGTACTCAGTATGGTAACGCTACGTTCGAGATTTCGGATACGAAAGAGGGTGCCAACAAGTTCCTCTGCTATCGTGTGAAATACTTCGGAGGTCAAGGCTATAGCGACCCGTCAGCTACGAACATCAAGGAGGGCGACGAGGTGATTATCTGCGGTAAGGTGGTCAACTACAAGGGTAACACCCCCGAGACTGTCAGTAACGCCGCTTATGTGTACTCCATCAACGGCAAGGGCGGCGGAACGACTCCCGATCCGGGTGGAGACACTGGAGATACCAAAGGTAAGGGTACACAGGACGATCCGTTCAACATCGCTGCTGCTATCAAGAAGTGTCAGGAAGTGGGCGAGACGGCCTCTACGGAGAAGTACTACATCAAGGGTATCGTCGTGAAGGGCGGCACCGTTTCTGGCGGCTATGGTAACCTGACGTTCACCTTGGGCGACACCAAGGATGCAACGGATGTGTTCACGGCATTCCAGGTGGCTGGTACTGACGGCGAGAAGCTGGCTGACGGCTATAAGGTACCCGCTGGCGCTGAGGTTGTTGTCTATGGTCCGGTATTGAACTATAAGGGCAACACGCCCGAGACTGCCGGCAAGAGCGCTGCACAGATTGTGACCGTCAACGGCAAGAAGACCAACGAAGGCGGCGATAATCCTCCCGCAGGCGGCAACGACGGTTCGCTGGAGAAACCCTTCACTCCCGCTGAGGCTAACGCGTTTATCGCAACGCTGGCTGCTGATACGAATACCGACAAGGACTACTACATCAAGGGCAAGATTATTGAAATAACGGATAAGAACCAGTTCAGTACACAGTACGGAAACTGCACGTTCTATATCTCTGACGACGGTACTGACAAGGACGACAAGTTCTACGTATTCCGCACACTGTATCTTGAGAATGTGAAGTACAGCGATGATTCGTGGACGAAGCCTGCAGCCAAAGACGAGGTGATTATCTGTGGTAAGCTGGTTAACTACAAGGGCAATACCCCTGAGACGGTAGCCAACCAGAGCTATATTTACTCGTTGAACGGAAAGACGAAGGCAGATAGTGGTAGTACAGCTACGAAGGGTACACTCGAGAACCCCTTTACACCAGAGGAGGCTAATGCGTTTGTTGCCACCTTGGCTGCTGATACAAACACCGAGACGGACTACTACATCAAGGGTAAGATCATCGAGATTACAGAAAAGAACCAGTTCAGTACACAGTATGGAAACTGCACGTTCTATCTTTCTGACGACGGCACTGACAAGGATGCCAAGTTCTACGTATTCCGCACGCTGTATCTTGAGAATGTGAAGTACAGCGATGATTCGTGGACGAAGCCTGCAGCCAAAGACGAGGTGATTATCTGTGGTAAACTGGTTAACTACAAGGGCAATACCCCTGAGACGGTAGCCAACCAGAGCTACATTTATTCGTTGAACGGAAAGACCAAAAAATAATGAGTAATACATCTTTATATATGGCGACCGCAGCAATAGTCTGCGGCGCCATGTTTTTTGCCTCCTGCTCAGTGAAGACGGAGGAGATTATAGACCCGATCACGCAGGGAAATCCCTATTTGCCCATGTGGGAACATATTCCCGATGGAGAACCGTATGTGTTTGAAGATCCGGACAATCCTGGTAAGCAGCGTGTCTATATCTATGGCTCGCACGACAATCTGAAGACGATGTATTGCGGTCGCGACCAGGTGGTATGGTCTGCCCCTGTGGAGGATTTGAGCCAGTGGCGCTACGACGGTGTGATTCTCGTGGTAGACAAGAATGCCAAGGGCGAACCGTTCGACTCGGCAGGGACTGCTGACGTGCTCTACGCTCCTGACGTGACGCTGATGACTGACAGTACGGGTAAGAAGACCTACTACCTGTTCCCCAACGACCAGACGGGCTATCGCAACGGACTGATAGCCAAGAGCGACCGCCCTGACGGCCCGTTCGAGGTGTGCAACTGGAATGCCGACGACCCCAACAAAGTGGATGGCGTGTTGCAGTTCGACCCTGCCGTTTTCGTTGATGACGACGGACGAGTCTATGGCTATTGGGGCTTCGAACGCTCGTATGCCGCAGAATTCGACCCCACGACAATGGCAACGGTGAAGCCTGGTACGGAAATCGTCGAGGACATGATTAGCGGGCGTAATCAGGAAGGACGCTTCAAGTTCTTCGAGGCTTCCAGCATCCGCAAGGTGAAGGATAAATACATATTTATATATAGCCGCTTTACGGAAGACGGCGAGTTCGGGCTGCCTACGTCGAACTACACGCTGGCATACGCCTATAGCGACAAGCCGCTGGGCCCCTGGACTTATGGCGGTACCATTATAGACGGACGCGCCCGTGAGAAGGACGAGCAGGGCAACGTGATAGCTTCTGCTGTGCCCGATGGTAACACGCACGGCTCGATTTGTGAGATTGGCGGACAGTGGTATGTGTTCTACCACCGTCAGACGGGAACCGACGAGTATGCCCGCCAGGCTATGGTGGCTCCCATCACCGTCAAGGTGGAAGAGGGTGCTGGCGGCAAGGTGGAAATCAGCGAGGGTGAATACAACTCGGAAGGTTTTGCACTGAACGGACTGAATCCCTTCGAGCGTCACTCGGCAGGTATTGCCTGCTGGCTGACGGGTCCCAAGCCTGCTGTACACGAATGGCCCAACAACACGTTTTACGGCTCGTATGTAGAGGCATCGTATGGTACTGAGACGAATTTCGATGCACCCTACGACTTGAAGAACAACGGCAACCGCGTGGTAAACAACACTGACGGCAGCATCGTGGGATATAAGTACTTTAACTTCGATGCCGAAAAACTGGCAGAGAAGGAGAATCTGATGCTCCTCCTGCGACTCATCCCCGAGGGCATCGACGGCACGATTGAGATTATGATGGACCGTCCTTGGACCTCGCAGGGTGGCAAGAAGATTGGCGAGATAGCCTTGAAGGCCGACATGGAGAAGAAATCCTGGAACATGGCGATAGGTATCGCAAAGGAAGCTAAAGAAAACGAGCTTGCGGGCAAACACGCCATCTTCCTTGTCTTTAAGTCTGACACCAAGGAGAAGTCGCTCTGTACGCTCGAAGAATTGGTCTTTACATTCGCAGAATAAAAAAATAGCGTGAATATTTGGTAGGTTCAAAAAATCTTCGTAACTTTGCACCCTCAAAACTGCGTAGTGCAGAAAAAGTATTAAATAACATCATAATTTAACAAGTAAAAATGAAAAAAGGTATTCATCCAGAAAACTATCGCCCCGTCGTGTTTAAGGACATGTCCAACGGCGATATGTTCCTCTCGCGCTCTACCGCTAAGACGAATGACACCGTA
>JAEEGH010022045.1_pt1 | contig 13104 bp, 9 predicted proteins | sample 9134181 | NCBI WGS metagenome assembly JAEEGH01 (sample SAMN16246544, study PRJNA631951) | gut metagenome | biome: gut microbiome; feature: rumen; material: DP-attached | host: Bos | place: Iran: Karaj | collected 2018-10 | reverse complement strand
GCGCGGAGCGGCTTTGGCAACGGTGTTGGGACAAGTATGTGCCTGGATCTTTGAGTTCCGTTTCTTCCTCGACAAGACCAACTTCGTGCATTTTGCACGTATCGGTTTGAAGGTGCGTATCGACATCATCCGTGAGATTCTTGCTATCGGCCTCTCTCCATTCTGCGTCAATCTCTGCAACTGTCTGATTGTCATCATCATCAACCGTTCGTTGATATCCTATGGAGGTGCCGATGGTGATATGTATGTAGGAGTCTATGGTATCGTGAATCGTGTGGCGATGCTCATCGTTATGATGGTGATGGGCTTCGGTCAGGGCCTGCAACCGATTGTAGGCTTCAATATTGGAGCCCGGCTTTATGGACGTGTGCGGGGTGTTATGAAGTTTGCCTTGGCTTGTGCCACGACGGTGATGACCGTAGGATATTTGCTTGTCTTCCTGTTCCCCGGTCAGATGGCTTCGCTTTTCACCACCGATGCCGATATGGTAGCTAAGTGTATTCCTGCCCTGCGAATCATTATGTGCGTCTTCCCATTGGTGGGTCCGCAGATGATGACTATGTCGTTCTTCCAATCGAGCCAAAGGGCTGGCATTGCCATCTTGCTGAGCACTTCGCGTCAACTGCTGTTCTTGCTGCCTATGTTGCTCATTCTTCCCCGTATCTTGGGTGTCTATGGCGTTTGGTGGTCATTCCCCATCAGCGATGCCATCTCGTTTATGCTGGCTGCAATTTTCCTGGTACGTGAGTTGAGGAGATTGGACAAAAAGATAGACCAGACCCCCTCTAATCCCCCTGCAATTCCTTAAATGCTGCTCCCAGCCACTTTGTGATGTCGGAGGGGAGGAGCGATTCCTCGCTTTCGTTGCCCCTCTCGATGGCCAGGTCGGCAGCCATGGCGTGCAGCGATACACCCAGGATAGAGGCATCTTGTGCAGTGTAGCCTTGTGCGCGCAGTCCTAGCAGAATGCCTGTCAATGTGTCTCCCGAACCTCCGACAGCCATTCCGGCATTGCCGAAATTCTCATTGCGGAAAATGTTGCCATCGGGCAGATGGATGTTGGTGTAGTGGTCCTTGAGGATAACCACTACACCATATTTCATGGCCATAACGAGGCAGTTGCCGCATCCCGTGGCATTCAGCAATCGTTTGGCTTCGCCAGGATGAGGAGTGAGGATGGTGTCCTTGGGCAATTTGTCCAGCAAGTGTGAATGCAGCGAGAGGATGTTGAGCGCATCGGCATCGAGGATAAGTGCAGGATCGGGCATGCCAGGCGATGACAATCCTCGATTCAGCAGTTCGATAAGCGCCTCCTGCGTCTCTTCTTGCAGTCCCAAACCGGGACCTATCGCTACGGCATCGATGCCGCTGTGCCACTCGATGTGGGTGTGATAGTCGGTGCGATTGTCGGTCTCGCACTTCGCTTCTGGCAAACCCAACTGCATGATTTCATATCCGCAACGGGGCACGCGTACGGTGAGTAATCCTACGCCACTGCGCATACAAGCCCTGGCAGCAAGCAGCGAAGCGCCCATCATACCGCGACTGCCTGCAACGAGCAGGGCATTGCCGAAATCGTTCTTGTGGCTGAAAGGTTCACGTTGGTGAAGCAGTTGACTCAGGTATTCTTCGGTGATAACTCTTGTCATGTCGTTCGATTTTTATGATTGGTGCAAAGGTATTGCCTTTTGGCGAAAAGACCAAAAAAATGCTCAAAAATATGAAGACTAAAAAGCAAATTTGGCATAAAATGGATAAGATTAGGGGCAAAATTGCAGAAATATTCACAAAAATTTGGCAATTTTTGTTTGAATCTCTATCTTTGCGCGTTCTTTAATAATAATAGAATCAGTTGAAGGTACAGTCTTGCACCCCTGTTGTTGCGTTAGTTGTGCTCTTTCGACCTTCTGATTTATTTTTTATTATCTATTAATATTTCTTGTATGAACTACCGTTCTCTAACTACATCTGAAATCAAGGCCTTGCAGGAACAGGGCTGTTCAGCCAAGGATTGGGCCGACATTCAGGTCTCCGATCCGTTCGTTCTCTCGCAGGTCAACAACGTCCGTTTCACAGGAAAGGTTTACTTGGGGGCAAATGTGACCCTCGACAATATACGTAATATAGGCACAAGCGGCAATACTACCTTTGCCAATGGCATTGAGGTCAGTGTGCTGAAGGAAGATGGTGGACTTGAAGTGATTCTCTACGATGGCTTGACGTCGATGGAGGCAGCTTTTGAGGTGATTGAGGCCCGCCGCGAACCAGAACTTGTGTCTATGCTGCATCAGAAAGCGCGCAAATATGCCGAAAGCATTCGTTGTGATGGAACCATCATCGAAGATGGCTGCTTCGTGAGCGATGTGCGCGAAATCAAGGATGTCCATCTCGGTCCCAATACGAAGGTGGAGGGCGCTGTCCGACTTGTCGATGTCAGTGTCGTCAGTCTTCCTGATGCGCCCAGTTTCATTGGCGATGGAGTGATCCTCGAGCATGTCATCATCCTTTCGGACAGCAAGGTGGAGGATGCTGTGCAGATGGACAACAGTTTCGTGGGACAGGGCTGCCACATCGGTCGTCTCTATTCGTCGGCCAACTCGCTGTTCTTCGCCAACTGCTTCTTCGAGAATGGTGAGGCCTGTGCCTATTTTGCAGGTCCATATAGCGTAAGCCACCACAAGGCCACCCTGATGATTGGCTGCATCACTTCGTTCTTTAATGCCGGTTCTGTCAGCAATCAGAGCAACCACTCGTATAAGACCGGACCCAACAAGTACGGACAGTTGCAGCGTGGCTGCAAACTGGGCAGTTCTAGCTACGTCTATTGGCCTATGCAGGTGGGTGTGTTCAGCACCGTCATCGGTCATCATACAGGACACGAGGATTTCCGCGATCTTCCCTTCTCACTCATCACCGAGGATGGAAATGGCAAGACTATAGTCGTGCCTGGTCAGAATCTTGGCAGCGTAGGTACACGTCGTGACGCCAACAAATGGCCTAAACGCGACAAGCGCTCTAATATTCCGGGTGCTCGACGCGACTTGCTTAACTTCACGCTCTTTAACCCCTATAGCATCGGATATATCCTTCGTGGCATGAAGATACTCAAGAAACTCAAGAACACTGGAGAAACCGATTTCCAGGGTTGCGCCATCAATCCTCGTCACATCAAACGTGGCTTGGATCGCTATCAGCAGGCTGTCGATATGTACATCGGTCAGCAGTTGCAGCAGTTCGAGGCGCTCGGCATCAGCGATCAGGAGCCAGGCGAGGAAGGTGCCGGCGAATGGATCGACTACGGAGGAATGCTCGTTCCTCGCAAGGAGATGCTCGATACCTTGCGTGAGGGCAAGAGTTTTGAGGACCTGAAGCCACAGCTTCACGTCTATGAATACAATTGGTTGGCTGCTCACTTCGATATTTCCGAAAAGGAGAGCCTCATCGAAGGAGGCAAGTCCGCTGCCGAAACTTGGAATGCAGCCCTCGATGCCGATGGAGAAATGGACATTGCAGCTTGCAATATCGATTTGTAAAACTGCACTCGTCCTTATCTTCGTTCTCTTCGTTTATCAACTCATATTGCTCCCTGTCTTTTTAAGTTCAAGGGAGCTTTTTTGTAAATCATTCAAGATAGTAGAGGCATGAAATTCTTCTACATTGCAATTTTCACCGTCCTATTGTTAGGGTCGTGTATTCGTCCAACGACAGAGAAACCGGTTTTGTCCGGCCCTCCTGCCGATAGCGTCTATACCATCAATGTGGCAGAAGCAGGTGCAGTAGGCGATGGGCAGACACTGAATACCGAAGTCCTGCAGAAGTGTATCGACGAGGTGCATGCCCATAAGGGTGGAGGACGTGTCTATTTCGGCAGCGGAAAGTGGCTGTCGGGACTGTTACGGCTGAAAAGCAATGTGGAAATCTACCTTGATGCGGATGCTACTTTGCTTGGAAGTACCAATCCGTACGATTATGATGGAGGCAGCGATGCCGTAGGTCGTCGAGGTGATGAGGATGTTCATTCGGGTCTCATCGTCAGCGATTCGGCGCAGCACATCCGTATCGTCGGTCGTGGCACAGTGGATGCCCAGGGTTTGGATCTTGCCTTGGCCATCGATAGCCTGCATCATATCGGTGAACGTGTCGATCCGAACTACAATTATCGGCGAATGCGTCCTTCCACCCGTCCGAAACTCTTCTTTCTTGCCGAAAGTGACAACATTTACATCCATGGCATCACCTTGAAGAACAGTGCAGGTTGGGGATTGTCGCTCCATGCTTCCACAAATGTCGTCGTCGATCGCGTGACGGTTGTGAATCGTGGCTATTGGAATAATGATGGCATCGACATGAACGACTGCAAGCATGTCGTGGTGCGAAAGTGTGACGTGAATGCTGCCGACGATGGCATCTGCCTCAAGAGCGATAATCCTGAGAGTTGCTGTGAGGATATTCTGATCGAGGATTGTCGGATTGCTTCTTCGGCATCTGCCGTGAAGTTCGGATCTGCTTCTTATGGCGGATTCCGAAATGTGACTGTCCGGAACATCAAGGTCTATGACACCTTCCGTTCGGCCATCGCCTTGGAGACTGTCGATGGAGGAACGCTTGAGAATGTCCTTGTCGAAAACATCGAAGCGAAGAACACAGGCAATCCCATCTTTGTCTGTCTGGGTGCGCGTCATCCCTACGAGGGAAAGGAACCAGGGAGAACGGGGGGCATCTGCCGGAATATCATTATCCGCCACTTGAAGGCCGAGGTGCCCTTCGGTCGTCCCGACGAAGCATACGATTTACGCGGCCCCGAAGTCAATTATTTCCACAATCCCTGGCCGTCCAGCATCGCAGGTCTTCCGGGACAATATATCGAGAATGTCACGATTGAAGATGTCGATATCCTTTATCCCGGACGAGCCACCAAGGGAATGGCATACGTGGGACTTTATCGTGTCACCGAAGTGAATGAGGCAGCCAATAAGTATCCCGAATTCTCGATGTATGGCGAACTGCCATCCTGGGCATTCTATGTGCGTCATGTGAAGGATATAACCTTCAAGGATATTACGGTGAGGTTGGCAGATAGGGATTTCCGTCCTGCATTCGTTTTCGACGATGTGAAAGGATTAAAGATGGAACGAATCAACCAACCGGAGAATCAGATTTTCAGAAATAACGTAACAGAATAGATAGCATATGAACACACACAATTTGAAGAATCAAGCCCTGCTGCTATTGGGCATGACAGCCTTGATGGCTTGTACTGAGCAACCCGAGGCAAAGGATTACATGCAGTATGTCGATACCATGATAGGTACGGGAGCACACTACAGTGAGGATGCTGCCGGCCTTTGGGGTACGGAACGCAAACAGAAGCCCATCCCTACGAGCAAGAAGGGAACGATGGCAGGCTATGACCAGGCGCACGACCCGGGACAATGTATTCCGGCAGTCTTTGTGCCCCATGGCATGAACTTCTGGGTGGCTCAGACCGAAGACACCGAGCAGAAGGAGATTTCGCCCTACTATTACCAGGATGAAGAGATACAAGGTTTCCGCAACAGTCATTGGATTGTGGGCGGTATGACGCAGGACTACGGTTCGTTCACGCTGATGCCTTTGGGCGGTGAACTGATCACCAATCCGTTGGCACGTGGCTCGAAGTTCAGTCATGACAAGGAGGTTTCTACACCTGCCTATTACAGTGTCGAACTGCCCGACTACGGCATTCAGGCAGAGATGACTGCGGCTTCGCGCTCGGCCATCTTCCGCTTCACCTACAAGGAGGCAGGCGATGTCTATCTGGTGATGAATCCCAACAGCGACGAAGGTTTGGGCCGTGTTGCCTTTGACCCTGAGACGGGGGAGATGACCGGCTCGAATCCCGTGCATCGCATCTACCAGGGTTGGGGCGAATATGCCGGCTTCGACGGACATTTCGTTGTCAAGGTGAACAAGGAGATTCTGGAGGGTGGAGTCTATAACTGCAATGGCAAGTTGGAGGGAACGACCCGTATCGACACGCCCAACGAAGGCCGCGTCTTTGAACGCAAGTTCGTGCCCGAACCCGAAGTGCACGAAGTGGGTGCCTATGTGAAGTTCCATGTGGAGGCTGGAGAAACGGTGCTGGTGAAGGCCGCATCTTCGTTCACCGACGTTGCCCATGCCAAGGCCAATCTTGCCAAGGAGATTCCCGCCTGGGATTTCGACACATTGCAGAAGTCGTTGACCGACACGTGGCAGCAGACGTTGAGCCGCATCGAGGCAAAGAGCAGTGATCGTGCTTTGCTGACCAGTTTCTATACGTCGCTCTACCACGCTTCGTTCCTGCCTCGCGAATTCAACGACTGCGATGGCTCTTATCCCAGTTATGCGGGCGGTTCTGAGATTCGTCACACCGATGGTACCTATTACGAGGATTATTCGATGTGGGACACCTATCGCGCCCAGCACCCTTTGATGTGCATCATCGAGCCAGAGAAAGCTGGACAGATGGTGCAGTCGCTGCTCGACAAGTACGACGATGGTGGCTGGCTCCCTATCTTCCCGTGCTGGAACAGTTACACCTCCGAGATGATAGGCGACCATGTGGCTTCCCTGGCAACCGATGCCTACTTCAAGGGCGTGCGCAACTTCGATGTCCAAAAGGCCTATGAGGCACTTCGCAAGAATGCCTACGAACAGCCTGCCACATTTGCCGATTATGAGCAGGGCAAGGGACGACGTGCCTTGACGAATTATCTCAAGTATGGCTACATCCCCGTGCAGGATGAGGTACTGGAGGCCTTCCACAAGCGTGAGCAGACCAGTCGCACCATGGAGTATGCCTACGACGATTATGTGCTTTCGCTCTTCGCGCGCGAATTGGGGCACGACAGTGTGGCTGACGATTTGCTTCGTCGTGCTTCCTATTATAGGAATGTGTATAATCCCACTTTAGGTTGGGTAGATGGCCGCAACGAGGACGGCACTTGGGTCAATGGCGATCCGTTCAGTTTCCAGAAGTACATCTGCGAGGGCAAGCCTTGTCACTACACGTGGTATGTACCTCACGATATCGCAGGTCTTGCTGAACTGATGGGTGGACCTGAGGCCTTTGCTGCCAAACTCGACACCATCTTCGAAGGCGGGCGCTACTGGCACGGAAATGAGCCCTGTCATCAGATCAGTTATCTCTACGATTATGTGGGCCAACCTTGGAAGACGCAGCAGCGCGTTCGTCAAATCATGAACGACGAGTATGGTCTTGCTGCCGATGGCTTGGCTGGCAATGACGATGCAGGTCAGATGTCGGCTTGGTATGTATTTTCGGCTATGGGCTTCTATCCCGTTTGTCCTGGCATTCCGTATTATGCGTTGGGTTCTCCCTGCTTCGACCAACTCACAATCCACGGTACCAATGGCAAGGACTTCACAATGAAGGTTCAAAACGCTTCACCTGAGAACGTTTATATCCAAAGCGTCACCCTCAACGGCAAGTCCTACGACCTCAACTACCTTCGTCATGAAGACATCGCCCTCGGTGGCGTGCTTGAAGTTGTGATGGGTCCCGAGCCGAACGTGAAGCGAGGCGTATCTGCCGAGGCTGCTCCTCCTTCGATGGGAGCTAAGTGATAAAGGTCAAGACTTTTTTATGCGAAGATCCCTTTGCAATTCAGCTAACAAATATCGGATATAAAAGAAGGTGAAAATGGCAGACAACCTCGGCCCAATGGCCTGGTTGTTTCTGCAAGAAAATGTGCAGGTCCAATACCTGCAAAAAATTGCGCAAATGCGCAAAAAATCCATTCGGCCCCATATATCTAATGATACGGTCTAGGCGAATTTTCTGCACGAAGTGCAATTTTCTGCTGCCATTGAGGCAGCACATTTTCCGGCAGCAGAGACAGGGCATTTGGCCCGCAGACTCCTGCCATTTTCACCTCTTGTCTACTTTTAATATAGAAGTCATGCAAGGTTTCTGATGTTGATGCATTTATTGTTTTGAAAGATATTTAAGTTTCAACATTATATCATAAGCAAATGAGAAAGATTAATATCATCATCTTGTTCTTGATAACCGTACTCAGCGCAAGTGCGCAGGAGAAGCGGTGGGAAAACAATTTCTATCTAGGCCAGGGCTTGATACTGGATTATAAGAACGGCGATGGAGAAGGAGGAATGTCGTTCGTGGCAGGTTATGGACTGTCCTATAGATTCTCGCCCCATTGGTCGGTAATGCCTGGGTTAGCTCTTCGCGCAGTGGCTGAAGGAGCTCCGGCAGAACACTTCGATGATGGTCGCGACTATGATACCTTCTCTTTCCTCGATGTCCCGCTCCTCGTTCGATATCATACAGGTGTTAGTAAGCGGTACTTTACTTTTGGTTTCGGTCCTGTGCTCTCGTTCTGTACAGGAAATGATATTTATTACGTAGATGCTGATCCCCGTTCACCCTTGAACAATCTGAAAAAGTGCAAAACCTTCTCTCTCGGACTTCAGCCTACTGTCAGCTATCAGTTTGCCCGTCACTTCAGCGTCGGCCTTGATGGCTACATTTGTCTCACCAATCTCAAGCAGCATCATGGCCTAACTTCCGGCGGAATCTACATCCATTCCCTCACTTGTCGTATGGCGTTTAATTTCTAAGGCATTCTTGTTTTTTCTTGTTTATAAACTACTGAAGGCGCAGCACACACGATGCCGCGCCCTCGGTTTAGAGGATAGAGCGAGAAAGGACTGTGGATCTATGTTTTGATGTGGGAAATGGTCAAGTTGTTTTAGGGCAAGACACCTTATATGGATTGTGCGCAGCTTGGTCGTTGTTTTCATAGCGAATATCGATAATTGTTTCGAATTATACTAATGTCTTGATGAATAATTAGTCTTTTGGATTAAATAAGCGTTGTGGGTAGAGTGAAAAAGGAATCATGAAATTATTGTTTCGACGTAGGGAGAGAATGACCTTAATATATCAGGAAAAGACACTTTTTGATGGCGGCGGTTTCACAATTGTATTTTGGCCTTGGTTTGTTGGGACAAGAAGCTATGCCCTTTTCTGAATCAGGAGCCTTGTCAGCAATAATTATTTCAGCTAAAACTTGATGTCCGCCCAATATGGGTCTTGTCTAATTTCAAAGGACAGTACTTCGATGTGGGAAAAGTTCGATTTAATACAGAGTATAACAGGACAGTATTCATTGTTTTTTGCTAACCAGAAATATTAAAATGCAAAGCTCACTCTTCCCCTACGATACTATTGAACTCATAGTAGTATCCAAACTTGCGAAAGATTTCTTCGGAGCCTATAGGCACGTGGAGAGTTACCTTTGAGCGGTCGATACCAGACCTTTCGTTCAATATTTCTGAAGGATAGTCTTGGTGCAAATATACATCAGTCAGACTGCATCCTCCAAAGGCTTCTTCTCCTATCGAACTCACATTATTTGGAATCTTTATTGATGTGATTTTGCTGCAGTTTCCAAAGGCAGATGCTCCTATCGTGCTCACACTGTTTGGAATCTCTATCGATGTGAGATTCCAGCAGTTTCCAAAGGCATTTTCTCCTATCGTGTTCACACTTTGAGGAATCACAATAGAGGTGAGGTTGCGACAAGTCCAAAAGGCAAATTCAGGAATCATGGTTATGCGGTTGGGGAGCACCACCGATGTTAGGCTACGGCAACCAGAGAAGGCTGATTTTCCGATTTCCGTAACACTGTTAGGAATCACTACAGATGGAAGGGAATAGCAACAACTGAATGCTTCTTCTCCGATTTCAGTAACACTGTTAGGAATCACAACAGATTTAAGACGAAAGCAAAAGCTGGCAGCAAATGGAGCAATCTTTTTCACCTTCTTTGGAATAATCAATTGTTCCATTCCACCCGGAACCAGCACCAGTACGGACGTATCTTTCGAGTACAAGACTCCATCGATATCACAATAACTGGGGTTTGCTTCCTCAACATTAAAAAGCTTCAAATTATAGCAGCGTAAAAAGGCTTTTAGGCCAATCTCTCTTACACTACTGGGGATATTGATCGATTCGAGTCCTGAACACATATAGAAGGATAATACTCCTATAGAAGTGACACTATTAGGAATTGTAATATGGCGAAGACTATCACAATTCATGAAAACATAGTCCTTTATAGTACACACACCATTGGGTATGGAAATAGAGTTAAGTCCTCTGCAACCATCGAATGCCATTTCGGATATATCTGTAATGCCATCTTTGAAAATGAAATCAGTACCTTCAGGCATTTCTCCTTTATAACGAAAAGCTGTATTACTGATATATATCATTCCATCAGGATGACTCGTAAACCATGGAGTATCAACGAATGCATAATCACCGATCTTAATCTCGCTATTTGGAATATCAATGGTAGAAAGACCGGATTGGGCGAAAGCATGACTTCCTATTTTTTTTATACTACTTGGAAGGGTGGCGGAAGTGAGTTTCGTGCATCCGGAGAAAGCATGATCTCCAATCTCAGTAACACTGTACTCCATCCCTTCATATTTGACCATCGATGGTATCATGGCATCCCCTTTATATTGCACTTCTCCTTCGATCAACGTAGCCTCCCGAGTCGATGGATTGTAACTAAAAACATAGTGATTACCGTCCTTATTTTGGCATGCGCTTAGGAGAAGGACGAAAAATATTATAGATGTCAGATTCAATAACTTTTTCATTTTCTTTTTAACACTAATGAGACCATTGTTTATTATATATCGAAGGAAAAACATAGTACTATTTTGTTTTATGGATTTTTCTAATTCTCACCTTATTTAATATTTGGTTATACTTCCTTAATTTCTTTTTTGGGACATATTGATAACAAAACCGTATATGTGTTTCCTTATCTTCAATTTCTTTAAAATATAAATTATTTATTACTCCATAAGTTATTTGTCGTTGATGAGTATTCTGTTTATGATATTCTGAAGCTTCGGAAGTGTCAATTAGAGGTATTCTTTGCAAGCCTCCAATAAATAATGTTATAAGCGGAGGCATTGTCATTTGATCGCCCTCTTTTTCAATGGATGTATAATATGGATCATAAATAAGAACAAAAAGTCCTTCCTCGTATGGATTATATTTAATTATTGCGTTTTCTGGGATATCAATTTTAACTAAATAATCCCATAAGCGCAACGTATCCCCCTTGGTTTTGGCCGTTGCTCCCCAGAAAGCAAATAGAATGAATATGATGGCAAATAATCTTCTTTTCATAATCTGACGGTGTTATTGATAGAGTTGTAGTTGCACAAGTCCAATTAATTCAGCATTCATATAAGTCTGAATATGACGTGCAATTATAACAAAAATCTCCCACATATCCAAATCCTTTCCCATCCAATATCAAAAATCGACCATTTTTTCATTCTCGAATCCTATAACAATCGATTGCACCAAGTCAAAATAGAGTGGGTTAGGTGCTAATTTCAATGTAGAAATTCTAGGAAATGTTCAAGTTGTTTCAGGGCAAGACAAAGAACGGGTTTGTGTGCATTATTTGCCATGCCGATGTAATAGCTTTTGCATCCTGAAGCATCTTTTCAAAGAATCTGATTGTAGCTTCGCGGTTGGAACGAGAGGCATCCTCTGCTGCTTCATGCATAAGCTGTGCCAATATTTCATCGGACGGCTCTTCTAGTCTTGTAAGCCTATATGTGTCTATTGTTTGAGTTGCCATAATTGCAAATAAAAGATTGTTCTATTGTCTTAAAATATGTCAATGAATATCATACGAATCTGATTGCCCTCTATATTCAAGATGCCACATGGACAAGATTCAGATCTATTGTATTTCAGCAATACTCTATCATCAAATTGGTTGACTACAATATTGTACTCATACCCATTACGAAAATCATAAAGCTGGCCAAAGCCAAAGACATACTCAAGATTCTTACCATTCAGGCGGGCTATATAGGTTTCTTCTTGATTATTAGCTACAACATAGAGCTCATTCGAAAAGATAAATGCAGAAACAAAACAGGGAGCGATGTTAGGATATGCATATTCATCCTCTGACAGTATTAGTTCTGCATTATTCTGAGCAGGATCATGTATCTTAAATATACTATCAAGACAAATGAGATAGTAGTCATTTTGATATTTTATTACCCTTTCGCAATTTATTGCATAAAAGTACTCTTGTTCGGTCTTTTTGTCAAAGAAGATAAGCCTTCCTCCAAATTCGCCCTTGTCGCTGAAAAGAATCTTGTAGTTATCATCTTCACGAATAGATTCAACTCGCGTATGGGAGCTGTCAGGTAATGTATATACACGATTCCATGTGTTGTGCTGTGGATTATAAGTCTCTACATAATGGTGTTCACCATCCGTGCATGTCACCATTAACGAGTCGTTCCTTACAAATAATTCTGCTTCAGAATACGGAGGGTCTCCTTTTGGAGGTTCAATCTGATGTATCTCCTTTATGTTTTCCGATACAGAAATAAAAGTGCAATAAAGCTTTATGAAATATGTGCCATGCCATTTACAAGCAATATCTAAATTGTCATCTTTGTTTAGCTCATACTTCTCATCATCCAAATAAAGTGTATCACTTTGTACAGAGAATAAATGGCCATGATCATCCTTCGAAGTGCAGGAAAGTATGCACATTGATATAACTAATGGAAATATATAGTACTTCATAATTTTATTAACTTTTGCCACTGCAAAGATAAACCAAATACTTAACAATTCCAAATTCCAGGGTAAAAAACAAGCCATTATAGTACTGAAACCCTATAATAACCGATTACGCAAAGTCAAAATAGAGTGGGTTAGGAGCTAATGTCAATGTAGAATAGCACAAATACTAAACAATTTAAGGGGAAGGTGGAATTGCTCAAAAATTTAATGGACAAAATTGGACAAATTTGGACATTGCCAAATTTCAATTTCGTAACTTTGCAACGTAAATGAAGAGGCTTGCTATGTCGTAGCTGGACATAAATGGACATAGCTGGACAAAGCTGGACAGTGCCAATTTTCTTTTGCGTAACTTTGCAGAGAAAAAGAGGCATGCCTTCTCGTAAGGTGACATTAAGGTGACACTAAGGTGACATCACAATGCGTAGGGTGACACTAAGGTGACAATG
>JAEEGH010022041.1_pt1 | contig 13106 bp, 7 predicted proteins | sample 9134181 | NCBI WGS metagenome assembly JAEEGH01 (sample SAMN16246544, study PRJNA631951) | gut metagenome | biome: gut microbiome; feature: rumen; material: DP-attached | host: Bos | place: Iran: Karaj | collected 2018-10 | reverse complement strand
AGAGATCTTTGAAGAAGTTTATGAAAATGAGTTCAAGGCCGATTTTGAAAAGGCTGGTATCACTTACTTCTATACACTTATCGACGATGCAGTTGCAAGAGTAATGAAGTCAAAGGGCGGATTTATCTGGGCCTGCAAGAACTACGACGGCGATGTTATGAGCGATATGGTATCATCTGCATTTGGATCTCTTGCCATGATGACATCAGTTCTTGTATCACCAACTGGAGTATATGAGTACGAGGCAGCTCACGGTACAGTTCAGAGGCACTACTACAAGTATCTTAAGGGAGAGCCTACAAGCACCAATCCTGTAGCAACAATCTTTGCCTGGACAGGGGCTCTGCGTAAGAGAGGAGAGCTTGACGGCATAAAGGGCCTTGTTGAATGGGCTGACAAGATGGAAAAGGCAACTCTTAGCGTTATTGAGTCTGGTCGTATGACTGGAGATCTTGCTCTTATCACATCGCTTCCTAACCCTGTAAAGATGGGCAGCGAAGAGTTTTTAGATGCAATAGCTGAGGAATATGCTATACTTTGAAGCAGAGATTTTAGTTTTGGAGTTTAGTGATGATTCTTTCGGTACACGGAATAAATAAAAGCTTTGATGGAAAGGACATCCTTAGGGATGCCTCTTTTCATGTGGAAAAAAATGAGAAAGTAGCAGTAGTTGGTATTAACGGAGCAGGTAAAACTACCCTTATCAAGATGATCGTGGGACAGCTTACTCCTGACGATGGAGAAGTTACTTTTTCCAAGGATATAACCTGGGGATATCTTGCCCAGAACCAGAACGTTGATACTGACAACACTGTTTACGATGAACTTAAGGAAGTTAAAAAAGAGGCTATCGACCTTGAAGATGCCATAAGACAGGCAGAGCACGACATGAAGCACCTTGAGGGAGCAGAGCTTGAGGCGCTTCTTGATAAGTACACCCGCATGAACGAGCAGTACCAGAGAATGTCTGGCTACGCCTGGCAGAGTGAGGTAAATGGAGTTCTTAAGGGACTTGGCTTTTTAGAGGAGGAGTTTGACAAGAAGATAAACACCTTATCAGGAGGCCAAAAGACAAGAGTGGCTCTTGGTAAGCTTCTTCTTCAGAGCCCTGACCTTATTATCCTTGACGAGCCCACAAACCACCTTGATATGAATTCCATAAGGTGGCTTGAAAACTACCTTCTTAACTACAAGGGTGCAGTTATCATAGTATCGCACGATCGGTATTTCCTTGATAAGATCGCAGACAAGGTCGTTGAGGTTGAGAACTGCAAAGTTTCAACCTTTATGGGCAATTACAGCGACTATGCTGTAAAAAAAGAGCAAAAGCGAATCGTAGAATGGAATGCCTACATCAAGCAGCAGGCTGAGATAAAACACCAGGAAGAAGTTATAGCAAAGCTTAAGTCCTTTAACAGGGAGAAGTCCATAAAAAGAGCTGAGAGCAGAGAAAAGATGCTGGATAAGATAGAGGTTTTAGATAAGCCGGCAACTATCGATGACAGCATGAAGATAAGCTTAAAGCCTATATGCGAAAGCGGAAACGATGTTTTATCTGTAGAGGGACTGTCCAAGTCCTTTGGGGATGAAAAGCTCTTTTCCGGAATCGGGTTTGATATCAAAAAGGGTGAACATGTGGCCATCATTGGCGACAATGGAACCGGAAAGACTACTATCCTTAAGATAATAAATGGAATAGAAAAGATGGATGAAGGCAAGGTGACTTTGGGCGTTAAGGTACATGTTGGCTACTATGACCAGGAGCACCATGTTCTCCATGATGAGAAGACTCTTTTTGAAGAGATATCCGACGCCTATCCAACTCTTAATAATACTGAGATAAGGAATACTCTTGCGGCATTTCTTTTCACAGGAGATGACGTATTTAAGAGGATCGGAGATCTTTCCGGAGGTGAGAAGGGAAGAGTATCCCTTGCAAAGCTCATGCTTTCTGATGCTAATTTCCTTATCCTTGATGAGCCTACAAACCATCTTGATATAACCAGTAAGGAAATACTTGAGTCGGCGATTTCTGGCTATGAGGGAACTGTCCTTTATGTGAGCCATGACAGATACTTTATAAACAAGACTGCTAATAGGATCCTTGATCTTACAAGGGGATAGATGGTGGAGTACATCGGTAACTACGACTACTATCTTGAACATGTAGAGGACAGGACAAAGCGTCTATTTGGCGAAGGAGCTGACAGCGGCGCAGAAAAAGCTACTCTTGGAAGCGGAAGCTATAAGTATGAAGAGACAAAGGCTCAGGATGATGAAGTAGTGCAGCCTGTAAAGACAGCTGGCGGTGCAGGGGACTGGAAGGCCCAGAAGGAAGCCCAGGCTCAGAAAAGAAAGCTTGAAGCTGCCCTTAAAAAGTGCGAGGAAGAGATTTCAAAGCTTGAAAAGAGAGACCAGGAGATAACAGATGCTCTCTCTGACCCTGCCATTGGAACGGACCTTGCTAAGCTTCGCGCCCTGACGGATGAACAGACAGATATTCAGGATAAACTATCAAGCCTCTACGATGAGTGGGAAGAGCTTTCAGAAAATTCGGATTGACCGAAATAGTTAGCGAATATATAATAAATGAGATTCTATAAGCATTTATAAGGAGACATACGGCCTTGAATCGTTTATATATACCATTATTATGGGAACTTTTGTTCATTATAACGACTATCCACTGGCCTAAATATACCCTGTATCTTTTCTTTGTTTTTTATCTGGGAATCTTGTACTACTTTTATTATTTCTACAAGCAGTTCTCATTTCGAAAGCTTAAAAAGAACTTTGGGCGCATAGTGACCTTTTGGATTCCGGTGGCGCTTACCTTTGCCGGACTTTACATAGCAAATTATATAAAGGTACAGGTAATACCCTATAAGTTCATTGGGGTCAGGGATGGCACAGTACAGATAATCTATCACAATGAATTATTCCCAACCATCATCTATGCACTGATGATGATCGTAATAAAGCCCGTTGCAGAAGAGCTCTTTTACAGAAAGGCGCTAATTAAGTTTGGAAGTAAAAAGAAGGTTATTGCATTTACTTTGCTGAGTCTTCTTCTGTGCGCTCTTTCAAGAGCCCATGGACTTCTTGGAATAGCAGAGTGGATGCTCATGGCTCTTCCAGTTACTATAGCATATGTGGCAACAAGGAACATTTATATATCACTTACCGCCCACGTGCTGTTTGAGTTTTACGATAATATATATTCTGTGGTTTATGCCATAGCAAGGATATTTAACAGATGAAAACAATCAAGTTTAATAGAGCCGAAGGCTCATTCAAAAAGGGTAAGAGGATCATCGTTATTGGTCTTATCGTGATCTTTGCCCTTATCTTTGTAAATAACTGCTACTATCAGGTCAAGGAGCAGGAGCAGGCCATTCTTACAATGTTTGGCAAGGTCCTTAGAGTTGATACTGCAGGTCTTTATTTCAAGGTTCCATTTGTTCAGAGTGTACACAAGGTTGATATGACAACCCATGGCATTGGAATAGGTTATACCATCCAGAATGGTCAGAACATTACTGTTGAAGATGAAGGTATAATGATCACTTCAGACTTTAACTTTGTAGATATCGACTTCTACCTGGAATACAAGGTAAGCGATCCTGTGGCTGCATATTACAACTCTGAAAACCCAGATCTTATCATGAAGAACATGGCTCTTGCCAGCATCAGAAATACAGTAGTCAACTACCCTGTTGATGATGTTATTACTACAGCCAAGGGGCAGATCCAGTCTGAGGTAAAGGAAAAGCTCCAGAAGGAGCTTACTGACAAACAGATTGGACTTACAGTAGTTAACCTCTCTGTACAGGACGCAGAGCCTCCAACAGCGGAGATCGTACAGGCCTTTAAGTCTGTAGAGACTGCCAAGCAGGGAAAAGAAACTGCAGTAAACAACGCCAAAAAGTACCAGAGCGAAGAACTTCCAAAGGCTGAGGCCAATGCGGACAAGATCGTCCAGGATGCTGAGGCGAAAAAGGAAGCAAGGATTGCTGAGGCCCAGGGACAGGTAGCCAGATTTAACGAGATGTATGAGCAGTACAAGCTTCAGCCATATATCACCAAAAAGAGACTTTTCTTTGAGACCATGGAAGATATCCTTCCTGAGCTTAAGGTTATAGTAACTGATGGCAATACCCAGCAGCTTCTGCCGCTTGAAGGATTTAACAACTAAAGGGAGGAGCGTATGGAACAGCAGAAAAAAGGAAGTTTCCTTAAAATATTATTGATCATCCTGGCAGTGATAGCTGTTATGGTCGTTAGCTCAGGATTTTATGTAGTTCATCAAAATGAATATGTAACAGTAAGAAGATTTGGCAAGATCATTGCTATTGAGAAAGAGCCGGGGCTTCATTTTAAAGTACCTGTTGTGGATGATACCCAGTCCATAAGCGCCAAGGTTGTACTTTATGATATCCCTGCTTCAGATGTTATCACCAAGGACAAAAAGTCCATGATCACAGATACTTACGTTTTATGGAAGGTATCTGACCCTCGTAAGTACGTTCAGACTCTTAATGCCATTGAGGCAAGAGCTGAAGAGAGAATAGAAGCATCTGTCTATAACGCCACTAAAAATGCCATTTCATCCATGACTCAGGATGAAGTTATTGAAGCAAGAGGAGAGCAGCTTACTACTCATATTACAGAAGAGGCAGAGGCTGACATGACAGGATATGGCATCACAATTGTTCAGGCGCAGATAAAGGCACTTGACCTTCCAGATGACAACAAGCAGGCTGTCTATGACAGAATGATCTCTGAGAGAAACAATATTGCAGCTTCCTATACCGCTGAAGGTGAGGCAGAGGCTCAGAAGATCCACAACCAGACAGACAAGCAGGTCGCTATTGTAACGGCACAGGCACAGAAAGACGCTGCTGTATTAGAAGCAGAAGGAGAGGCATCCTACATGGAGACTCTTTCGCAGGCCTATGACACCGAGGACAAGGCAGACTTTTACAGTTATTTAAGAGGCCTTGATGCTCTAAAGGCTTCAATGGTGGGCGATAAGACAATCGTTCTTGATAAGAACTCAGAGCTAGCCAAGATACTAATGGGCAGCTTTGACTAATACATAGAAATCATCGAACCCCGTACATTTATGTACGGGGTTTTTTCTTATGAAAAAATAAAAAAAGTATAAATTAACGTTAATTTTAATTCAGTAATATGATAAACATCTGGGCCATGTATTAAAATAGATACGTATAAACTATTGTAGTGTTTGCGGAAGGTGGTACAAGATGAAGATTACAACAATAACAAGAGAAAATCTCAGTTTTTTTAAAAACTTTATCTCATTGGATGATGCAAAATTCATTAGTGAGGATCTTAAAATCTTACCAATCGGACTGGTTGCTGATGACCTTGAAAAAAGAAAGAATCTGGCAGCTGGCGCCATCTGCATCAGACCCGATGACTTCATGCTTAATATATCATCTTTCTATATAGCTCCTGAGTACAGGGGTAAAGGCGGTGGAAGATTCCTTTTGGATGAGACCAAAAGGCTCTTTGGCAAAAAAAACATGGAGTTTAATGTAGAATTTCTTATTTATGACAAGGAGCAGGAAGATTTTGCAAACTTCCTTGAACACTACGGCTTTGTGAGTGCAGATCCAGAGTATGACTGTTACCTCACTACTGTGGGGCAGCTGAAAAACACCAAGCTTTATGGAAAGGAAGGAGAAGGAATAGATTTTTCCGCAATCTCCCCCCAGACTTTTAAACTTACTGAGAACAATGCGGAAAACAATGAGGCTATGCTTCCTCTTGGAGGCTTTTCTTCACCGAGGATAGACAGGGATGTAAGCGTGGGAATAGAAAAGAACGGAATAATGGAATCCTATGTGGTGTTTGAAACTACAGGGAAGAACAATCTTATCCTGACAGCTGTTCATTCAAAGGATAAGTCCCCGGTAATACTTTTGCATATGCTTGAAAAGAGCGCTGCTTTATTAAAACAAAAATACACTAAAGATTCCAAAATACTGATCCAGTCTGCAGATAATTCTACAGATGTCATCATGGAAAATGTATTTGAAGACGCTACTGATATTTCATGCAGATACGTATATGAGATCTAAAAAGTAAGATCGGGAACTTCAAATAATGTAGTTTAGAGTAAGGAGCATAAAGTATGGATAGTTTAAACCTTATTAAGAACGATGAGCAAAAATTAGAAGCCCAGAAAAAAGCTGAAGAAGAGAAAAATAAAATATCTTTAGAAACTCAGAAAAAAGTTCTTGATTCTTTGGAAAAGCAGGACATGTCCAAAGAACAAATAGACTCAAAACTTAAAAACAATAACAAGTTTATGGAAGATGACTGGAATAAACAGTCTTATCGTGAGCATAAACAAAGATTTATGGACGGCTACTATCAAAATTGGGAAGCCAATGACGAAACCAATTACAGGGAAAAGCTTGCCGAGATTGAAAATGTTAAGATCACAGATCAGTTAAAGGGTGATTTTAACAAGCAGGAGCAGCCGGGGGAACGCTTCTGGTACAAGTCCAGAAAGAATGAAAAAAAGAAAATAAGAGAATATGAAAATGCTTCCAGTGATGATGATAAGAAATATCTTCACTATAGTAAGAATACTGTTCGCGAAATGGCAGCTTTGGAAAAGTATGCCACTTATCACAGAGATTATTTTGATTCCAGAGATAATCTGGCAAGAGTATATCGCAACTATGTACGTAAAGATACTAAACCAGTAGAAGTCCAGAATTGGAAAAAGATATATGACAGGCAGATAAAGGCTCACGGAAAGCTTATGGGAGCCCTCACCGGAACCTGGAAAGGCCTGTACCAAAGAGGCCTTGATCTGGTTAATGATTTTCGTGGCGATACAGGAGTAACAAGGAAGGATGAGATGGATAAGGGTCTTCGTCCTTTCTTTAGCATGACCAAAAAAGTGCTCTTCTGGAGAAAGCAGGTGGGACTACTCGGAACTGAGACCAAAGAGGAGAGGGACGACGGATCCGAGTACAATAAGAGGATCATGAAGCAGTATCAGGAAAATAAGGATGGCGGCAGGACCAAGGTTATGAATGAACTGGCCAAAAAGCTGATCAAGTTCCAGCTCAAGCCGGAAATGTTCACCAACAAATACCTTGCTTCCAACATGCTTAAGATGCAGAGATATACTGATATGCTTAACTCCTTTGTTTTCCTTACACAGTGTAATCCCAACTATCTTGACATGAACAGTGAAGATCATACCAATCCTGATCTTGCAGCTGCTATCTGGAGCAGGATCATTTTGCTTGCGCCCATTATGAAGGGCTTTATGGAGAAGCATGCTCAGTTTAACGGCTATAAAAAAGATAATAACATTGAAAATGCATCAAGAGTAAAAAATGGACTTACTGATGATGAAAAGCAAAATGCATTTACGACAAATGAAGCTTACGATGAGTTTGTATCAGAGACATGGAATGCTGTAAGGAAGGCTTACAATTCAACAATAGACTATATGGATGATGCTGCTGATGTGAAGATCAGTAGCTATCTTAAAGATGCCGAGACCAAGGCTGAACAAAAACGTCAGGAAAAGAATGCCCAGAAAAATGATTTTAATCTCAAATATGACAAAGATGGCACAAGAAGCCAGGAGCTTCAGGATATTAAAGATGGTATATTAAATAACCCTCTTGTGTATGATCTGTTTGGCGGTGAGATCGATCAGTTGTTTAAAAAGGTGAATGAGCAGATGCGAAGACTTGATGAGATCATCGTCAGAAAGGAAGCCCTTGTAGCGCTTAAAGAAAGGCAAAGCATCGCTGATAAGTCTGTGGGTCTGGAGGATTTTGAAACAATCTGGAGAGAATATATCGAAAAAGAGACTACTCGTATTGATTCTGAGATGCATATCATCAACAAGCAGCTTACAAATTACAAGGCAGCTATAAATTTCTTTACTGGCTTAAAGCTTAATGATAAAGACCTTACTATTGATGCGGAACCTTCGGTTAAAAACGTTCTTAAGTATGAGGGACTTGACCACGTATTCAACCTTAAAGATGCCTTTGAATACAATGACATGTTCTATAAGACCATGAACTATTATGACTTCGATAAATTCACTGAGATTAAAAATAAAAATGGCGAAGTTACAACTCAGATCAAGGATATGTGGGCACAGTACAATTACACTCTCCTTAAGAGGGGTATAAAAAGGGCTCGTTATGTCAATAAGCTGGTTGATGGCAAAATGGCTGTTGACATCAATAATCCTGATATGCTCAACAATATCAGCCGAAGAAAAACAGCAATAGAAAACTACAAAAAGTATGAGAAACAGTATGGCAGCATTGAAGCTGACTATAATACTCTTCTTGCAATCAAACCCAGTGAGATCAGCGAAAAGATTGGAATTAATAAGGAACTGGATATTACCAAAGAAGAGACCTTCAAAACATATTTCTGGCTAAAAAATATTGTTGCGCTCTTCGATAAGCTTGAGTATGAAAAAACAGCCCCTAAGGGGTATAACGATTATACCTATGAACAGAAGCTTGATATCAGAGTCAAGGGAAGACTCTTTAGAGACTATTTCCATAAGTGGGACGGTGTCATTCAGTACACTATGTCCGAAGCCTATGAATATGTCTATGATACTTCAAGCATGGAAGGTAATAATCAGGTGATCGACGGTATTGACAAGAATTATCGTCTTAAAACCCTGACCGAAATGCATACAAACATACTTGGCAAGATGGATAAATATATTGAACAGAATCCTGAGGTTGAGCTGGGTGAAGAAGATCAGGAGACTTTAGATAAGCATCCTGAGTATAAAAAGCTTGTAGAGATGAAAAAATTCCTAAAGGGCATGATGGAAGCAAATAACTATGATGCTAAGGGACTTAAACTCATTGATGAACATGCATATGAAGCTTATAAGGCTGAGCTTATTAAGGATGACAAGGTAAAGAAACTTAGAGAAATCTATAATGAGGACTTTAATAAACTTGTCGAAGATAAACTTGCATTTGATACTAAAAAGGACAGAGAGGCATACCTTAACAGGATCGATACCGCACTTGAGCTGCAGGAAAAATGTGAGTATTTCGTAAAGAATAAAAAGAAATGTCTTTCTAAGATCGGTATTGATATACCTAATGATGCCAGCCTTAATAAGAACTACATTGAGCTGCAGTTTACAATTAAAAAGCAGGAGAAGATCGATCAGGCAAAGAAAAGTGGGAAGTATAAAGATGACAAAAATTATGAGCTTAGCAATAAGGAGAAGAGCGATTACATTAAAAATTACGCCGATAAATTCAAGGCTATTTGCAAAAAGGTAAAAGAAGAATATTGCACAGATAAAAAGCTTGATGATAAAAAGATCGTTTCCAATATCACCAGCATCCTTACAGATTTGGATTTTGTTGAAGATTTTGTAACATTTAATCACCAGCTGTATCTAGAAAACACTGACCTTGTTCTTTTGACATATTCTTCGAAAGACCTTGAAAAGATGGGTGAGCAGGAAGTATTTATGGCTGATTTTAGTGAGTATGTAAATATGCTTCTTGCTGACTATGGAATATCCAAGTTCCATAACTATAACTTCACTTACAGGCATGATATCAAGAAAGATATTGTAAAGACTGATAAAGAATTATCTTCTGATTATGCACAGCTTGAAAAAGAGAAAAAGATCTTTAATAACAATGAAAAGGAATGGTACAAAAAGCGCGACGAAAACAAGGCTCGCCTTAATGAGGTAACAAAACTCAGGAATCAGGATCTTTCAACCAAGAAGTTATTACCAAAGGAAGAAATGGAAAGACTGTATAAGAATGGCGATGACTCTGTTGAAATGAAAATGATCTGTAATGCTCCTGCGTACAGGTTTAAGTCTCAGTATGATGAAGAATATAAGGCTCTGATTGAAGAAAGAGACATGCTGGACAGGTCGTTTAAAGAGCAAAGTAAAGAACTAGAACTGCTTATATATTATCAGCACGGAGCCTTGGATGAGACTATCAAAAAGAAAGAGAGTGATGAAAAAGGCAAAAAGTCTGACTGGATCCTCCTTAGAAAGGAATCAAGGCAGATGCTCATTGAAAAGAACCTTGAGAAGCAGGAGAAACCTGAACCAAGAAACTGCGTAGAAGAACTATTTGAGTACATTTACAAAAATGCCGAGAATATTGAATTTTTGGATCACGACAAGATTACAGACATACTTACAAAGGCTACCAAGACTTACTTCTTTACTCTTTCAGCAAGAGCAAAGAAAGAAGCTGAAATGAGGCTCAGACTCTTTAAGAAGGACAAGTCTGTAATGAGTGACTACTTCATCTGGAAAAACAACAGAGACAGTGAAGGAATTCTTATTGAAAGATGTAAGGTATTTGGACAGGATAAATTTGTTAAGCAGAATATAAAGACCATCAAGAACATCATGAATGTTATAGCGGAGTCAAACGCCGCTGTTAATGACATGCAGAATCCTATGTTCCTGGATGCTCTTAAGGAAGACCTTACGATGAAAGGCATCGATGAAAAACAGTTTATGTTCCTTCTTCGCAGGCATGATGTCGGCTTTGCAGGAAAAGCTGTTAACAGAGCTGATGCTTACAGAGCTGAAAAGAACGTATATGATGTATCTGATTATCTTCAGGTTGAAACAAAAGATGAATTCCTCTTAAGGACTTCAGAGGATGTGCTTGAGCTTGGCAAAGAGCTTGACCTGAAGAAGATTAATGAGGAATACATAATCAAGAACTTTGATAAGTGCTACTTCAATGCTAATAAACTCCTTGCGTTCCAGCAGCTTTATTATGGCGAGAAGGAGAACTTTGACAGACTATATAATGTAAGGGGATGCAGGGGAACCATCCAAAAAGTCAGGACCTATTTTGACAAAGGCCATGGGGAATCCTATGCCCTTTACTACAATGCGGTTGTTTCAGTTGCAAACAAGTTCGGCATAACAGAAAAGGGCGGTCTTAGCTTTGGCCTTACTCAAAAAGAGATAGACATTTTAAGGGATGAAAATAAGAAAGAAGAGCATAAGAAACTTCAGGAGCAGGCAACCAAGAATAGAGAAGCTGCCAATAAGGCATATGAGTATAATCTAAGTACAATTAAGACAGCGTATGAAGAGACAGCTCTTGCCAATAAGATCAGAAACGCCGTTTCAGGATCTCTTGTAAGCGTTCCTTTGGAGGATCGTATTAAAGTTGGCGACAATAAAAAGATGGTTACTGTCAGAGACACTTATGGGCTTGACACTTCGAGTAAGGAGCAGACATCTGCCCTTGAAAAGTTCTACAACGAGTATACAGATGCATATAACGGTGCAAACAGGCTCTATCAGACCTTTAAAGAACAGGAAGATAGCACCATAAAAGTCAATTACACTGTAAGTTCTTCCTTCCAGCCAAAGATGCTGTTCCTTCTTGCGCCGGATGAGAATATTTCCTATGCCTCTGGTAAGATAAATGCTACAGGAACCTGCAATAACTTCAAGAATCTGCTAAAGGATGATGTTGAAAGTATTGCCGCTAATTTGTCTGTAATAGATGAGGAAAAGTGTAATAATGTCATAAATATGGTCAAAGATTTAAAACTGGATATGGGAAAGATATCTGAGGGATCAGGTAAAGAGCCAGCTTTATTTGACGAAGCATTCTTTGATAAGCAATTACAAGAGAATCCAAACTTTTATGTTAATATGGTCAATGCTATGAATCTCTGTATTATTTTTGAAGCAAATCCTGACATTTTGCGCATAAATGATTACAAAAAGAACGTGGAATCAGGTATATCAAAATATACAAATAGTATGCAAGTGTATGGCCAGTGGAATAAAGTAAAAAAACTTGAAAAGGAATATATTACTGCAAGAGAAGAAAACGCAAAACTTGAGGAACAGTTAAGAAAACTTAAAGATGAGCAAGATTCCATAGAAATGCAAATGGCAAGACTGAAACTGGCCTCTACGGATCCTAAAGAAAATGAACTAAAGTTGAAGAATCTTACCAGAAGTTCAAACAAGCTTATCACCGAGATAAGTGAACTGGAATCAAAAGCAAAAGCAGCGTTAGAAAAAAAGAACAAGGCATTTGATGCCTATGATAAGGCCGATGAAGAACTATATAAAAATGGCAAAATACAGGCAGAAAAGTTTAATCCAGATCATTTAAAGGCTTCGAAGGTTGATACTCTGACAGCTGTAAGGGATATGTTTTCCAATAATAAGACCAGGTTCATGGTTTCTACCTACTTTGACCTTTTCAGCGCTTATCTTCTTAAGAAGGGCATTAAGATCGACGGTAGTCTTGTCAATGCTCAAATTTTTGATGAGGTCCTTGACGAGAGCAAAAGGTCGGAACTTGGTAAAGAGAACCTTGAAAGGAAAGATGCCCTTGATCTTGGCAAGATGTTCAGCGCAGATATGAAGGGCTATTCTGAAGAACTCTTTTTGGCTAAGCAGGCTAAGATCAAATCCGGAAGGTATCTCAAGGAGTATGCATCCCTTGAAAAGCTCCAGATAAACCTTGACCAGAAACAAAAGAATCTTGTTGGTGAGATCAAGGATAGCTTTGTGAGTATTTTGGAAAAGAGAAATCCTAAGACTAAGGATAAGAAGAAAAAGAAAAATGAGAAACCATTAACCGACTTTGAGTTTGTTTTTGAAAAACTGTCAGACGATGATAGGTTCATGCTAAAAAAATATGGACGAGTAGTTTCTGCCAAACTTTCAGATGAAGCAGGCGATGACTGGTTTGGACTTGATAAAAATAAGATGGATGAAATAACAAAATACAGAAAACTCATTGTACTTATGGATATCTATGAAAAAACTGGAACTCGTGCTGATAATGAAGCATATGGAATCGTTGCTCCACTTTTGACTCCGGACGAAAAAAACATACTTAGCAGTTACAATCATGAGTTTGCAGGGAAATATAGCAAGTACAGTATGGTAGACAGCTGCATTGAAGGACTTAAGGCTTATGTTCTTTTTAGGGATCAAAAGTATCTACAGTCTCATGTAAATAAGTATTTTGAAGAAAACAAAGACAAGCTTTTCAGCATCAATAGTTAAGAAAGAGGAGCCG
>JAEEGH010022039.1_pt1 | contig 13107 bp, 10 predicted proteins | sample 9134181 | NCBI WGS metagenome assembly JAEEGH01 (sample SAMN16246544, study PRJNA631951) | gut metagenome | biome: gut microbiome; feature: rumen; material: DP-attached | host: Bos | place: Iran: Karaj | collected 2018-10 | reverse complement strand
AACGATAGTACTCAACTGGTCTTCCGCCATATTCTCTAAAGCTGTGGTTAATCTGCTTAACAACACTGCCCTCGAAGTCAAATTTAAGGCCTTTTTCATGAGCCTTTTCAATAGACTTATGAACTAATGCATCGTAGGTCTGAAGACGTGCATGCTCTGGAATTGGACCACCTGCATCTAAATAGAGACTCTCCTCATCCCACACCAAAAAGCTAAGAGAAAGTACTTCATCATTTTCTCCAAGTGCCGCAAATACTTCTCCGGCATTATTAGTGTAAGCTGCTTCGTATATACGTAGCCATTGTTCTCTTGTGAATGGCACAGGTAAATCCTGTCTAGCAAATATTTTCTCATGCTCTGTATAGAAAGTATCTGCATCTATTGTTCCGAAATGGTGTACATTTTTCTCACCCTTACGAATCATATTTTTATACTTGCTGCTGATTCCCGCATCTACTTTTTCCATATCAGATGTATCCTCGATAACATATGTATAACGAGGTATCACACTATATCTGTGCCAGAAAAATGGCAAGAAATTGGTATATCTATACTGGAACTGCTGCTCATAAATATCAAGCCCCATGCTTTCGATAAACTCAATAGCAGCATCACATATCTCTTCCTCATAGCTAGCTCTCTTAGCTAGAGACTGTGGGTCTTTTGGATAACTAACAATAAGGCCATTGGTCTGAGTAAGAGGTGGCTTAGTGATACGCTTTATTCCATTTTTCTCCTCAAGATAATAAGGCATGGCAGCCCAAATACGTCCACCCTTTTCATATATCCAAACATCCCAGCTCTCTGGTCCTACGATAGCATCAAGCCACCATGGCTTTGACTATATGCACACATAATTATCTTCGCAAAATTTGTTAAATAACTCTTTATTAGTCATAAACTAAATTACCTCATCAACTAGTTCTCATTGACGATAAACTAGGTATATATTCTTCTGGCAATAACTTCATAATCGAACTGAAGCTTTGCAAATGCAAATGATTTCGCCTTAGTCTGTTCCAAAATCATCGGATTATCTGTAATCTGCTTAAACACATTAACCATATCCTCAGTTCCATCAACGAAGAAATAATTCTCCCCATTGCAATCGCTGTATGTCTCATCCTTATAAGTCTCATGTGGATAGGTCATATTAGCACAACCACAGCACATAGCTGTCTCAAATGTAGAAGACTGAACGATTCGCCGACCACCGAGATCTACACCTGCCAAGAACTGCTCAATTTCCTTATTGACCTTCCACCCCATAAAATGAACACGGCTATCAGCCTCAAGGAGTGGTCTAAGTATCTCTTCCATCTCAGAAGGAATCGAACCAAATACAAAAAGAGCAAGTCTAGGGTCTTTCACCTGAGCAAATGCTTTTAAGAGCTCTTCTGTACGCTTACCAGCAGAAAGCTTGCCTGAATGAGCAAGTATGATAGCATCCTTTGGCAGTGCATATCTGTTTATAATATCCTGTCTTGCCTCACTCTGCTGCTCAGTAGTATAAATAATACCTCCTATAGCCATAAATTCCATCTTGTCATTAGGAATATTGTAAATATCCTTAAGCCAATCACGCATCTGCACGCCTAAGTATAATATCTTATCCACCTGAGGAAGTGCCTTGTGCACAAAATGCCCATGGATAAATTTGTAAAACATCTTGCTGGCAAATGTCATGGCTGAGTTGGTGTAGTCCTCATGACTATCCATGTAGAAAAGACACTCTGGATGCTCCTTGCAATACTTTGCAACATCCATCATCTCATAGCCATTAACTCCGTGGTAAAGAATAGTATCTGGCTGTATTTCCTCCAAATACTTTCTAAGTTTTCTACATTTCTGAATCTTTTCAGTAAAGAAAGAATTGATTACTCTATCATGCTTTAGTCTAATTAGGCGGGCACCATTAGCCATGATTCTATCCTCTTCTGGCCCCTTTACAAGCTTGCCGCCTTCGTATCTCTCCACGTCAGTAATGATGGTTACATCATGTCCATCTTTACGATTCATATCTATTAAAACATTTTCCTGATATAGCATACCCTCAGTATAATGAGCGTATAAGCTAATATGTAATATTTTCATCTATTTCTCCTCACATTTGTTACACTTACAATCCTTAGTAACACTTCTCTCGACTAACACGTCTTGTTCAGTGTTCTAAGAGATTATTAGCTACAAATGTTATATACGTTTAAGTAATTATTATACATTACTTTATTGTCGTAAGCGCTGACTGCAAAATCTCTAATCTGCTGTGCAGATAATTCCCTTGCCAATTGGCTATCAATCGCCTTTTTCAGTGCTTCAAGCGTAGCAGCATATTTTACATCTGAATCTCCAGCAATGTCAACTTTCACAAATGTGCCATAAGGCTCTGGTGCAGTCTCTTTTGTTCCGCACTCATCAAGTCCCACAACTGGTGTTCCACAGCATAGCGCCTCTATGCATGTAGTTGGGAAATTCTCCGCCTTTGAACAAATAATAAAAACATCTGCCTCTGAATACCAGCGAGCAAGCTCGTCCTGATTTTTGGTGCGGGCAATAAGCTGCACATTGTTAGAATGTCTCTTAGTCTCATCTGCTCCTACTAAAACAAACTGAGTATCAGGCATTGTCTCCGCCAAGTCAAGAACTGTCTGGCCGCCCTTTCTCACATCCATAATGTTTGGAGCTACTGCAAGGACTAGCCTATCATCTGGATTTATACCGTATTCATTTCTAAGCTCTACATCAGAAGGTCTTGGATAAAAGATTCCGTCAGTATCTATTCCATTGTGAATGACCTGAATATTATATTTATAAAGGTAAGTCTCTTTTGTCTTGTCGGCAAGCCACTTAGATGGAGTAACTATAGCCTTAAGATTGAGACCCTCCATACTCTTTTTCTTCTCAGCTAAAAGCTGGGCAGTCCTGTCGATTCCAAATGAGCTAACATACTCATGTATATAAGGGCATTTTCCACATCCACTTTTGTACTGCTGGCACTCATAGGCAAATCCACATTTGCCTGTGTACATATACTCACAGTGGAAAGTCCATACTACTGGAATCTGCTGTTCCTTTAAAAATTCTAAAAGCTGACCATGATTTACAAAATAAGCATGAAGCTCATGTATATGAATCAAGTCTGGCTTGAATTCTTTTATATATTCAATAAGTCTGGCTGTAGATTTTGGAGAATAGCATCCATTTTTTCCTGTAATCCTAGCAAGCAACGCATGCTTTTTTGTCTCAGAATCTATGCCAAACTTGAATATTCCTGGTTCATCTATAACATCTCCACGGCCGTATGCAATCCTAGCCTCATGACCATCTGCATTAAGGCGAGAATACAAATCGTATACTATTTTACCAGTGGAGCTATATTTACAATTTACATCTATCAGTAATACTTTCATTTTTCCTCATTATCACTTTATGGGCTTTTTAGAAAACATGTTACTGGAAGCTTTTATAATTATCTTCTCTTTTCTGATAAAGCACAGTATTAGCTGGCACATCTTTTCTGACTACTGAGCCAGCTGCAATCACTGAATTATCTCCGATTGTAACTCCTCTTAAAATAACAGCATTTGCGCCAACCCATACGTTGTTACCTATATGAATTGGTGAAGACACAAGTCCAGGATTGATTCCCTGCTTATAATCATGATCATGGTCAACAATAACAATGTTATTAGCAAACTGACAATAATCACCAATAGTGACTTCATCCACACAAGTGATATTCATATTGGTGTTAAAAAAGCACTGATTGCCTATTTTAAGGGTACCGCCCTCTACTCTAAGCTGCATTCCAGCACGAGTAACCGTCTTTTTTCCAATTTCTATTTTAGAATCCTTACCACTCATATGAACCCTAAACCCTGGTCCAAATGACTGAAGTATATTTGCCTTATATCTACCTTGGAAAAAAATCTTATTTTTTAAATTGATAAATAAACTAATAATCGCTCTAAAATAGATTTCCATTGTTCCACCTATTCTGTATATATACCAGCTTCTGTAAGTTCTTCCTCAGTTGGTGCTGTGATAAGTACAGCCTTTAATCTACCGTAGAATACAAACATGCTGCCACCAGCTGCTGCATGGGCATGACCATTTTGGAGGGCATCCTTCAAATCAGAAATGCCACCTGCTCCACCACATGCTGTAACAGGAATGCTAACTGCCTCTACCACCTCATTGATAAGCTCTATATCGTAGCCGGACATCATACCATCTCTGTCAATGCTGTTAAGGAAAATCTCACCTACGCCAAGCTCCTCAGCATGTTTTGCAAGCTCTACTGGAGTCATGTCGATGACCTTTGTTCCATCGCAAATAACGCATTTGTACTGACCCTTCACAAGCTTTGCATCGATTGATGCTACAACAGACTGAGAACCAGCAAGTGCTACTGCATCCTTAACAAGCTGCTCATCCTCTACGAGGCTTGTATTTAAAACTACCTTCTCATAGCCGATAGCAAGAAGCTTTCTCACCTGATCAAGGGTCTTGATTCCACCACCATAGGAAAGTGGCATAAATGCCTCAGAAGCCATATCAGTAAGGAGCTCAAAATCTGGCTCCACGCCTCTCTTGCTTGCTGAAATATCAAGCACTGCCATCTCATCAATACCCTTACGATTGAAAATCTTAAGAGCATTAACTGGGTCTCCTAGGTATGTTGGCTTTTTGAAATTTATTGTCTTAATTAAGTCCCTGTCATCGATTAGAAGAACTGGGATAATTCTTGGTCTATTAAACATAGCAACCTCTTATTATTTTTTAACATTTCTTAACGAAATTCTCTAATAATCTCATTCCAAAATCATGGCTCTTTTCTGGATGGAACTGCACGCCGTATACATTGCCTGAATTAACAGCGCATGCAAATTCATATCCATAATCGCAAGTCATCATCACATCCTCTGGATTAGCACATACCGCATGATACGTATGTACGAAGTAATATCTCTGACGACCCTCTATACCATCAAGAAGTGGAACATCTTTTTTGAACTCTACAATATCCCAACCCATATGAGGTACCTTAAGGTTCATCTCCGCCGGAATATTAAATCTCTTACATTCAAAATCAATCAGTCCAAGGCCAGGAAGCTGTCCCTCCTCAGAACCATTTCCAAGAAGCTGCATACCAAGGCAGATGCCAAGGATTGGCTTGCCATTTCTTGCCTCTTCCTTGATAAGGTCCACAAGGCCTGTCTCGTTCAACTTGCCCATACCTGCATCAAATGCACCTACACCTGGCAAGATGATTTTGTCTGCTGATTTTATTTTCTCTGGGTCTGCAGTAATTACGCTCTTTTCGCCAATTACTTTTAGCATGTTGGCTATTGAGCCTAGGTTACCTAGACCGTAGTTTATAATTGCTATCATCAATCTAAACCCGTCGCCTGTTACACTCTCAAGCCTGAGATATTACTCCGCTCGACTAACACGTCTCGCTACGCAACACTCAGAGCTTGATAGCTACAGGCTTTCTTTCTATTTAACTTTTTATTTCTTCAGAATCTCATATTCCTACGTTCGATACCAAGTAGTTTGCAAATTTTTAGCCCTAGTTTGATTATCCACATAGAGTTTTTGTAGTCCTCTGGGGTGTGGGCTGGAGAATTGATAATCTCATCGAATTCTTCTGTTGTGATGCCAAGCTTCTTGGCGATGTATTCCTTGTCCTGCTCCATCTGGTCTGTGTCGTATGGATTAGTCTTGAGCTTCTCAAGAGCCTCCTCGCGAGTCATTGTGCCTGCAAGAATCTGAGTTGAGAATACATTTTTTCTAGTATCAAATCCAAATTTGTATGGAAGATAATATCCCTCGAAAAATCTGGTAAATACGTTCTCGTAATGCTTGTTCTCGTATTTCATCCAGCCATATTTCTCATGAAGAAAATCCTCTGCCTTAGCCTTGTCATAGACAACATAGTCAAGTGGATAGAATCTCTTCATTCCATACACATACTTGTAAAGCAATCTATATTTTAAAATTCCACACTGAGGGTAAGTCTTAAATGGACGCTTACCAAACTTCTTGTGGATGTCGTTATTCATTATTTTATCGTTCATATAAATCCACTCAACAGGTGGACGTACAAACTCTGTGCTGTTATTAGAGCCTGTGAGAACCCATTTGATTTTATGCTTAACTGCATAATTGTAAAGAGAAGCAAAAATCGCCTGATCCTGTGGGGCATCGCAGCTACTGATACCTGACTTAAACATAGCAAGCTGGAAGTCACTCATTTCCTTCCAATTGATAACATCAGTGTACATATCAAGGTCGAGACCCTTAACAATCTTTTCGATATTCTCAACAGCTACGTTAAGATTCCAACCAGTATCTACAACGTAAATAAGAGGACGAAGGTGCATGACCTCCTTGGCAATATATGCAAGATATGAGCTATCTGCTCCACCTGACATACCAAGGATGCAATCGTAATCCTTGCCCTCTCCATCCTTACGAATCTGAGCTGCTACTTTTTCAAGCTCCTCACGATTCTCCTTGTTAGGATTCCAATATGGCTTTATATTCTTTTCAAAGTTGCGACAGTGGTCGCAGACACCATTCTCATCAAATTCAATCATTGAATCCGTAGTGTCCATAACACACTGCGTACAGCGTTGAAATTCTCTCTTAATCTTAGGAACATAAATTGGCATGTAATACCTCTAATCCGTCTGTTACGCTCTCAAGCCTGAGATATTACTCCGCTCGACTAACACGTCTCGCTACGCAACACTCAGAGCTTGATAGCTACAGACTCATTTAAATATTTTACTATTTCCATTAACTGAACATACTATTGTTTTAGCCCACGGCACTTCCAGCGCTTGATAACTATTTTTCTTTATCGCTTTCCAGCTCTTCAAGGATTTCGTCGGCTGTTACGATTTTGTCGAAGCCCTCTGTACTTTCGCGCTTAAATAATACACGAACAGTCATGAGGATGAGCTTTATATCAAGTAAGAAACTATAATTTTCTATATACATCAAATCAAGCTTAATCTTGTCGTAAGCTGATGTGTTGTACTTGCCGTAGATTTGAGCAAAACCTGTAAGACCACCCTTTACCTTGCTTCTGAATTCGAATTCAGGGATGGCTGCAGTGTACTTTTCTACATGCTCGGTACGCTCAGGGCGAGGTCCAACAATTGACATCTCTCCCTTTAAAATATTGAAAAGCTGTGGCAATTCATCAAAACGAATACCACGAATGGCATGACCTACCTTTGTGATACGGTCATCATCATCTGTGGTAGGACGCTGTTCAGCATCCACAACCATACTCCTGAATTTCAGGATATCAAATACCTTACCATCTTTTGTAACACGGGCCTGCTTATATAAAACTGGGCCATGGTCCTCTAGCTTAATTGCTATAGCAATAATAAGCATCGGAATAGCTGCTAGTACTATTGCAATGAGACTCAACACAATATCAAAGAATCTCTTAACGAATGCCTGCTCTGGAGTGAGACCAGTCGTATTAATCATTACAAGAGGAGTATCAAACTGATGAATGCCCTCGCCTCCGGCAATAATTACATCAGAAATCTTTGGTGTGATATATGTCTCGATGTTATGCATATAGCAGTGCTTTAACAAATCATTTCTCTGCTCTGCACTGACATCTGATATTACAAGTCCATCAAAATCATCAAGCATCTTGAAGATGGCGTCTATGCCCTCGTCAATGCTAACAATCTTTTTAATATTGTAGCTATCTGCACGAGTGTCCATCTTGAGCTTGAGGCCAACTGATTCCTTGTTGCCATATACCATCAAAAGCTTGCTAGCCTTAGAGTGGCGCTCGTAGATGGCAAAGAAAATATATACGCAAATACCTGAGATAACAAAATCTCCAAGGGTAAGAAGTAGCATATGTCTCACTGGAATCATCGCATTAGCCATAAGGCATAACTGTAAGTATGTCACCATATTTACAATGATAATTCCAATCCACTGTGAGAAGAGAACATCTGCTATCTTAAGGATTCCGTATTTGAATCCCTCGCACAGGTGAATTACTACAAGCATAAGGATAAAATATATGCCCATCAGCACATACTTACCACGTCCTAGAAAAGGGAAAAAGTATGCCCTATCAAATATCCTATACTTCCACATGAAGTAATATGCAATTGCCATAACTAAAAGCTCGATTAAGCTCTCAATTTTTCTAATTGTATTTTTATTTTTCAATCTAGTGTCCCTTTATTTGTCGAAACGTCCAACAAAATCCATTGTACTGCAATCCTTCATTGGGAACTCTACAGGCTCACCTGTTGCAGCTGACTTATATATTGCAAGAACCATCTCAAGAGCGCGACGTCCAGCCTCACCATTTACATATGGCTCTCTATCATTTTCAATAGCATCAATTACATCTCTATAGAGCTTTGAGTGACCAAATCCATATACATTTGGAGGAAGCTCTGAACATTCTTTTTTAACCTGCTCTGGCTCATCGATGTAATCTGAGAAGTTCCACTCCTCAAGAAGATTTACAGCATCACCGCCAGCCTTAACTGTACCCTTATCACCAAAGATATAAAGAGTCTCTTCAAGATTCTTAGGGAATACATTAGTTGTACCCTCGATGATACCGTAACTTCCGTTAGCAAACTGAACAAGGGCAATACCTAAATCCTCTGCCTGGATATAGTCATGCTTTAATCTGTCAGTCATACCTACAACACGTACTACCTCATCACCCATCATCCAACGGAGAAGGTCAATATCATGGATACACTGATTCATAAGAGCACCACCATCCTGCTCCCATGTACCACGCCAAGAAGCTCTATCGTAGTACTCATGATCTCTAGCCCATCTAATGTGAGCTGTACCATATAAAAGACGACCAAATCTGCCCTTCTCAAGAGCTTCTCTAATCATCTGGATTGACTTATTAAATCTATTCTGGTGACAAGCACATACCTTGACACCTTTCTTATGTCCAGCCTCAATAATTGCATCTGCATCCTTGAGAGAAAGAGCAATTGGCTTTTCAATAATGACATTACAGCCAGCCTCAATACAGTCAAGGGCAATCTGAGCATGCTTACCAGACTCTGTAGCAATAGCTACAAGCTCAGGCTTCATTTCCTCAAGCATCTTTTTATAGTCTGTATACTGCTTAACATAATTTGCATCTAAATCAAATTTCTTAATCTTATCTTCTGTGTTCTTAAGGTCCAAATCACAAAGTGCTACCAAATCAAGACCTGTCTTTTGTGATGCTACTACATGGTTTGGAGAAATACGTCCACAACCGATAATTGCATATTTCATTTTATTTTCCTCCTAAGAAAATGATTCATTCTCGCCCTTTTTTAGTATACAGTATGCAACTAGATAGGCGAAATATGGAGTCATGTAATTATAAAACATGTCTAATCCTAAATCTATAAAAAGGAAAGACACCATTATCGAAAGAACCAATATGATTACCTGCTTATTCTTAGACATAAATGATTTGATAAGCACATATACAGGCAACCAATAATATAATATAAATCCTACAATTCCAAATCCAAAAAGAATTTCCATGAAATTGTTGTGGATATGAATATGTCTATAATTAACTACACCATCTACCTTATACTCCTCAAGTTGTGAATAAGGCATATCCTTAAATGCGTATAGTCCATGTCCAAATATTGGATGCTCACCAAAGTGTTTCTTAAACTCTGCCGTAACAGCCATACGCTGTCCAGTGCTTGTATGTAAATCATATTCTGTATCATTCAAGCCTTTAAATAATTCAATAAATCTCTCACCAAAGACTCTGTACAGTAGTGGCACTTTCACAGCAAGAATAGCTCCTAGCAAAATTGCCACGCCTAAAATTATTAGATTTCTACGAAGAACCTTTTTACTCTTAGACGTACCTATGATAAGAATAATAAAAACAAATGCAAGTGGTATAATTGCCGCCTTCGCACCAGAAGCAAATATTTCAAATACTCCAATAACCGCTGGAATTAAATATTTTTTCCATGCCTTATTAACATAAAGCTGATAAAAGATTGGAATCAACAGTATAAGTATGAAATTAGCTGTGTCTACACATGTTCCAGCTGGAGTAGCTCCAACACGTGATTGAGAATAAGTACCATCAACCCATTCAACCCAAACCGGATCATGTATAAGGCTGACAATTAAAGTAGCAAATATAACAAACGAACCAGGAACGGATAATATATCCAGTAAATCATTTTGATTATGATACAAAATAATCATAATCAGAATTGCTGGAACAATCGTAAGCAATGCATATTGCCTACTATAAATATCATTCGTAATGCCACCTATTCTATAGTGACCATATATAAATACTAGCAATGTAAATACTAACACCCATAATACAGCTGGGTTAATTATGGACTTTTTAGCAATAGTCTTATTTTTTAGACCTAAGTATCCGCAATATAGTATCGCTAATCCATTAACTGCAACATTCACTAGCACAAATGCTTTATTGTATACGATTCCCAGATCTAACCTTGCAAAAAGCAATAGGCCGACTATGCATATAGAAATCAATTTCTTATTCTTTTCAAGAAACATATAACATTATCTCCTAGAATCTAAATCCATTTGGTGAAGTATTATAATATCTAATCTCAACACCCATTTCTTTCAATTGACCAGCCAATGCTCCCGCCGTGTAATTAGCACTAGTCATAATCCATTCAGGTGTATCAAAAATAGCAATCTGAGGATCTACTGCCTCGTAGAAGCCTGTATCAAATGGAATGCTATTGTTACCATGATGCCCGCACTGCAAAATATCTGCATGGAGCTTATCTCCATAGGTCTCAACTAGATAGTTGCCCATATATTTAGTATGGCAGTCACCACATATTAGTATGCTGCGATTCTCTGTCTCCATCTTAAATACTAGTGATGCATCATTTGGAATATCCTCTGCAGAATCTATCACCACATCGTCACAAGCATTAAAGAATGTAAGCTTTAGATTGTCACTAAACTCCAGAACGTCATCTCTGTGAATATAATTTATGTTGTCAGCATCCTTTGTGAGCTCCATAAATTTATCATAGCTATCCACATCATCCCATTCCTGTGCTACTGAATGGAAAAGCTCTGAATCTAAAGGAGTGACATAAATATTGTCTATTGTAATCCCCTGTGGGTCCTCATAGATTGTATTAAATCCATCAATGTGATCCTTGTGATAGTGGGTCAATATCCAAGCATCTACATGGCCACCATACTGATTAATCACATATCTAAGTAAACTCTCATCCTCAGCATGACCACCATCAACTACGATAAGTGAGCCATCCTTTTGGTTGTACATAAAGTAGCATAGTCCTTGGTCCCCTGATTCATCTGCATAGTTCATAAGAATCCATGCCGAGTCTGGTGGTGTAAGTACCGCATAATATGGCGTCCTGCCATATACTTCAAACCCTGCATCTGTATACGCACTTAAAACACTCTCGGCTGCAGATACTACAAGGAAATCAAGCTTTTTGCTAACGCAGTAATCTGAAATCACCTGGGTATCAGGATTCTCATTTGTTAGTTCATAGGCCTCATCTGGTAAGTATCTAGAATATGGCATAGAAAATCTGGAATCCATCTGTCTTAAATAAACAGCTATGTCCTGAGGTGCCATTATCTTGATTTTATCACCTTGATAATCAGCAAAAATGTCACATATTGTGACAACATCCTGCGGTACCTTATTGCGATTTTCTGCTTTTGTGTACCAGCTTTCTGAATAGATGCACTTACCAATTAAAACAATAGCAAGCGTTGCCACTGCCACGACTGCCATCTTTTTTATACCTGTAAGCTTTGATAATAAAAGTGTGATTCCAAATGCTATTATAATTAAAACAGGTATTAAAGAGAAAAATCTCTTGTAATACTGATCAAATGTACTGGCCTCTAAAAAGTGTTTACACACATAAAAGGATACTGGGTTATAGATAAAAACCAGCACCAAGCAAGAATACCAGAGGAAGGCATATCTTTTTATCTTTTCTTTTTCAAATACTAGTATTCCAATTAGAGAAAGGGTAAAGAGAGCTAAGAAGCCTATTCCGCCCCAGTATTCTCTAGTAATACTAATCATCTCTTTTAACCAAACCATTTATACCACCAATTGATATCACGGCCGCGTTTAAAGAATACCTCTCCATCTGCGCGGTGCATATCTTTAATAAGCACTGACATAAGTGTGTAGAAAACTACAAGGTAAATTACTCCAAATAAGCTAGAAATCAAATATCTTAAATCAACAATTTTTCTGTTATAAATGCTCATCGCAATCCATGCTGAAACAACAGTGATCGTAATTAGCAGAGCAGACATTGTGGTAAGTGATGCTGCTCCAAGTGAAATCATAGCAAGTGAAATCACCTTGTGTTTATCGAAATTGTTCTTATAGGTTTCAAACAAATAAATAGTAAAGAAGGGAATTGCTACAGCTGTAAGCAAAGCCTTTCCCTGCCAAATCGCTCCTAGCAATCTAAATGTAGATGAATAGTGAGAATAAAGGCCAAATATGTTAGCTACTGATAAAACTACTAAGAAAATAAATCTATTCTCTGCATCCTTAAAAATAAAGCTTGCAATATAGTAATAAACTATATATGCAACTATAAGAAGGATTACTGGCATAATAGTATGACATACTGTTGTCACTTCAAAGCTAGAAACCTTTGCCATGTATGCTATAAATGTAGGCCATGCTGTAACAGCTCTTTTCTCAGCAGTATATGGCATCTCTCCATTGACATAATTCGCATATGCGATAGTATCTGTCGTAATAGTATCCTGGCTATTTACCACGTAGTCATAGTCATCATAAGACCACTCATTAATCTCATAGGCAAATGCAAAATATAGCTGAACAACCAGCAATGCAACAAAAGCTATCATGTAAATTCCAAGAAACTTATTAGCCTTGATTTGATTTAATTTTTCTGAAAACCATTTTTTAGTATTTCCTATGCTTGCCTTGATTGCAGTCTTGTCTTTTACCATCCAGACTATGAGCAATATAGCAATCACAACAGAATATGCAATGCATAGAGCTGTGAAACA
>JAEEGH010022038.1_pt1 | contig 13107 bp, 11 predicted proteins | sample 9134181 | NCBI WGS metagenome assembly JAEEGH01 (sample SAMN16246544, study PRJNA631951) | gut metagenome | biome: gut microbiome; feature: rumen; material: DP-attached | host: Bos | place: Iran: Karaj | collected 2018-10 | reverse complement strand
AGGATATCGCCCATTCCGAGGATGCGGTTCGCCATTCTGTCGGGATGGAAAACCTCGAGATCTTCGGGCTTTTCTCCCATACCCGCATAAAGAATGGGAAGCCCCGTCACGGCCTTTATGGAAAGCGCCGAACCGCCTCGTGTGTCACCGTCAAGCTTTGTGAGGATAACGCCTGTGAGCGGGAGCTTTGCGTTGAAGGTCTCGGAAACGTTCACCGCATCCTGACCTGTCATGGCATCGACCGTGAGAAGTATGTTTGTCATGTTGAAGCGCTCATTTATCGAGATGAGCTCGTTCATCATGTCTTCGTCTATCTGTAAACGGCCCGCGGTATCTACGATAACGGGGTTCATTCCGTTCTTTTTTGCATATTCGAGTGCTTCTTTGACGATCACGATGGGCTTTGTGTCTGTTCCCATTTCAAACACGGGAACATTAACTTTCCCTGCGCTCACCTTTAACTGCTCGATCGCTGCGGGACGATAAACATCGCAGGCTACGAGGAGCGGCCTCTTGCCTTTGTTCTTAAGCTGACCGGCAAGCTTGCAGGCTGTGGTCGTCTTACCTGCACCCTGAAGACCTGCCATCATGATGGTGGTCGTTTCGTTTGAAGGCAGGAACTTAAGCTCCGCACTGTCCGAACCCATGAGGCTTATGAGTTCTTCATTTACGATCTTTATGACCATCTGCGCGGGTGTCAGGGAGTTTAGCACATCGGTGCCTACTGCCCTTTCGGAAACGGAAGCGATGAAGTTTTTTACGACCTTGAAGTTTACGTCCGCTTCAAGGAGAGCCATCTTGACTTCCTTCATCGCGGCTTTGACATCGTCTTCGGATATCCTTCCCTTTTTCCTTAAGTTCTTAAAGACATTCTGCAGTTTTTCGGATAATGATTCAAAAGCCATTTATTCTTATCTCTTCGGTTATCTTTTCGAGTTTTCTGATGAATGCATCGGAGCATTTGCTGCTATGCGCAAGTTCGGAGATCTCATCGAGTTTGCTTGTGCTGTAGTCGTACTTTTCTGAAAGTCTCAACGCTTTTTCGTATTCAAGCAGTCTCTTTTCCGAACGCCTCAACGCATCATGTACCGCCTGCCGTGTCACTCCGTAGTTTTCCGCGACCTCTGAAAGTGAAAGATCGTTCATGAAGTGATCCGCGAACATTTCCTTTGTAGGGCTTTTCAAAAGTTCTCCGTAAAAATCAAAAAGCCTCGCATATTCAGCTTTTTCTTCAAGTTGTTCGATCAAATGATCCAATGCAGGGCCTCCGTGTAAAGTATTTTCCTTTACATCGCAACGGACGTTATATTAACATAAAACAAAAGTGCTGTCAAGCAAAAATATTGACAGCACGAAATATTTATTTTACAGGTCTTCCAAGCATTTTTTCAGCTGTTTTTGAGTCGTTTTCAAGCGCCTCTCTTATGCGTGAGCTGGACACGGGTTCACCCTTGTATTCTTCGCGTTTTACGACGAAAAGCTTAAACCCGAGTTCTTTTGAAAGCCGCTTTAACAGCGTCGTATCGCCTTCTCTGTCACGCCCAAAGCGGAAATCGTCCCCGCAGACCAGCGTTTTCATGTTGAGCTTTCCGACAAGCACGTCTTTTATGAAACGTGAGGGCTCCATATTCGCGTTTTCGGGCGTAAGGGGATACAATACCAGTATATCAACCCCGAGGTTCTTAAGAAGGTCTTCTTTTTCTTTCTCGGTGCATATGGGATGCTTCACACGGACGAAGTCTTCCGATCTTTTCACGGAAAAAGTGAAAACGACCGTTTTAAGGCCGTCACTTTTCTGTTTCATGGTCTCGATCAGTTTTTTATGCCCCACGTGTACGCCGTCAAACTTTCCGATCGTCACGGTCGAACCTTCATCGATCTTCAGTTTTTCAATATCCCGGACGATCTTCATCGTGTTTCATGCATCCTTTCATGAATAGACCTCGAGGAACATCTTATAGGGGTTGAATCTCCCGCGGCTACGGTCAAACCGGTATACTCCGCGGAATTCCCCTGCGGAATTGTATGCCCTGTAAAACTCTTTTATCGGTCTTTCAAATTCGGCTTCACGTTTTTTGATGGGGTTTCCGTTGTCTACAAGCTTGTCAAATTCAGGTTTTGTAGAAAGTATGTCATAGTCTTTGAAATACTTGTCGATCGGAAGGATGTGCTCGTCTATCGTCCCGTTGTCCTTAAAAGCCTGAATCTCCGAAAGCTTAAAAGCATCCTTTGCCTCAAAAATATCCGTCTTTGTCCTTATCAGCGCTTTCATGCAGGCGCAGCTTCCGATATCTGTTCCGAGGTCCCTGCAGAGGCTCCTGATATAGGTGCCTTTTCCGCAGACCACTTCGATGGACGCTTCCCTTAAGTTTCCATTCTCATCGGTCTCACATTCAAGAAGATCGATCGAATAGATCGTCACCGGGCGTTTTTCAAGTTCTTTGCTCTTTCCTTCACGCGCAAGGTCGTAAGAACGCTGTCCGTTTATCTTTATCGCGGAAAAAACGGGCGGAGTCTGGAGAATGTTTCCTATGTATTTTTCAAAGGCTTTTTCAAGGTCTTCTCTTTTTGCAAAAACGGGAAGCGTCTGTATAACGTTTCCCGTGATGTCCTCGGTATCGGTCGCTGTCCCGAAAAGGATGCGGGCCTCATAGACCTTTTTCCCTTCGTTCATCATGTCGCAGACCTTTGTTGCGGAACCGATGCATACAGGAAGCACGCCTTCCGCCATTGGGTCGAGCGTTCCGGTGTGTCCCACATGCCTTATCCCGATCATGCCGCGAAGCTTGGCTATCACGTCATGCGACGTGAAGCCCGCTTCTTTGTAGATGTTTAAAATACCGTTAACCATATCTGCTCCGTGGCGCATGCCACGGGGAGTCCCGTGGCTTAATCCTCAGTACTTTCTTCTTCCCTTTCGGGCATCTGTGCGATAACGTCGTCGATCTTTTTGCTCATGTCAACGCCGTACTCGATGGTCTTGTCAAGGATAAAAGTGAGCTCCGGTGTGTTCCTCATGTTCATGGAATGCGCGAGGCACCCGCGGATGAAGGACTTTGCTGAATTCAAGCCTTTTACCGTGTTTTCCTGTTCCTCGGCGGAACCGAGCACACTTACCCACACCTTTGCAGTTTTTAAATCGGGAGCGACATAAACATCCACGATGCTTGTAAAAGGCGCAATCCTGGGGTCGTGAACCTCATCTCTAATGATCTGTGAAAGTTCACGCAGCACTTCCTGATTTATCCTTACGTTTTTTACACTGTTTTTTTTCATATCCGGTACCTCTTACTTTCTCGGCACCTCTACCATCTGGTAGAACTCGATCTGGTCGCCTTCGGCAAGATCGTTGAACTTTTCAAATACAAGACCGCATTCGTAGCCTGCGTTTACTTCCTTCACGTCGTCCTTGAAACGCTTTAAGGAAGCGAGCGGGCCGTCAAAGATCTGACTGCCGCCGCGTGTGATCCTTGCCTTGCTGCCGCGGACGATCTTTCCGTCAAGTACGAAGGAACCTGCGATGATGCCGACTCCGGATGCCTTGAACGTCTGTCTTACCTCGGCGTGGCCAATGATCTGCTCCTCGTAGATAGGCTCAAGCATGCCCTTTAAGGCTGCTTCAACGTCGTCGATCGCTGTATAGATGACGCTGTAGAGACGAAGGTCTACTTTCTCGCGTTCGCAGATGTCCTTTGCGGTGTTGTCGGGCTTAACGTTGAAGCCGATGATGATCGCGTTGGATGCGCTCGCAAGAGTGGCATCGGATTCGTTGATCGCGCCTACGCCGCCATGGATGATGCGCACTGCGACTTCGTCGTTTGAAAGCTTGACAAGACTCTGCTTGATGGCTTCGACGGAACCCTGAACATCGGCTTTGACGATGATGTTGAGTTCCTTGATGTTTCCGGCCTTGATCTCGGAGTAGAGATCGTCGAGCGAAAGCTTTGACTTGGTCTCTGCGATGAGTTTTTCTTTATTCTGAGTGATATATGCTTCCGCGATCTCTTTTGCTTCCTTCTCGGATGCGGTGCTTACAACGATCTCACCTGCATCGGGAACGGAATTAAGTCCGAGTACGGCAACAGGCATGGAAGGCGTAGCGGCCTTTACTTTTTCACCCTTGTCGTTTATCAGGGCACGTACCTTACCCATGGACGAACCGATAACGATGTTGTCGCCCACGCGGAGTGTACCCTTTTGAACAAGCACAGTAGCAACAGGTCCGCGGCCTTTGTCGAGCTGAGCCTCGACAACAAGACCTCTGGCCTTTCTGTTCGGGTTTGCCTTGAGTTCCATTACGTCAGCCGTAAGGAGGATCATCTCAAGGAGCTTGTCGATATTTTCGTGAGTCTTTGCGGAAACGGGTACGAAAACGGTGCTGCCTCCCCAGTCTTCGGCAATGAGCTCATATTCTGTAAGTTCCTGCTTAACACGCTCGATGTTTGCGCCGGGCTTATCGATTTTGTTTACGGCAACGATGATCTCAACGCCGGCAGCCTTTGCGTGGTTTATTGCTTCGATGGTCTGAGGCATCACGCCGTCGTCTGCGGCAACAACAAGTACCGCGATATCGGTGGAATTTGCGCCTCTCATACGCATCGCTGTGAATGCTTCGTGTCCGGGAGTATCGAGGAAGGTAATCTTTTCACCCTTTGCCTCTACCATGTAGGCACCGATGTGCTGAGTAATACCGCCCGCTTCTCTTGATGTGACGCTTGTGGAACGGATAGCGTCGAGAAGGGATGTTTTACCATGGTCAACGTGACCCATTACGCAGACAACGGGAGGACGTTTTACCATCTTGTCCTCTTCTTCGTCGGCCTCCTTAAGAAGCTCTGCGACCATATCGATCTTTTCCTCATGCTCGCAGATTATCTCATAATCAAGCGCGATGTTCTCGGCTTCTTCAAAGCTGATATCAGAGTTCAGGGATACCATCTTGCCTGCCATAAAGAGCTTCTTTACGATGTCGCTGCCCTTTATCTTCATCTTGTCGGCAAGTTCCTGGATGGTGAGCATATCAGGGAGCTTTATGACCTTGATGGTCTCTTCCTGTACTTCCTGCTTAACAGGCTCGGGTCTGTGGAAAGCTCCGGCACGGTTAGGATCCTTCGCATTCTTGCCCTTTCTGCCCTGCATCTCGTCAAAATCGCCAAAGCGCTTGTCTGCCTTAGCCTTGTCCTTGGACTTGTCGGCACGACGGTTGTTGGAATTTTTGATGTTCTCAGCGATCTCGGGACCTGCGCTGCTCCTCTTTCTGGGATCTCTGGAATGAGATACAGGCCTCTGCTCGTCCTCGTCTTTTCCGCCTCCGAATCCCTGAGGTCTCTGTGAAAATCCGTTGTTCGGGCGTGAACCTCTCTGATCACGTCCCTGGCCGTTCTGACCACTCTGGCCGTAATTTCTCTGGCTCTGGCTTTCAAAAAGATTGCTGTGTCCGCGGTTGTTTCCGTCATAGCGGCTTCCGACTTCCTGATAATGATTCCTGTCGCCGGAAGGTCTCTGGTTGTTGTATCCGCCGCCCTGTCTGTTGTCGGGACGTCCCTGTCCGCCGTTTCCGGAAGGTCTTCTGTCGTTTGTGTTCCTGAAACCGGGACGGTCGTTTCCGCTCTGGGCGGGACGTGCAGTGGTCGGATTTCCGCGGCTTATAATATTAGGTCTTACGGGTCCTGCAATAGTCTTGAATTTCTTGTTGGGATCGGAATTTACGGCAACATCCGTGCTTAAAGGTGTGCCGCCGGGACGTCTTACGGGAGTCTCGGAAACAGTTTCCGTCTGCTCCTTTTTCTCCTTCTCGGGTTCCGTTTCGGGAGTTACGTTAACCTCAGGCTTTGTTTCCGAAGCCTTCTCCTTACCGCTCTCTTCATTATCGTTCTTACCGAGGTTCAATCCCGCGATGTTTTCCTGCATCTGTTCCTTTTCTTTTCTTGCTTTTTCAACAAGTTCTTCTTCAAGTCTGGCTTTTTCCTGTGCTCTTCTTTCGGCTTCCGCTCTTTCCGCGTCACGGCGCGCCGCATTTTCCTTTAAGGCTGCGCGCTTTGCCGCTTCGATGTCCGCCTCTGATGCGTGAACTCCGTGTATCAGACGGCTTCCGTCATCGGACGATATAGTGACACCGTTTATCACGCGAGGTCCGTTGTTTTTGTTCTGACCTCCCTGAGGGCGGTTCATTCCGTTTGAAGGGCGTCTCATTCCCTGAGGTCCGTCAGGCATCCTGCGCTGTCCCTGACCGTCGGGGCGTCTCATTGGCTGTCCCTGCTGAGGGTTTATCGTGCTTCTTCTCTCCTGCGGGCCGTCAAGCATCCTTCTCGGAGCGGGGCCTGCATTTATCTGGGAATGCTGTCCGGGCTGCGCGGGACGGCGGAGTGTCTGCTGGCCGTTACCGGGCTGGGGTCTTCCCTGATCCGGACGACGGAGCATTTCCTGTCCCTCGGGACGTTTTACAGCTCCGGGAGCCGCAGGTCTCTGCAGGGGCTGTTGTGCCGCCTGTGCAGGCTTTGCGGGCTGTTCTGCCTTTGCGGGTGCATTTTCTTTTTTGATAACGGGAGCCGCATCTTTCTTTTCGGGTCTGGCTTTTACTTCGGATGCTTCTTCCTTTGCCTTTGTTTCCTTTTTTGCGGGCGAAGTCTTACCGAAGTGTTCCTTCACCATCCTTATCTCATCGTCATCGATATTGTTCATGTGCGATTTTACCTGCACACCCTTTGAGTTAAGGAATTCGATTATCTCACTGTTTGAAACGTTTATTTCCTTTGAAATCTCGTGTATCTTAGCTTTTGCCATTAAGCGGGCTCCTCCTGTGTTTTCTCAAGGTTTGATAATTTTGTGATCAATGATCCTGCAAGACCTTCGTCCGTAACCGCCATCGATGATCTGTTCTCCTTACCGATGGCACGCGCCAACTCCTCCTTTGTGCCGAAAATAAATACCGGCACCTCATAAAATGTACATTTGTCACTGAACTTTTTCTTTGTATTTTCCGATGCGTCGGCCGCAATTATAACAAGTCTTGCTTCCTGGCTCTTTACCGCTTCCTCTGTCTGGAATTCTCCGGCCTTTATTTTTCCGGCCTTCATGGATATTCCGAGAAGCGATAAAATGCTTTTCTTCAAAGCCTCATCAGTCACTTTATCATCTCCTTAAGAAGACTCTCGTATATCTCTTCGGGGATCGGAACGCCCAGTGAGCGCTCTATCCCTTTCGATCTCCTTGCTTTTTCAAAACAGTCCTTGGAATCGCAGATATATGCGCCTCTTCCGTTCTGTCTTCCTGTCCTGTCTATCTTTATCTCGCCTTCGGGTGTCTTTATCACACGTATGAGCTGTGACTTGGGAAAGGATTCGTTGCAGCCTGTGCATTTACGTAAAGGTACTTTCTTTTCCGCCATTCTGACACCTCTCTTTCCTGTGATGGTCTATTGATCAGAACTGCTCGTCTGCGGGAGCGTCAAAGCTTTCTCCCGAAAAATCCTGATCGTAATCATTGAATCCGTCGTCTGCCGGTGCAGTTCCGTTTGCCTGGGATTCTGACTTTATGTCTATCCTGAAATTTGTAAGCTTTGCCGCAAGTCTCGCATTCTGTCCTTCGCGTCCGATGGCAAGCGAAAGCTGATAATCGGGAACGATGACTCTCGCAGTTTTTTCGTCATCTTCAACGGTAACGGAAACGACTTTTGCGGGGCTTAAGGAATTTTCGATAAAGATCGCGGGATCTTCGTTCCACACGATGATATCGATCTTTTCGCCGTGGAGCTCATCAACGATGGCGTTTACTCTTGCGCCGTTAACGCCTACGCATGCTCCTACGGGATCTACGTTCTCGTCCTTTGAATAAACCGCTATCTTTGTGCGCTGTCCGGCCTCACGTGAGATGCCCTTGATCTCGATTGTGCCGTCCGCGATCTCTGTTACTTCCTCTTCAAAAAGTCTCTTTACAAGCTCCGGATGAGTCCTGGAAACGGAAACCCTGGGGCCTCTGTTTGTGTTTTCAACCTTTGTGACATAGAGCTTTACACGCTCGTTACGGTAAAACTCCTCGCCCTTGATCTGCTCGTTTACGGGAAGGATGGTCTCAAGCTTTCCGAGGCTTACGATGATGTTGTAATTGCCCTTGTCGGGATCCTGGAAGCGCTGGATGACGCCTGTAACAACGTCATGATCTTTGCATGCGTAGCTCTCAAACAGGGCATTTCTCTCTTCCTCACGGATCTTCTGAACGATGACCTGCTTTGCTTTCTGAGCCGCAATACGTCCGAAATCCCTGGGTGTGACTTCGATGTTTACGATGTCACCGATCTCGTAGGAATTGTTGAACATGATGTCAGCCTTGGTCTTTGAGATCTGGAGTGCCTCGTCCTCGACTTCCTCAACGACTTCTTTCTCGGCATAAACCTTGAAAACGCCTGTATTCTCGTCGATCGTGACCTTGATGTTGTCGGATTTTCCGTATTCGTTCTTGCATGCGGTCACAAGTGAATTTTTTATCGCTTCGAGCATCACTTCCTTTGAGATGCCTTTCTGCTTTTCAAACTCGTCAAGAGCTGTGACTATCTCGCTATATTCGTTAGGCTGAGCCTTTGCGGTGGATTTTTTTCTGGTAGCTGCCATTTTTTTCCTTTTACCTCCGTTTTGTTTTTTCTGTATCTGTTTTTTGGTCTGTTTCCTTTTGATCTGTGTCTTACCTTGGTTTTATCTTAGAAATGAACTGCAAGATTGATCTTTGCGATGTTCTGCCTTTCAAAAATAACCTGGGATTCGTCCTCAAATCCGATCGTTATCGTCTTTTCGTCAAAGTCGTCAAGGTAGCCTGTGAATTCCTTCTGCCCATCTACAGCCTTGAAAAGCTTTACCTCAACCTCGGCGCCGAGGCTTCTTTGGAAATCTTTGTCTTTCTTTAAGACTCTTCCGAGTCCGGGGGAACTTACTTCAAAAATGTAGGACTCATCGATAAAATCTTTTTCATCGAGAAGGTCGCTCACGCGCCTGCTCACGGTCTCGCATTCGTTGATGGTGATACCGCCTTCTTTGTCAATGAAAACCCTTAGATAATACGTGTCTGCCTCTTTTACAAACTCGACGTCGACAAGCTCAAATCCGTACTCGTCAACTATCGGCTGTACCAGGGCTTCGGTCTTTGCAGCATAATCACTGTGCTTTCCCATAATGACCTCCATACCAAGAAATAAGAGTGGACTCGCATCCACTCTTACAACTAGTCAACTATTACTATTGATTGTTTAACATTTTTCAAGGCATTTGTCAAGCATTATTTTATCTGCGAAGCCATTATTTCCTTAGCTTTTTCAACGGCTTCGGATGCCTTTGAGGCATCTTTTCCGCCTGCCTGTGCCATGTTGGGACGTCCGCCGCCGCCTCCGCCGAGGATCTGTGCCACTTCACGGATGAGATTTCCGCAGTGAGCTCCCTTTGCGACAGCATCATCGGTAGCCATTGAGACTATGGATACTTTGCCGTCTTTTATACCCACAAAGAGCACAAATGCGCATCCAAGCTTTGCCTTCATCTCGTCACCGAGATTCTTTAAAGCGTCGCCCGCAGCATCGTCAATGATTGCGGCGATCATCTTTACGCCGTTCTTTTCGGTGACATTGTTCAGGATATCACCTGCTGCGTTTGCGGCAAGCTTGTTCTTTAAGCTTTCGTTCTCGTTCTTTATTTCCTTTATCTCGGAAAGAAGGGCTTCAACCTTCTTTACAAGGTCCTTGGGATCGCACTTTACTGCCTTTGCGGCTGCAAGAAGCATATCTTCCTGCTCTTTGTAGAACTTCAGAACTCCGTTACCGGTAATGGCCTCGATACGTCTTATGCCTGCAGCGATGCCGCTCTCGGAAAGGATCTTGAAGGAAGCGATGTCTCCTGTGTTCTTTACATGAGTACCGCCGCAGAATTCGATGGACCAGCCGCCAATGTCGACAACGCGGACGATGTCACCGTATTTCTCGCCGAAAAGCGCCTTTGCGCCTGTCTTTCTTGCCTCCTCGATGGGAAGCTCCTTTGTTACGACGTCGATGCGCTCTGCGATCTTTTTGTTTACTATTGCTTCGACCTTTTCAAGTTCTTCCTTTGTCACAGCGGCGCCGTGTGAGAAGTCAAATCTCAGTCTCTCGGCATTTACAAGGGAACCCTTCTGCTCAACGTGGTCTCCGAGCACTTCTCTTAAGGCTTCCTGTAAGATGTGCGTTGCTGTATGGTTCTTTGCGGTATCTGCTCTGTATTCCTTGTCTACATGGAGAGTAGCCAGCTCGCCGACTTTTACGGAGCCTTCCGTTATCTCACCGATGTGACCGATGCGTCCGCCGGGAAGCTTTATGGTATCTTCTACTTTGAAAACGCCGGAATCGGTCTTTATGATACCTTTATCGCCTTCCTGACCGCCCATTGTGGCATAGAAAGGAGTATAGGCTGTGATGACTGTACCTTTTCCGTTAAGCTCGGCAACTATCTCGGTATCTGAAGCCAGGGCAAGTATGGGTGACTTGTCTGAAAGGTTGATATAGCCTGTAAATTCGCTCTTTACGCTCTCATGAAGGGTGTCAAAAATGCTGGATGTGTTCTTCTGTGCGAATGCCATGTTGTCGCGGGCTTTCTGTTTCTGCTCTTCCATGGCCTTGTCAAAGCCTTCTTCGTCAACCTTCAGGCCCTCTTCTTCCGCCATCTCGACAGTGAGTTCATAAGGGAACCCGAAGGTGTCGTAAAGGTAAAATGCGTCTTTTCCGCTGAAAGCCTTGCCGTTTACGGCTTTGATGCCATCAAGGATCTTTTTGTATTCCTTGAGTCCGTTTTCAAGGGTGCTCTCAAAGCGCTCTATCTCCTTTGTGAGTTCGGACAGGATGAATGCTCTGTTTGTCACAAGGAGCGGGAATGCTTCGCTGTAGATCTCGTCGATGTAAATGCGTGCGATCTCGAGGATGTTCTCTTTCTTGAGGGAAAGGATCCTTGCGTGTCTTATCGCGCGGCGGATGAGGCGGCGGAGTACATAGCCTGCGCCGGAATTTGCGGGTGTGAGCTTTGCTTCGTCACCGATGAGCATCACGGAAGTACGTGTGTGATCGGCAAGTATGCGCATGGAACGTGTGAGCTTTTCGTCTTCGTCATACTTTGCGCCGGATATCTTTGAGATATAGTTGATCACGGGCTCGTAAACGTCTGTTCTGTATACGTCTTTTGTACCGTTAAGGAAAGCGAGGTTTCTCTCGAGGCCCCAGCCGGTATCAACGTTCTTCTTTGCAAGGGGTGTAAGTGTTCCGTCTTTATGCTTTTCATACTGCATGAAAACGTCGTTTCCGAGTTCAGTGTATTTACCGCACTTGCAGCCGGGGCCGCAGTTAGGGCCGCAGTCGGGAACGTCTGCTATGTAGAACATCTCGGAATCGGGGCCGCAAGGTCCGAATTCAAGTCCCCACCAGTTTTCCTCTGCAGGGAGATAGAATATGTTCTCTTTCTTTATTCCGGAATTTATACGGCACTGAGCGCCTTCTTCGTCTCTGGGGGCGTTCTCGTCACCTGCAAAAACAGTAGCGGCAATGTGATCTCTGTCAAAGCCGAATACCTCAGTGAGGAGCTCGTAGCTCCATTTGCAGCGGTCTTCTTTGAAGTAGTCGCCGAGTGACCAGCTTCCCATCATCTCAAAGAAAGTTGCATGGCTCTTGTCGCCTACGGAATCGATGTCGTTTGTGCGGACACATCCCTGGACGTTGCAGAGTCTTGTGCCGAGGGGGTGTTTCTGTCCGAGGAGATACGGCATAAGGGGCTGCATTCCGGCGACGTTGAAGAGAACGCCTGTCGATCCGTCGGAAACGAGGGAAACCGCTCCGCAGTCAACGTGTCCTCTTTTTATGTAAAAGTCTTTCCATGCTTTTCTGAGCTCGTTTGAGGTAAACTGTTTCATGATACATGCCTTTCGTTGTCTTTATAACTGATTTCTTCTGTGTTTAAAACCAATTTATTATAGATTTATGAGTGGGAAATGTCAACCGGAAAAAGTTTGTTAGAGGGGATAGGATTTGGTTCGTTGAGTGTCAGCGTTGCTTCTTTTGATGTCCGCGCGGGGAAAGATGGGGAAAACATCCTTGTTCTCGCAGTTTTCTTGTGTTCTGTGATGAACAAAACCTTTGAAATAGTCATGTACGGAATTCGCAGGCGGGTGCTGCAAAGCCGCCCCGCCGTCCCTTCGAAACCCGCGGTGTAAGTGTGTTCCTGCTTTAGCACATAACTCGCATTTAAGTTATTTCAAAGTCATGTTTTTGAATGCTCAAACAGATGTGCTAATACGCAGGAACGCACAACATCGGATGTTTCTCGGGACTAATGGCTTTTTGCAGTACCTGCCTGCTTCATTCCTGTCTAAGTCATGTCTTTTTTGTTCATCATAGAACGCTCTAAAACCGCTCGTCCGCAGAGTTTTGGAAAAGCAAAAAGCGGCAGGCAAAAAAACGCCTGCCGCCCGCGCGGGGATGCTATTCTCCAGCATCGTAAAATGGTGTGTCTTTATACATCTCGAGATCTATTACTATAGCCGGTCTTACTGCTGTATTAGGTGAACTACTATTGCCCTTTGTATCTATAATTGTTTCAACCCCTTTAGCGCCTTGCGTAAATGAGTCATTTCCCGATCGTACAGAAGCAATCTTCCCCGGAGAACGCAACCATCACATGCAGGTCGCATAACCCTCCGATGTTCTTGGCCGTTCTCTATCAACTAGAACATGTTTTTTTGCACAGCATAAGCCGTAGGTGCACAAGCACGAAATACATTCAGGGTTTCAGCATCTTTGAAACCGTAATAAGGACTTGTTGCCTCTTCTATCGACAACGCAAACACCTTATCCCATGTATCATTTCCCCCTTCTGTGCCATATTCCAAATTATCGTTATGCGCAAGATTCATTTTTACTCATGTTTCCTTTACTCGTAATCATGCCGTTATGTTCTTATATTCTTCTTCTAATTGTAGGTAGTTGATTTTTCCTATAGTTGTTGTTGGAATGCTATCGACAAAAATAACCTTGTTAGGTACAGAATACTCTTCCATGTTTTCTACACAAAAGCTTTTTATATCAGCTTCGGTAACGTCATCTCTTCTTTTGAC
>JAEEGH010022037.1_pt1 | contig 13107 bp, 8 predicted proteins | sample 9134181 | NCBI WGS metagenome assembly JAEEGH01 (sample SAMN16246544, study PRJNA631951) | gut metagenome | biome: gut microbiome; feature: rumen; material: DP-attached | host: Bos | place: Iran: Karaj | collected 2018-10 | reverse complement strand
TGTGTATTTATCCCCTTCCGGCAGCCGCCCGGCAGCCTTTTCGCTTGCTGTCAGTTCAGCGCAGAATTCCATCGCTTCATACCAGCTCGCTTGTTCCACCGGCAGATCGGCTCCTTTGTACCAGGAAGGATTTGTTTCCATCACGGCTTCATATTGTGCCTGGGTGATCTCATACTTGCCCAGCCAGAAACCTTTGGTCAAAGTCACCTGATGCTGGGTTTCAATACTATATCTGCCCTGCTCGTCTTCCGGGCTGCCCATCATGAACGTGCCCGGCTCGATCCAGATCATGTCCAAGTTCACATCCTCCGATAATGGGATGGTCATATCCTTGTTTTCAGATTCTTTACTGCAAAAGGAGAGAGCAACACGGAACCCAAAGTCGTAGTAGCTGAGGGCCGGATTGAAGTAGCCCCGGCTCGCTGAACGGCAGCAGTCCGCGCGGATGTACCAGCTGCCGCTGCGTATCACACGGTCCGAGCCCGTACTGGCACCCGTGGGATCTGTTGCGGATGATGTCGGATATTCTCCATACCAGTCCAGACACCATTCCATTACATTCCCGTGCATGTCATACAATCCCCAGGCATTCGGCTGTTTCTGTCCCACGGGATGGGTCTTGCTATCGTTGTTGTGCAAATACCAGCCTACTTCATCCATTTCAGGACATTTTTCTATATCTGACAGATTTTTCCCATTGTTCAGAGCGGTCGTTGTTCCGGCTCGGCAGGCGTATTCCCACTGCGCTTCGGTCGGCAAGGTATATTCATATCCTTCCGGCAGACGGCCCGCCGTCTTTTCGATCTCCGTCAGCTTCTTGCAAAACTCCGTCGCATCATCCCAGCTGACCTGCTCCACCGGCAAATCGTCTCCTTTGAAATAAGAAGGATTCGTTCCCATGATGGTCTGGTACTGGGCTTGAGTCACTTCATACTGGCCCAGCCAGTAGCCGCTGGTCAGGGTCACCTGATGCTGCATTTCATCATCCCTTCTGCCCAGTTCGTCTTCCGGACTGCCCATCGTGAACGTCCCCGGATCGATCCAGATCATGTCCAGATCCACATCCTCCGATAACGGGATGGTCATATCCTTGCTCTCAACCGGAGTCGGAGCCAGCGCCACGCGGAACCCGCGGTCGATGAAGTAGTTGTCTGGGTAGTGGGTGAGTCGGCTCGCTGAACGGCAGCGGTCCGCGTCACGGTTCAAGCAGCCGCCGCGTATGACACGGTAATCACCTGTAGCCGGCCCCGTGGGATCTGTTACGGATGATGCCGGATAATCTCCATACCAGTCCAGACACCATTCAAACACATTTCCGTGCATATCATACAACCCCCAGGCATTCGATTGCTTTTGACCTACCGAATGAGTCTTATTGCCGCTGTTGTACCAATACCAGCCCACTTCATCCATTTCGGGACATTCATACTCATCGGGAAATTCTTCCGAATTTGACAGATCCATTCCGCTGTTCAGGGCACTTCTTGTTCCGGCTCGGCAGGCATATTCCCATTGTGCTTCGGTGGGCAGGGTGTATTCATACCCTTCCGGCAGTCGACCCGCCGTCTTCTCGATTTCTGTCAGCTTGGCGCAGAAATTAGTCGCGTCATACCAGCTGACATTCTCCACCGGCAGATCGGCTCCTTTCCAATTGGAAGGATTCGTCCCCATAACGGCTTCATATTGTGCCTGAGTCACTTCATACTTGCCCATCCAGTAGCCCTTTGTCAGGGTTACCTGATGCTGCGTTTCATCATCCCATCTGCCCAGTTCATCTTCCGGACTGCCCATGATAAAGGTACCCGGCTCGATCCAGACCATGTCCAGGTTCACCGTCTCCGAAACCGGAACGGTGATGTTCTTGCTGACAGAAAGAGCCACGCGGAAACCGCAAAAGTAAACACCGTAGGCGCCGTTGTAATCACTGCGGTATGCCGAACGACAACCAAACGGCGCGAAATTCCAACTGCCGCCGCGTATGACGTGATACAGGCCTCTGCCCGGACCTGTAGGATCCGTCACCGGTTCAGTCGGATAAAAGTCATACCAATCCAGACACCACTCCAGGAGATTCCCGTGCATATCGTACAAGCCCCAGGCGTTTGGTTTCTTTAGTCCTACCGGATATGTAGAATCGCTGTTCATCGTACACCACGCTAATTCGTCTATTTCGGGAGAATTCCACTTATCAGACAGATCCATCCCGTTGTTCAAGGCCGTAGTCGTTCCGGCACGACAGGCGTATTCCCATTGCGCCTCCGTCGGCAGAGTGTATTCATACCCCTCCGGCAGACGGCCTGCCGCCTTCTCAATGGCTGTCAATCTGGAACAGAAGTCGATCGCGTTATAAAAGGACACCATCTCTACCGGCCGCTGGTCATCTCCTTGAAACCGGGAAGGATTGGTTCCCATCACGGCTTCGTACTGAGCCTGTGTGACTTCATACTTGCCCAGCCAGTAGCCGTGCGTCAGTGTCACTTCATGCTGGTTTTCATCATACCCTCTGCCCAGCTCATCTTCCGGACTGCCCATGATGAATGTACCCGGTTCGATCCAGATCATGTCCAAATTCACCGTATCCGAAAGCGGGATCGTGAAGTTTTCATGCTCGGAATCCCCTTTGGCACAGAAAAAGAGACTTTTACCTTCGACCGCCGCCCGATAAGGGCTGGAAGCCGAATCCACTTTTGTCCAGTTGACCGCGTCCTCACTCTGATAAAGTGTTCCCGTATAGGTCACTACCAGATTGGTTCCGTCTATTTTACAGTTGATGGTTGGTTGCTCCGCCTGAGCCAGCACCGCCGCCAGCACCACAGCCAGCAGCCCGAAAGTTGTTTTGAGTGTGTTCATCGTATTTGCCCATTGCGTTGAATGGGTACCCGTTGAATAAGATAGCGCACTTTTCAGAAAATTCAAGTTTGAATATACCGTCAAAATGAATCAAATCCTGATAAAAATATCTGTGCCTGTCCGTGTGGATCTGTGGTTTTTTAAACGAAAAAAGGGACAGCACCCGCTGTCCCTCTGTTATGCACAAAACAACTTTGTAATACAAAGAAAATGAACTATTCGTCTTTCAGTATCTTAGAGCGCCGCTCCTGATACTCGCGCGGAGATATCTTGTCCTGGCGGTACATCTCCAGCAGCTCCAGCAGTTTGGTCTCTTTGGTAGTCGCGTTCGCCGGCAGGATGACTGCTGTATTCGCCGGAGGAAGGATATCCTTATTCTTTTCGCGTTCGTTGGCTACCTGCTCGGCGATCTTGCGGGATTCCTCCGCCGCCTTTTCCTGAGCGGCTTTGGCTGCCTTGGCCTGAGCTTTAGCCTCTTTTTCAGCCTGTCTGGCGGCTTTTGCCGCGGCACGGGCTTCCGCTTCGGCCTTTGCTTTGGCTTCTCTTTCCGCTTTCTTGGCGGCCTTGGCTTCAGCTTTGGCTTTGGCCTTAGCCTCTTTCTCAGCTTCGGCAGCGGCTTTTTCTTTTGCTTTGACTTCCGCTTCCGCTTGAGCTTTGGCCTGTTTTTCAGCTTCGGCCTTCGCCTTGGCTTCGGCTTCCGCTTTGGCCTTTGCTTCCTTTTCGGCCAGCTTGGTGGCCTTCTCTGCTTCGGCTTTAGCTTTAGCTTCAGCGGCGGCTTTCTCCTGAGCTGCTTTTTCCTGGGCCTTGGCTTCGGCTTCCGCTTTGGCCTTTGCTTCCTTTTCAGCCAGTTTGGCGGCCTTCTCTGCTTCGGCTTTGGCTTTAGCTTCAGCGGCGGCTTTTTCTTGAGCCGCTTTTTCCGTGGCAGCGGCTTCCGCTTCCGCCTTTTCTTTAGCCAGCTTCTCGGCGGTCGCTTTGGCTTCTGCCTGGAGTTTTTCATCAGCGGCGGCCTTGACCTCAGCGGCCTGCGCCTCCGTATTGGCTTTTTCCTGAGCCAGTTTTTCGGCGGCCTCGGCCTGCAGTTTAGCGACTTGTTCGGCGGCGGCCTGGGCAGCCTTCTCGGCAGCTTCAGCTTTGGCCACTTCCTCGCGGTATTGAGCCAGAGCGGCATCCGCGTCAGATGACTTCAAAGCATCCACTCGGGCATCCAGTTGTCTCAGACGGCTCTTCCTTTGCGCGATCAGTTTTTTGTTGATCTCGATGACGGTATTGCTGTCGTTGGCCACCAGTTTATCCATCTCCCACTGTTCCAGAGAGGCGGTATATTTGTCTTCCAGTTCCTGGATCTCGGCCGCCAGAGCGGCCTGCCCCTCGGCGGCGCGTGTATTGCCCGCGGCAATGCGGGACTCCGCCAGCTTGTAGATGCCCTTTTTGTTGGCGATCTGGGTGGAGAGCTCATCACACAGCGCGCGCTGAGTGTCCTCGGAACGGCGTGCCTTGTCCAGAGACTTTCTGGCCGAGGAAAGATTGGACTCCAGCGTCTTGATCTCCGACTTGAGATAGGAGATCTCCGCTTTCGTATCCTTGACGGCATTCTTGATCTCCGCGGATTCAGCCGCGCAGACCGAGTTTACATAAACGGGAAACCCACCGACGCAAAGCGCGACGGCGATCAGCAGTAATGTTAATTTCTTTTTCATATTTTTACTTCTTAAATCATTTTGTCACATCGTCCGTGGATTTCCTGGAGAGAAATTAGGCTTTCTCCGCCGGCGCGGGAACTTCCTTGACCACGGCGTGGAGTTTGAGCAGCTCGATCACTTTGCTGCGCACGATCTCCGAGGCGATCTGACCGATGCCGCGATTCTCCTGCAAACGTTTGACAAACTTCTGCAGAGGGATCTTGTTCATCTGCGCCAGAGTCGCGATACGGGTCTTCAACTCGTTTTCGGATGCCTGGATCTTTTCCACCGAGGCGATCTTGTCGATGATAAAGCTCACTCTTAAATTGTCTGCTGCCTGTTTGGCCGCGTTCTCACGGATCTCGCCCATCTTGGCATTGATCACTTCATCACGCACTTTGCGTTCTTTGTTCTGACGGACGATGCGTTCCACGATGGAAGCGGTCTCGTATTCCAAAAGACTGTCGGGCAGGTCGAAATTCACTTTTTCCAGAAGCGCTTTGGCGATCTGGCTTTCAATGGACTGTCTCTCTCTGTATTGAGCGTCCAGTTCCAGATCAGTGCGGACATTCCTTTTGAGTTCTTCCACAGTCTTGAGGCCGTAGAGTTTGGCCAGGTCATCGTTCAGCTCAGGAAGCTCTACTTCCTTCACCAGAGTGACTTCCACTTCAAAATCAGCTTTCTTTCCGGCCAGTTCGGATTCCACAAAATCCGCCGGGAAAGTGACGCTCACGGTCTTCTTGTCACCGGCTTTCATGCCGATCAGCTGCTCAGTGAAACCGGGCAGGAAGGAATCCTTGTCGATACGCACCCAGAAGTTATCAGCTTTGGCAATACGGGTCGCGGTCGGAACGATATCCGTGATGGCCTTGCCTTCACAGGTAGCGGTGTAGTTGATCACGACAACATCTTTGTTTTCAGCAGCTTTGGCCGCGTCTTTATAGGAGCACATACGCTCCCGGAGGACGGTCATCGCTTTATCCACACTGCTGTCGTCCACAACGGTCTTTTCGATCGTCACCGGGATGCCTTTGTATTCAGGCAGCTCAAAATCAGGGGCCAGCTCTACCGTCAGATTGAAATTAAAGGGTTTATCCGCTTCCAGCGGGGTATCCTCCTCCAAACGGGGAGTTCCTACGGTTCTCAGCTTATTATCGTCAACAGCCTTGCGCAGTCCTTTCTGGATCAGATCTTCCTTGGTTCTGTCATTGATGGCTTTCTCATACAGTTTAGCCACACTCTCGCGAGGCGCTTTGCCCGCGCGGAATCCACGGATCGTTACGTTTTTCTGATACAGATCAATCGTTTCATTGATCGCGGCTGTCACAGCCTGAGCATCAACTTCCACTTTCAGCAACTTTTTGCAAGGTGCTAAATCTACCAAACTTACATTCACAAATTATACCTTTCGAATTTGAAACTTAACCCATCCGCGGCCACCCAAAAGAAACCACCACAGTGGGACGAACATTTTAGGGAACATCCGCCATGCCGTCAAGCACGTGTTGCCATAGCTTTTTGATAAATTTCGATCAGCTGCCGGTAATTGACTTCCGGCGTAAAATCCCGCAGGTAGCGTTCGCGCCCGGCACGACCCATTTGCCGTCTCTCTTCCGGGCTCATACAGATCATCCGGCGGATGCCCTCCTCCAGCGCGCCGGGTTTAAAAGGATCGTACAGAACTCCTTGGACACCATCCTGAATAATGTCCGGCCGTCCGCCTAAATTGGAAGCCAGGATCGGTTTACCCAGCGCCATGGCTTCGATCAGGGTCAGACCAAATGTCTCATACCACACAGAGGGGAAAATCAGAAAACTGCACTCCGCCAGCCGGCGCAAGACCTCCGGACGGGAAAGTCCTCCGGTAAACGTCACACCCGGCACGTTCCTGGCCCGCAGTATGTTTTCCAGAGCGCCCTGCCCCGCGACCGTCAGAGGATAGTCTATCTGTCTCCACGCGTCCAACAGCTGGCCGATCCCTTTTTCCGCCGAAAGCCGGCCAATGAAAAGCGCTCCCGGTTTTTCACTGACAGCCGGAACTCCGGGCAGCGGATCCTCCAGGAAATTGGGTTTGACGAAAATCTTCCGCGGATCCAGTCCTCCCTGGATGAATTTGCGGCGCGAAAACTCGGTCAGCGCGATAAACGCGTCCACTTCACCCTCCAGAAAACGACGGCGGCGGATCTCCCGATACAAACGGTAACTGAGAAACGTCTTTAACCGGCTGCCGCCCAGAAAGCAATGACGAATCAGACAGCGGCTGAACCGACCGTCCCGCAGACAATCCTCACAGGGATGCTCCCGGTACATCAGCTGGGTGCCGGGACAGATCATCCTGAAATTGTGCAGCGTGTGGACGGCAGGAATGGAACGCAGGCGCGCGGCCTCGAAAACCGAGGGCGTCATCCGCATCCAGAAGTTATGCAGATGGAAGATATCGGGCTTGAACTGATCCAACACCTTCCCCGCGTCTGCTTTAAGTTCTTCTGACCAGGTACTGTTCCTGAGTGCCGCCAGCCTCTCCCAAAATCCCAGATCCCGGATCTCGGCATTGCCCCGTTCCCAGACAAGCACCTCATGACCATGCGCGCGCAGGAGCTTCTCCTCGGCCAGGACCACGTTTTTCTCTCCCCCGGAGGGAATATCCGCGTAGTTATTGAATGCGATCAGGATTTTCATGCAGTATGTTGAACGTGGACTCGTTACACCAGGAATCCGACACCGGGATTTTAGCGAAAAAAGGGAGTCTTGGAAATTTTTTTGAATAAATTTATGAAAATGAGTTGACCACCCCCGCATTTTCTGGCACTCTTTTGGGCGTGTTGCGGGGGCGTAGCTCAACTGGTTTAGAGCGCTGCCCTGTCACGGCAGAGGTTACGGGTTCGAGCCCCGCCGCTCCCGCCATCACTATGTTCATAGGTGTTTGTAGAAATGGCGTAAGTTATTTCTCCTTTCATTTTTTTCCTTTCATTTTTCCCACCGGCGTGTGTCGGTGGGTTTTTCATTTCTACTCTTCCGTACTTTTATAAAAAAGATCCCCCGTCCTGACGGACGAGGGAATCTATATCTTGTAGAATGATTTGAAGTCCGGGGCGCGCCTCCTTTTTTCAGCGTCCCGCGAGAATGTTTTCCGCTTAAGCGCAGACTGCGATCTTCCGGGCTTTCGCGGCCTGGACTTTCGGCAGCGTGATCTTCAGCACACCCGCTTCCATCTTGGCCGTGATATGCTCAAAATCCACATCGGTACTTAGTTCATAAGAGCGTTTGTAATCGCACAAAGCACTTTCGCTGTGGACCAGCGTCCAGCCCTCCGGGGTCGGAGTGACTTTGCCGGTGATGGTCATCACATTGTTTTCCAGCTGGATATCCACGTTTTCCTTGCTTACGCCCGGCATATCCACTTCCAGGAAGACCTGGTCATCGCACTGGTAAATATCCGCGCGGGGGATCACCACTCTCTTGCGTTCGGTGTTCTTTCCTTCGCAATGGCAGCGGTCATTTCCGCCGCGGTTCGCGTTGTTTCCATTGGAAGCCACATTGACTTTTGTTTCAAAATTGTTGTTAGACATATCTTTATCCTTTCTTCTATAAGTTATTTTTTATTTTCAGCGGGTTACTCGCACGCCACACAGATCTGCTTCGGCTGAGTTTTCTCAGCGCGCGGTATCTTCACAGTCAGCACCCCATCCTTATAATCCGCGGTGACTTTATCTACCTGGACATCCGCCGGCAGGCTGATCGTGCTGTGGAAGTGATTCTGGGAACGCTCTGTTCTCAGATATTTCTTCCCTTTATTTTCCGTAGATTCACGGCTCTTGCGGTCGGCATCGATCGTCAGGATATTATCCTTCACATTCACATTGATATTCTCGGGCTTGACTCCGGGAATACCGCTTCTGACTATCAGATTGTTCCCGTCAGTGAAAAGGTTCGTGGAAAGTTCCTCGCCTTCCAGCGGACTGTATTGAGAACCCTCCCAAAAAGGAGTGTTCAACAGCTTGCTCATTTCCAGTCCGAATCTCTCCCACGGATTGAAGAATCCGAAATCGTTCCAGTCATTTATATTTGCTCTTTTTACTAACATACTCATTTTATTCCTTTCTTCGTTAAAATGTTCTTTTTCATTTTACCGGTCACCGTGACCGGCATCTGCACTTTATAAAGCGAAAAGGATGCCAAAGTCTTTTTCAATACTCATAATCAACTGTCCATCAATAAAATAAAGAAAACACATACAAAAACACCAAATATGAACAGCTCCCTTACAGCACTTAAATTGAGACATTATGTCGCATATTGTGTGACACACTTTTTCACGTTGGAACATTGTGTCACAATGTCACACTTAAACTTTTTACTGTTCTTTTGTCCCGCTTCCGTAGATGATGCGGACAGCGTATGTGGGATACATTGCATTCATATCTGCCCTATTTATTGGCAGGACTGGGCAGCTTTTTTATTGGACTTTCCAAAGCGGGATTCGGCGGCGGACTGGGGATGATGGTCACGCCCATCTGTGTGGTGGCGTTCGGACCCAAGGCCATCGGCATTCTGCTGCCGCTGCTCTGCGCAGGTGATATCTTCAGTATGTACGCTTACTGGAAAAAGTGGCAGATCAAAAACTTCTGGTTCCTGCTGCCGGGCATCATCGTCGGCGTGATCATCGGTGCACAGCTCTTCGGGCGCTTTACAGCGGATCACCTGAACCTGATCATCGGTCTGCTGGCCATCTCCTTTGTCGCCTTCCAGGTAGGGCGCGAATACATCACCAGCCATGCCAAGGCGTTCATCCCCTCCTATAAGACGGGCATCCCCTACGGCATTGCCGCAGGACTGACTTCTACCTTTGCCCACGGAGCCGGACCGGTCGTGACGATGTTCCTTCTGCCGCAAAAGATGACCAAAGAAGTCTATATGGGAACAACGATCTTTATTTTCACATTCATCAACGCGTTCAAGATGCCCTTCTTCTGCATCGACCAGAGCATGATCGATCTGCCCATCTTCGCTCCGCACGCCATCATCACGCTGGAGACGCTCAAGATCGGGCTTTACTGTTTCCCGCTGGTGCCGCTGGGGGTCTGGGCCGGCATCTGGCTGAACCGCAAATTCTCCGAGGCGCAGTTCGTCCACATCATCTACATCCTGACCGCTCTGGCCGGAGCGGATCTGGTCTGGCACTCCCACTTCTGGCGCTGGTTCTGATCATGGAGTTGCAAAGAACCACGGTTAAGCACAGATAAGTTATAAAAAATCCCCGGTGCTGTTTCACATCGGGGATCTTTGTTTTCAGCTTAAAAAGCGTCTAGGGGTATTGGAACGGAGCCAGTGCCACGCGGAAACCCAAGTTGGTGTATATGTTATCGGACGCATCGCTGCCCCGATACGCTGAGCGGCAGGGCCAAGCGGAATTCCACCAGCTGCCCCAGCGAGCCACACGTTCAATGCCAGCATCTGGTCCTGTCGGATCAACTACCGCTGATGCCGGATAATCTTCATAAAAGTCAGCACACCATTCTGCCACGTTCCCGTGCATGTCATAGAGTCCCCAGGCATTTGGCATCTTCTGTCCTACCGCACGGGTACAGATCAAACCTTTCTCATAACTCTTTATGCCCGCATTATACCAATACCAGCCTACTTCATCCATTTCGGAACATTGATCTTCATCAGACAAATTTTTTCCGCTGTTCAATGCCGTTGTCGTCCCGGCACGGCAGGCGTATTCCCATTGCGCTTCGGTGGGAAGAGTATATCTATACCCTTCCGGCAGTCTGCCGGCTTCCATCTCAAGGTCTGTCAGTTTGGAACAGAACTCCTTCGCGTCATACCAGCTCACACATTCCACCGGCAGATTCGCTCCTTTGTAGTAGGAAGGATTCGTTCCCATCACCGCTTCATATTGCGCCTGAGTGATCTCATATTTACCCAGCCAATAGCCCTGGGTCAGTGTCACTTGATGCTGTGTTTCATTGTCCTTTCTTCCCAGTTCGTCTTCCGGACTGCCCATCATGAACGTGCCCGGCTCGATCCAGATCATGCGCAGATTTACATCTTCCGAAAGAGGGATCGTTATATTTTTGGAAACATAAATCGGAGCCAGTGCCACGCGGAAGCCGGCATCGATATACTGGCCATCGGGAGGACCGTTCCGAGCCGCAGAACGACAACTAGAGGCTTCCCGAGCAATGCTGCCACCGCGATTCACACGATAAAAACCTGTGTCTGCTCCCATTGGATCGATCACGGCTGCAGCCGGGTAAGTGCCATACCAGTCCAAACACCATTCCCATACATTTCCGTGCATATCATACAACCCCCAGGCATTCGGCAGCTTCTGTCCCACCGGATGAGTGTCCATATTTCCGTTGCTGTACCTGCTGTTGTTACCATACCAGCCCACTTCATCCATTTCGGGACATTGCTTTTCATCAGACAAATTTTTTCCGCTGTTCAGAGCTGTGGTCGTCCCGGCGCGGCAGGCGTATTCCCATTGAGCTTCGGTGGGCAAGGTATATTCATACCCCTCCGGCAGACGACCTGCTTCTCGTTCGATGGCTGTCAGTTTGGCGCAAAATTCCATCGATTCACTCCAATTCACTCTTGCCACCGGCAAGTCGGCTCTGCCGGATCCTGAGGGATTCGTTCCCATCACCGCTTCATACTGGGCCCGGGTCACCTCAAACTTACCCATCCAATACCCTTGGGTCAGGGTCACCTGATGCTGTCTTTCACTGGAGAATCTGCCCAGTTCATCTTCCGGACTACCCATGATAAAGGTACCCGGTTCGATCCAGATCATATCCAGATCCACCGTATCCGAAAGCGGGATCGTGAAGTTTTTATTTTCTGATTCTCCTTTGGAGCAGAAAAACAGTTTTTTGTTTCCCATTTTTACCTGATACGGACTGGAGGCAGACGCGACTTCTGTCCAATGGACCGCGTCCTCACTCTGATAAAGCGTCCCTGTATAGGTCACTATCAGATCGTTTCCATCCGTTTTACAGCTGATGGTCGGCGCTGCCGCCTGTACCATCGCCGCAGCCAGTACCACGGCCAGCAGCCCAAAAGTTGTTTTGTATGTGTGCATTATTGATTTTCTATTAAAATAAGGTTTTATTGTTCCTGTTTCATACGGGTTTATTTGACCGGAGTCAGTGCCACGCGGAAGCCATAGCTGCGCCAATTATAATCCGGGTAGTAGTAGTACCGGTGCGCTGAACGGCAGTAATACGCACCATTACTATTCCAGCCGCCGCCGCGCAGAATGCGATATGTACCCGTGCTAGGTCCCGTTGGATCTGTTACGGATTTTGTGGGATAAGCTCCATACCAATCCAGACACCATTCCCACACATTCCCGTGCATATCAAAAATGCCCCAGCTATTCGGTACTTTCTGTCCTACCGGATGTGTTGTTTTATCACTGTTGTATCCATACCACCCCACTTTATCCAAATTGGGACAAGGATTATCTTTAATTTGGCTGTCTTTCGGGATATTCAAGCCGTTATTAAAAGCCGTTATCGATCCGGCGCGGCAGGCGTATTCCCACTGTGCCTCTGTAGGCAGAGTATATTCATACCCCTCCGGCAACCGGCCGGCCGCTTTCTCGATGGCTGTCAATTTGGCACAGAACTCCTTCGCTTCATTCCAGTTCACCATTTCCACCGGCAGATCGGCTCCTTTGAAATTGGATGGATTCGTTCCCATAATGACTTCATATTGAGTCTGGGTCACCTGATATCTACCCAGCCAATAGCCCTTGGTCAGTGTTACTTCATGCTGGGTTTCATTATCCTGTCTGCCCCGTTCATCTCTCGGACTGCCCATCAGGAACGTTCCCGGATCGACCCAGACCATGTCCAGGTCAACATCATCCGAAAGCGGGATCATCATATCCTTGGAGACCGGGGTCGGAGCCAGCGCCACGCGGAAACCTTCATAACTCAGGGGAGCACTCGAGATGATACTCCGGGTCGCTGAACGGCAGCTGTACGCCTGATAGCAGTAGGCCCCGCCGCGCATGACACGGTACCTGCCTATACTGGGTCCTATTGGATCGGTTACACTCCCAGACGGATAATCAGCATACCAGTCTAAACAATATTCCCTTACATTCCCGTGCATATCATACAGTCCCCAGGCATTCGGCTGCTTTTGTCCCACAGGATGGTTATCATCTTTACTGTTTCTCTGATACCATCCCACTTCATCCAGGTTCGGACAAGGTAGATCCCATCTCTGATCTTCTGACGGGATATTCTTTCCGTTATTGAAAGCTGTGGTCGTTCCGGCACGGCAGGCGTATTCCCACTGCGCTTCAGTCGGCAAGATATATTCATATCCATTCGGCAGTCTTCCTGCCGCTTTCTCAATGGCTGTCAGCCTGGCGCAAAATTCCATTGTGTCATCCCAGGTTACATGTCCCACCGGATAATCATCTCCCCGGAAGTAGAAAGGATCCATATCCATAATGGTTTTATACTGTGCCTGAGTGACTTCATATTTACCCAGCCAGTAGCCCTTCGTTAAAGTCACCCGATGCTGGATCTCATCAACGACACGACCTAGCTCA